>JACCDI011825730.1_pt1 | contig 23234 bp, 20 predicted proteins | sample 7442791 | NCBI WGS metagenome assembly JACCDI01 (sample SAMN15323434, study PRJNA562643) | freshwater metagenome | isolation source: river surface water | place: USA:Blue River Watershed | collected 2017-08-15
CCTCATAGTTGAACAAAAACAAATTCTCTTTCGGAATTCCCAAAACAGCTGTCGCTGCTTTTACTTCTTTGATTAAAATATCAGAGGGTAAATGTGTCGGCACTGAAATTTCACAAGCAGAAAATGCTGCATAATATACCTCATGCCCCTGCTCGATAAATTTTGAAATACTACCTCCACAACCTAACTCACCGTCATCTGTATGAGGAGCTAAAACTAATATAGTTTGCTTACTTGATTTAAACATAATTGATAAATAACGATGAAATATACTTAGTTTTATGCAAATTCATAAAAGATTTTAGAATTTAAACACATTATGTCAATTAAAAAAACACCTGCTATTATCTTTCTAAGCATTGTTTTCGTATTGAATCTAATACATTTAAATAAAGTTCCCATTGCCTGGATCGATGAAATAATGTTGCTCGACCCTGCATGGAATTTTATTGATAAAGGCCTATTCGCCGGACCTATGTGGCCACATAAAGGAGCTGAATCGGTCTTCTTAGCTTATCTCCCACTATCGTCTTTTATTCATGTGATTGACCTAAGTATTTTCCCTGCTGAAATATTTTATACGAGACTCCCTTGGCTAATCGCCTACATCCTGCTATGTTATTTTTTATATCAATACCTAGCTGCTCGATATTTGCTTTTACCCAATGCCATTTTATTGGTCTTGTGTTTATTTGTTTGCGATGAAGCCATAAACCATTCATTGCGCAACGGACGAGTAGAGATGCCGAGCATGGCCATCATCGCTGCTTTGTTTTACTTAAACATCAGAAGTATTCGACCTAGTGTACAAGCGGTATTAATTTCTTTATTGCTAATTTCTCACCCAGGTTTATATCCGATTGCATTAGTATTCGCCTTGAATTTATTGACGAAGAAAGCTAGCATTCTAAAAAGAGTTCAATACATTTTAAGTATCTCATTCTTTCCATTTATCTATTTATACATGGCTGATTTTAATTTTCAAGCCATCTATGAACAGTTGATTTTACATGGTAAAGAGCATGATGAAACTGCGATCACAGGTAATTTATTTCAACATCATTTCATCGATCGTTTTTTACCCCTTTACAAATATCAACCCTGGATGTTAGTCTTCCATATAGCTTCATACGTATATTGTATTTATAGCATCATTCTGCGATGGAATCCGCGTGTACAAATTCTAGAATGGGCATTTTTATTAACTGCTATATTTTGGTTTTTCAACCTCGCACCTTTCAACAGATATACTTCTATTTTAAGTTTAATGATGTTCTTGATGTTACCCGGATTTTTGCAAAGGGTTTTATCATTATTCGGATTTCTGCGTATCAATTTACAATCATTACGCGCTTGGCAAATTGCCCTATACCTAGTATTTTTAAGCATTGCAGCCGCTCCATTTATGATTCGACATTTTACGATTGCACAGCAATGGGAAGCGAGAAATGAATACAAAGTGTATGATTGGCTCGATAAAGAGATTGCTCCTAATGCGAATGAAAAAATATTAATTATTGATGAGGCGATCGGATTTTATTATGCTATGAAGCATGAAAATATTGATTTCACTTTGCCTTATTCACTCGATAAATATTCAACAGAAAATTATGATCGTGTATATTATTTAAGCTTTAGAGAGGCGCCGAAATTAGCTATAAAGCAACATGAATACTTAGTAAATGATGAATTGAAATTTAAGCTAAGCAATCAAAAAATATATACCTACAATCATTTGACTTTGTATCAAGTGAATAATGAAGAAGCATTAAGAGAATTAAAAAGAAAATAATTTAGATATTTGGGCATGTTAAAGGCAGTTAATCTTTTTAAATCATACGGACAGTTACCTATTTTAAAAAACATCAATGTTTCATTTGCTGAAAATGAAATGGTTGCAATTGTAGGCCCATCAGGTGCTGGTAAAAGTACCCTACTCCATTTATTAGGTACACTAGATACTGCTGATAGTGGTAGCATATTATTCAACAACAAAGATCTAAGCAAACTAAAAGCGAAAGAGCTTAATAAATTAAGGAACAAAGAATTCGGATTCATTTTTCAATTCCATCATTTACTACCTGAATTTTCTGCGATAGAAAATGTATGTATACCGGGATGGATTGCCGAGCAATCAATGTCACAAACTCGTAAGCGAGCGGCAGAATTATTAGAAATCGTCGGACTCTCACATCGTTTAGAGCATAAGCCTTCAGAGCTTTCGGGTGGTGAACAACAGCGAGTAGCTATTGCAAGAGCCTTGATGAATAATGCGAAAGTAATTTTTGCAGATGAACCCACCGGTAATTTAGATACTCAAAATGCTTTACAGATAAATGAATTGTTTAAAGAGTTGAAAAAAGAATTCAAGCAAACCTTCATCATCGTCACGCATAACGAAGAGCTTGCAAAATCTGCAGACCGTATCATCCACATGAAAGATGGTGAAATTATTTAAGATCTGTTTTTTGTAAAGTATCTATAATCTAAGAAATACAGAATCTTCACGTTGAATGTATTTGTTTGATTATTTCGGATGGTACCATAGAAACTATCAAGCAATCGATCTCCACTATATCTGTCTACACCTAATGATCGAGTGAAAGTTTCAATTGAATTCTTCCAAACAATAATCAAATCACTACCTGGTGCAAACCTCCAACTGTAAACCAAGTCAATGTTAAAGAAGTTCACATTGAAATTATTATTATCAGAATAATTCGTAGAATCAGGTAATAAATGTCCAGATTCGACATCTAACAATTTATAATTCAAAATCTCTACCGTACTCCAATAATGACGAGCTCTGAAAGTCAATGAGGTATTTTTATTAAAGATATACGACATGTTCAAAGTATTCACGTGGTTACGCACATCTCTGAAAGCAAAATAAATATGTTCATCAACAGTTCTAGAATAACCTTGGTTGTTATGATCAAAAGAAAAACTAAACTCATAATTTAATTTTAACTGATCAGAAAAACGAACGATTGGCATAATAGAAATTTCTCTAAATATACCTCCTGCTGTGAAATCTCTATAATAGGCAAGCGTCATATCCAATGCAAAAGGTTTACGATAATCAGATGAAATACCGGTATTACCTCCCATCCAATTCGGACCTATAAACTTTAATCCTGCTTGACGTGGCTCATAAAAATCATGTTTACCCAATGGGTTAATATTCACATTGAACCACTGTGTTAACCAATTTTTCCAAGTATGTACATGCGATAAGTTCAATTGTACTTCTTGAAATTTATGACCTAAATAAGTGGTAGAATAATGAAGGTTCGCTCTAGAACTCCAACTCAAAAAATATCGTCCGGGTTTGAATTCATTATAACTCACATTCGCATTATGCGTAATTTCATTGGCATAAAATAAAATACCTAAATCATTCGGATCAAATTTATCGTTCCTAACATTTCTATTGAAACTAAATTTGAAATTACCACTCACCTTTGCAAATTGAATAGAATATGCATAGCCAGTGCTAACAGAATCAACAAACATTTTATTGCTGATAGATACATTACCATTCCATCTAAATACATCGCGTTTATCACCTCTTGCAAAACTTACAGCAGTAACATTCGCATTGTTTCTTGTACCCGCACGTGTTATATTGGTATTCATTAAAGTGATGAAACTATTATTTTTTAAAGTCTGATTAAATGCCACCACATTGTAATTCGTGAAAGGTTCGGTGACAATATTATATTCCACACCATTCGAATCTCTTACTCTTGCATTTGCTTCGGATGTTATCGCATTTAAAAATCCGATACCTAATCCACCCGGAGTTCTACCCGTTACCTTCGTTGCATTGATTAATTGAATTTGTTGAGGATTATCGACAACAGTCACCGTCGAATCTGCAGCCATGGCATTTACTTGCGAGAATTTCTTAGGTCGACCTCCTATTCTTCTTGAGTAAAAAAGATTATTCAAATTGAAGAGTTCGGTGCCTTCGATAAAAAACGGACGATAATCTTGAAATTGAATTTCAAATGCCGAAAGATTTAAAACTTGATTATCTGATTGTACTTGTCCGAAGTCAGGCGCCAAAGTCATATCCAATGTAAAACTTTCATTGATCCCATACTTCAAATCAAGTCCGGCATTATACGAAGTCGACCAATTGCTCTTCCCCTTCACATTATAGGGGAAATGGCTTGCATTGATACCCACATAAGGCGTGAACGACAAACGTATAGGAGATTTAATAGATTCGATACCGTTCAAAGTACCGTAGTAAGAAATGATATTTTGTACATCCGGAGAGATAAATTGCCACTGATCGATTTCACGATTTCTGCGGATGTTACGAGTGATTTGCAATCCCCAGGTTTGAATATCTTTTTCAGGGAAACGAATGGCCATGTAGGGAATTTTCATTTCTAACTGCCAGCCATCTTTGGTGATTTTCACTTCAGAATCCCAAACTACATCAAAAGTCTCAGCACCAGTCTTTTGATCAAACTGAACACCAGCAGCAGTAACACCGAATTCAAATCTATTTTGTTTATCGTTGAAGGTATCGAAATGTATGCTGAACCAATCGGTATTACCGTAATTATCTCTGATAGAGAGCTCTTTCAAAATACTGTCGGCAGATTTATCGTATAAAATTGCGGCGATATAAATAGCTTCGTTATCGTAGGCGATCATGACCTCTGATTTTTGTGAGGCTTTAGATCCAGGGTAAGGCTCGCGTTGCCTAAAGTCTTTGGCACGTTCGACATTTTGCCAGATAGCTTCGTCTAAAACAGCGTCAATCTTCGGACTTACATTTACACGTTTGGCTTTCAAAGATTTACGAGAGTCTTGACTCTGCGAAAAACTAAGCGAGCTTAATAGAATGAAAATTGAAATAAATAATAAACGCATTGTAAATTGATGTGCGAATGTCCAAAAATTATGCCTGATTTTAAAAATAAACTTGTAACAATTACGTGTTGAATAAAATCGTTTTTAAAATTGCTTGAGAAAACCTACTTTTACGGCAAATTCAAAGAAAATGAACATTCACGAATATCAAGGAAAATCAATTTTAAAATCATTCGGTGTAAGAGTACAAGAAGGTATTGTTGCAGAGAATGCTGAGCAAGCTGTTGAAGCTGCAAAACAATTACAAGCAGAGACTGGTACTGGATGGTGGGTTATTAAGGCTCAGATTCATGCAGGCGGACGTGGTAAAGGTGGCGGAGTTAAATTAGCGAAGAACCTTGATGATGTAAAAGAGAAAGCAGAGCAAATCATTGGTATGCAATTGATCACTCCTCAAACAGGTGCTGAAGGTAAGAAAGTTAACAAAGTATTAGTAGCTCAAGACGTTTACTACCCAGGTGTTTCAGAGACGAAAGAATTTTACATGAGTGTATTGTTAGACCGTGCAAAAGGTAGAAACATCATCATGTATTCAACTGAAGGTGGTATGGACATTGAAGAGGTAGCTGAAAAAACTCCTCATTTGATTTTCAAAGAAGAGGTTGATCCGAAGGTTGGCTTACAAGGATTCCAAACAAGAAAGATTGCTTTCAACTTAGGATTAGAAGGTGATGCATTCAAAGACATGACGAAGTTCATCGCAGCTTTATACAAAGCTTACGAACATACTGACTCTGCAATGTTTGAAATCAATCCGGTTTTAAAAACATCAGATAACAAAATATTAGCAGTAGATGCGAAAGTAAGTTTAGACGATAACGCATTATACCGTCACCCAGATTACAAAGAGATGCGCGACGTAACTGAAGAAGACCCAACAGAGGTTGAAGCAGGCAAGTCGAACTTAAACTATGTGAAGTTAGATGGTAACGTTGGATGTATGGTAAATGGTGCTGGATTAGCGATGGCTACGATGGATATCATCAAGTTATCAGGTGGTGACCCAGCAAACTTCTTAGACGTAGGTGGAACTGCAAATGCAAAAACAGTAGAAGCAGCTTTCCATATCATTTTGAAAGACCCTAACGTAAAAGCAATTTTGATCAATATCTTCGGAGGTATCGTTCGTTGCGACAGAGTAGCACAAGGTGTTATCGATGCATACAATAACATTGGCAACATTCCAGTGCCAATCATTGTACGTTTACAAGGAACAAACGCTGTAGAAGCGAAAAAATTAATAGATGATTCAGGATTAAAGGTGTTCTCAGCGATTGCGTTGCAGGATGCAGCGGATCTTGTGAAGCAGGTATTGAATAAGTAGAATTAATTGTAACTAGTGACTAGTAACTGGTGACTAGAAAAAAGGTGATAGAGTAAAATCTATCACCTTTTTTTATTAAAAGGTTTTTCAGTCTTTGGCTTTCTGAAATGTTTTTTCAGTCTTTGGCTTTTCGAATACAATAGTCATTAGCCGAGTACGAACTTATATAATTTGAATAACTGATTGAGAGTATTGCATCCTGTAATAGTATCACACCCTTGTATTCGAAAATTCCAAAGACTTATGCGACATTCTAGTTACTAGTTACTAGTTACTAGTAACCAGTTACTTAAAAAATCTCCCTCAACCTTTTAAATTTTGAAATGAAAAAGGTGAAAAAGAAAATTTCTAGTAACTAGTAACCAGTTACTAGTTACATTTTAGTAAATTTGAGTATGTTAATCAAGCTTTACAATGAGAACCCCAATGAAAAAGAGCTCGACAAAGTTGTCGCGTGCTTACGCAATGGTGGCGTCATCATCTACCCTACTGATACGGTTTATGGTATTGGTTGCGACATTAACAATCAAAAGGCAATCGAACGTTTATGTAAGATTAGAAACATTAAACCCGAGAAAGCGAATCTATCGTTCATATGCTACGACTTAAGCCATTTAAGCGATTATATTAAACCCATCGATAATCATACGTTCAGAATTTTAAAGAAGGCTTTGCCAGGTGCTTTTACCTTTATTTTTAATGCTAGCTCATTGGTACCTAAACTGCTTGAAAGAACTTCTAAGAAAACAGTTGGTATTCGTGTGCCCGATAATAACATCATCAGAGAAATTGTTAGGTTATTAGGCAATCCTATCGTTTCAAGTTCAATTCATGATGATGACGATGTCATCGAATACACTACCGACCCTGAATTGATTTATGAAAAATACGCTGATTTAGTCGATATAGTGATCGATGCTGGTTATGGTGGTAATGAAGTATCAACTATAGTTGATTTTACTTCTGGTGAAGCGGAAATCATTCGTCAAGGTAAAGGCGACATCGAACAGTATTTATAATTATATTTGTTCATGATCGTACGTATTACGCAATTCTTCAGACCCTTCAAAGAATTCATTCAAACAAAAGTTACAGGCGGTGTAATTCTTTTGTTCTGCGTGGCTTTGGCACTGATCATCGTTAACTCTGATCTGAAAGATGAATACCATCATTTCTTCGAGACTAACTTGGGCATTAAATTTTCGAGTTTTGCTTTTGAACGATCATTGCATTTCTGGATCAACGACGGATTGATGGCGGTGTTTTTCTTGTTGGTCGGACTTGAAATAAAGCGTGAGTTGTTAGAGGGAGAGCTTGCTGATTTTAAAAAATCTAGCTTACCCATTATTGCTGCTATTGGCGGAATGATTGTACCTGCTATCTTCTATAGCCTTGCAAATATTGGTAATGATAGTATCTCTGGATGGGGAATTCCGATGGCTACAGACATCGCTTTTGCGGTGGCAATCATGTCTATTCTTGGTAATCGTGTTCCACTCGCTCTGAAAATATTTTTAACAGCTCTTGCTATTGTTGATGACTTAGGTGCTATCATCGTCATCGCTATTTTCTATACCAATGAATTGAATTTAACGTATCTGTTTTATGCAGCTATTGTAATGGTGGTATTATACGGATTAAATATTTCGAGAGTAAAATCGTTGAGTATTTATCTTCCATTCGGATTAGTGCTATGGTATTTTGTATACATGTCGGGTATTCATGCTACTATTTCTGGTGTTTTATTAGCCTTGATGATACCAACGAATAAAGGCAATAGAATTTCTCCTTTAGAATACCTTGAACATATTTTAAATAAACCAGTATCGTACATCATTATGCCTCTGTTTGCTTTATCTAATACTGATATAATTTTTCAATCAGATTCTATAGCAAGCCTCGGAAGCTCAATAGGAATTGGCATTATCGCTGGATTGTTTTTGGGTAAAGTCGTTGGTATTAGTTTATTCTCATGGTTAAGTATTCGAGTTCTGAAATTATCTCAACTACCTAATAATACAAACTGGATGCAAATTATAGGAGCTGGATTTTTAGGGGGTATCGGATTCACTATGTCGATTTTTATATCACTACTTTCATTCAATAATCTAGAATGGCAAAATACTGCGAAGATTTCAATATTGTTGGCATCCGTATTATCAGGACTTACAGGATATCTGTTATTAAGTTTAGGTAAGGCAAAGGATGAAACAGATGAATTGATAGAAGTGCAAGCAGAGTAGCTTGAGCCCAGAAAAATAATGCCCAGAAAAACGCTGGTATCCACAATGATTTTTGCAAATTAGTTGCATCGCCAGCCTTCTTAGGTGATTTGATTGCGAGGACTAAAATATACCAAGCAGAAACAAATGCATCTACAAAAACAAATGCCGTAATACTCAATGCTGTCCATCGTTTGATGATCGTCCAGTCAAAATAAAAACACAAAAACAAAAAAGAGATTACTGTAATTAACCAAACTAACCCATACGGATTTCTCACCCAAAAAATCAAATTTACCACCGCAATACTTACCATAACATATAACACATAGTTATATCGCTCAGTAAAAATTAAATAGCTAAATAAAAATGCTATAATCGAAGCAAAAGGATAACCCGCAATCGATATAAAAAATCTACTCCACCATGATTTGGTTTTGGTAGTTGCTACTCCTTCACCTGAATAAAATATATCTATGGATACTACCTCTCCGGAAAATATTAATGTCATAAATGCATGTCCGGTTTCATGAATTAAAGTATTGAAACCCTTGAAAACTCTACCAATCTTGGGCAAGTACTCCAAAAGAATAGCAATAGCTACAACAATTAATATTTCTGTATTTTTTGTCAATTCAATGGAGAATTAGCTTCTTTAGCAAAGAAATTAAACACTAATTTATCTAAAAAGCTCGGGAAAAATTTGCTTAAGAAAACGGTCAACTTACCTTGACGACTTAATATCAATTCTTTCTTACAAACCTTTAATGCTCTAACAATTTCATCAGCCACTGTTTCGGCCGACATGATTTTTGATTCATCTAATGGCGACTCCCCTTGTGCTGATCCGTCTTTTGAACGGGCTACATTTCTGATGTTAGAGGAGGTGAAACCCGGACAAGCAATCATTACATGCAATCCTTTCTTCATGTTCTCAATTCGTACTGACTCTAAGAAACCTTGTAAGGCAAATTTAGAGGCCGAGTAACCTGTACGGCCAGGTAAACCTTTATATCCGGCTATTGAAGAGATACCAATGACAGAGCCTTTTGATATTAATAAATGTGGTAATGCATATTTCGTACAATAAACACTTCCCCAAAAATTAATATCCATTACTTCTTTTAACACTGATAAATCTGCTTCTTCAAACAAAGCTCGCATTGATATACCTGCATTGTTAATCAACACATCTATGCCATTGAATAATCGTACGCTTTCATTAATCAAGTGTTTACAATGTTGCTCATTGCTCACATCCGTAGCAACCGCTATAGCCTTTGTATTGTATACTGATTCTATATCTTGTGCTATTTCGCACATCAATGGATAGTTGCGTGCAGCTAAAATTAAATTACTTCCCTCTTCTGCAAAACGATAGGCTAATGCTTTGCCGATACCCGACGAAGCCCCTGTAATTACTACTGTTTTGCCCTTTAAATTATTCATGCTTATTACCTAATTTTTTATAGCCTCGCCAAATTAAATTCAAATCTTTTTCAATCTGATAATGCTTAGCGTATAGTAAATTCAATCGTTTATAAGTTTGCTCATCATGTCCTAAATTATTTTTCAAGGCCGACGAAGGGTCGATAATTCCTTTTAAAATTTTGGGTAATTCTTTATTGTTAATAGTAGTATTGATATACCCTACCCATGATCTTGTTTGAAATAATACCGCAAAAATATTTTTGATGAACTGAATACGATTGCTAATGAATAATAAATGTATGGGCAATGTCAACAAGAAAATGAATGACAAAGCAATGTCTAAAATCTTTTTATTTCTTGAATTATTCGCTTTTGAAATATTGAAGTTTATATCAATGGTATATAGGTCTCCGGGGTTATCGACTGAATTGCTACCGATAATAAATAAACTTTCTTCTGGTGCGATTTTATAATCAACAGCTGGGTTATTAATCAATGCCATTGAATTAATAATCTCATGTAAACTTAAATTCTTCGTTGAGAAAATGATTTCATCGATATTATAAACTTCCGCAATCTCTCCTATCTGCACTATATTCCCTAAGTACTCGTCTGATTTTTCTTGATATATTTTATCTGGATGAACAAATCCGATGAAGTTCACCTGCCCTACAGCTTGCTTAATCATCTCCAACACCCTTGTACCTTCATCTTTCTTTGCAACAATTACAATTTTCTTCTCAGCAGATATGGTATCTAATTTGAAATTTCTAAGTCCGAGCATATTCAACACCAACCTCAACCCCACTGATGATATGACTGTCCAGAATGCCCCCAAAATAATCAAGGCTCTTGAAAATCTCCAACTCTCATCTACGAATGCATATGCACAAGCTATCACTAAAGAACCTATAAACAAGCCGCGTACTAAACGCGATAATTTATAGGGCTTGTCGTATCCGCCTGCTAGCCATGTAGAAATTAACCATGCTAAAATATACAAAGGTACCGCAACCTCCATAAGCTCGGGGGCATAGGCCTTTCGAACATATTTATGATTGTCTTCCCAATAAATTTTTATGAAGTACATACCTGCAAACCATATGCTTGCATCTAAAAATGGAAGTACTAATTTGTTCAGCAATCGACTTAAAATAGCAACACCTGCTCTTAAATAAATCGCAATATTGATTAAGAATGAAAATACATTCGCATTCTTTTTGCTAAAATGTTTTTTAGCGAAAATGATCATGGCATTATAAAACACGAATACATAGTTCACAGAACTTTTCTTAGTACTTTCGCCTTTGTAATGTATGATGCTTGAATGCGGATAATAATAATTCTTATATCCGCCTAATTGTATACGATACGACAAATCAATGTCTTCGCCATACATGAAAAATGTCTCGTCTAGTAGTCCGACTTTATCAAGTGCCTCTCTCCTCATCATCATAAATGCACCTGCTAATACATCTACTTCGTGCACTTGTTCTTTATCTAAATATCCTAAGTGATATCTACCAAATATTTTAGATTTCGGAAATAATTTCGACAAGCCGAAGATTTTATAAAATGCCACCATCGGTGTTGGCAATCCGCGTTTCGACTCTGGCAAAAACATTCCCTTGCCATCAATCATCTTTATACCCAAGCCACCTGCATCAGGATGCTCATCCATAAAGGCAATGACCTTTCTGAAAGTATCTTCTTGAACAACGGTATCGGGGTTTAAGAGTAATACATACTCTCCTTTTGATATCTTGATGCCTTGATTATTGGCTACTGAAAATCCGGTGTTATTTTTATTCGCGATGAGCACTACCTCTGGGAATTTGTGCATCAGCATCTCTACCGAACCATCCACCGAATTATTATCAACAACAATAGTTTCAATCTCAAGATTTTCTGAGGCACGCCTTACCGAATAAAGACATTGCTCTAAGAAATATTTGACATTGTAATTGACTATTATAACTGATAATTTCATTCTTTAATTTAGACCAAAATAGGCAATTAATTGTAATTTAAGATTGTTGATAAGAAACCCTCGAAAGTATTGATCTACCTAAGGTTATTTCATCTACGTATTCTAACTCACCGCCAAATGAAACTCCTCGAGAGATGGTGCTTATTTTTACATCAAATTCTGTTAGTTTCTTATTGATGTAAAAGATTGTGGTGTCGCCTTCCATCGTAGCACTTAAGGCCATGATAATTTCTTTGGGAGACTCCTCTTTCACTCTATATATCAGAGATTCAATGTTTAAATCACCCGGACCTTTCCCTTCCATTGGTGATATTAATCCGCCTAACACATGATATAAACCATTGTACTGCTGCGTATTTTCAATAGCAATAATATCTCGGATGTCTTCGACCACACAAATCTCTTCACGATTGCGGCGGTGATTGCTACAAATAGCGCATACATCCGTATCACTTATATTATGGCAAACATTGCAATATTTTATTTCTTCTTTCAATTTATCGAAGGCTGCTGCAAATTTATTAACCGACTGATTGTCTTGCTTTAATAAATGCAAAACCAATCGCAACGCGGTTTTTTGTCCGATGCCGGGTAATGCTGAAAATGCCTGTACTGCCTGTTCTAATCGTTTTGAAGGGAGATTCATTCGATAAAAATAGGAATTAGAACTTAGATATTAGATATCTTACAATCTATTTTTACATTTGTTTAATGACCACTACAATCATTTTAGGCAGCATTGTGCTGTACTTTTCGTTATTGCTACTGATCTCATGGTACACCAGTAGAAATGTTGATAGCCAAAGTTATTTCAATGGGAATAAACAATCGCCATGGTATTTGGTGGCGTTCGGATTAATAGGCGATTCTTTATCGGGTGTGACATTTATTTCTGTACCCGGTGCAGTGATGAATCAGCAATTCGGATACATGCAATTGGTGCTAGGTTATTTATTAGGATATCTAGTAATTGCGCAAGTTTTATTGCCTTTGTATTATCGATTGAATCTAACATCCATCTACTCCTATTTAGGAACAAGGTTTGGTAATAATTCACAAAAAACCGGATCATTCTTTTTCATTTTATCGAGATTAATAGGTGCTGCTTTTAGATTATATATTTCTGCAACTGTTCTGCAATTATTCATCTTCGACCAATGGAATATTCCTTTTTGGTTAACAGTGAGTATTATCATCATTTTGATTTTGATATATACTTATAGAGGGGGAATTAAGACTTTAGTCTGGACAGACACTTTACAATCGGGGTTCTTATTGATGGGTGTGATATTATCGATTGTAGCAATAGCTTCGGCCTTAGATTTGAATTTTGTGGAGATGGTGCAAACAGTAAAGAACAGTGAGTATTCACAGGTATTCTTTTGGGACTGGCAAGAGAAGAGTTTTTTCTTCAAGCAATTTTTTAGTGGAGCATTTATAGCGATTGTGATGACCGGGTTAGATCAGAACATGATGCAGAAAAATTTAAGCTGTAAGAGTTTAGGAGAAGCACAAAAAAATATTTATTGGTTTAGTTTCGTATTGATTTTTGTCAATATATTTTTCATGTCATTAGGCGCATTGTTATATACCTATGCAAACGAGATGAGTATTGCATTGCCTGCAAAGACAGATCAATTATTTCCGCTATTAGCTTTAAATCATTTGGGATTATTTGCGAGTATTGTTTTTATTTTAGGTATTACAGCAGCAACATTTTCGAGTGCCGATTCAGTATTAACAACCTTAACAACATCATTCTGTATTGACTTTTTAAAACACGACCCAGCGAACGAAAATAAAAGTCATTTAAGGGTAAGACATTTTATACATGTCTTATTTGCGGTATTGTTATTAGGAGTGATAATTGTATTTCAAAAAATCAATAATGATGCGGTAATCAATTCGGTGTTTACTGCAGCGGGTTATACATACGGACCATTACTAGGATTGTTTGTATTCGGGTTATTCACTAAAATAAATATTCGTGATAAATGGGTGCCCTTTGTATGTATAGTATCACCGATAGTAGTATGGATATTAGATAAAAACTCAGTGGCTTGGTTAAATGGATATAAATTCGGATTTGAATTATTAATGTTAAACGGTTTAATAACATTTGTAGGCCTAATGATGTTAAAGAAAAAATATGATTTGAAATCAAATTGATTTTGATATATTTAAAATTGGATATAAAATTAAAGAGATAGGAAATGACAGGAGACGATAAAATTAGAAGCGCGTTTGAGAATAAAAACTGGAATGAGATAAAGACACAAAATTCGTGGCAGATATTTAAAGTGATGGCTGAATTTGTGGAAGGCTTCGAAAAATTAACCAAGATAGGTCCGTGTGTATCGATCTTCGGATCAGCAAGAACAAAACCAGATCACCCTTATTATAAACTAGGAGAAGAAATCGCTCAGAAGCTAACTTTAAAGGGCTATGGCATCATTACTGGTGGAGGTCCGGGTATTATGGAAGCCGGCAACAAAGGAGCGCGTGCAACGGGTGGTAAATCGGTCGGATTAAACATCGTATTACCATTTGAACAAACACATAATCCGTATATCGACTTAGACAAGTTGATGAATTTCGATTACTTCTTTGTAAGAAAAGTAATGTTCATCAAATATGCACAAGGCTTTGTGGTATTACCAGGTGGCTTCGGAACATTAGATGAATTATTTGAAGCTTTAACTTTGATTCAAACAGGTAAAGTAGCTAGATTCCCAGTGGTATTGGTGGGTTCAGAGTTTTGGGGCGGATTAATTGATTGGATTCAGCAGGTGATGTTAGAAAAAGAAAAAAACATTGGAGCAGAAGATATGTTCTTATTCAAAGTTGTTGATACTGCCGATGATGCAGTACAACATATCGTAGAATTCTACGAGAAGTATGTGTTAAAACCCAACTTTTAAATATAGTATCGAAGGTGTAAGCTATAAATCGCTTACACCGCCTGATACAGCAAATTTCATAGCCTCTGCCGATTTCATATTCAGAGGTTCAACCTTGTCTCTTTTTACAATCAAGACCTTACCAGCGATACTGTACGAGAACGGAAAATAAACTGCAACATCTTCTGTTAATCCGATGTTCGATAAATCACGTTGTGTTAAAAATCCGACTTGACGTATACCCTCTGAAATAGTCACCAAAACTGGCTCGTTAAACTTTTTATCTTCACCCACGAAGGCCTCTAAAAAATCACGTACCGATGAGTACAATAATTTAAAAACAGGCATCTTGTTTAATAACTTATCGAGGTAATTATAGATAGGTTCTGTGATAAACGAAGTCACTAATAATCCGACGAATGTCAATGCTAAAAACGTTACTAAAATTCCAGATCCTGGGAATCCTAAATCAATTATACTATCAACACTTTTTACCACATAGTACACGATGTATATGGTAATAGCTAGTGGAATAATTATTAAAATACCTTTGAAAAAATAGTTTAATATCTGTCTGAAAAACTTATTCATAATAGTAGATTCTTTGTACCCTTTGTGATATAGATGTTAAAATTTCATATGGTATTGTATTCGCAATTTTTGCTAAATCATTAATGCTTGGGTCTTCACCAAAAATTATAACCTCATCACCCTCTACAACTCCTAATCCGGTGACATCAACCATACACATATCCATACATACACTTCCTATCACTGGCGCTCTTTGTCCTTTGATGCTTACATAAGCATTCCCATACCCGAAAGATCGATAGTAACCATCTGCATACCCAATTTTTATCGTAGCAATCTCTGAATCTTTATTAATCACTCCTCTTCTACCATATCCAACGGTGTCGTTTGCTTTTAGTTTTTTTATTTGAGTAACAGTTGTTTTTAATTCACCAACCATTTGTAATTCATTTTGAAAATGACCCACATTCTCGATACCATATAAACCGATACCTAAACGCACCATTTCATACTGAGCTTCTGGGAACCTCAATATACCAGCAGTGTTTGAGATATGTCTGATGAAATCTTTCTGAAATTTCAATCTCAATTTTGCATATAAACGATCAAAACGATTTAATTGCTCTTGTGTATAATCATCATGCATTTCATTTTCTGAGGCTGCTAAATGAGAGAAGACTGAAACAATTTTCAATGACTCATCACTAGTGTATTTGAATAATGTTTCTAAATCAACATCATCGAAGCCTAGTCTATTCATACCCGTTTCTAACTTTATATGTATAGGGTAATGATGTAGATTCTTAGACTTAATAAGTTCATAAAAAGATGCTAATATTCGCTGATTATATAGTTCAGGTTCTAAATTGTATTCAATGATTTTATCGAAGGCGGCAGGCTCCGGACTCATCACCATTATCGGTAAGTTGATTCCGGCTTTACGTAGAGAAACACCTTCGTCGGCATAAGCTACTGCTAAATAATCTACTTTGTTGTATTGTAGGATGCTAGCAATTTCAACACTTCCGCTGCCGTATGCAAAAGCTTTCACCATGGCCATTACCTTCGTAGCCGGGCGTAATTTAGATCTGTAAAAATTTAAATTATGAACGATGGCATTTAAGTTAATTTCTAAAACTGTTTCATGAACTTTCTCTTCTAATAATTTAGCGATACGTTCAAATCCGAATTTTCTAGCCCCTTTAATTAATATACCTTCGTTATTGAATTCAATGTTTTTAAAGTCAGCAATAAACTCTTCAGTATTAGCATAAAATGATTTCTGCATTTTAAAAAGAGATGACTTACTTTTTATCTCATTGCCAATACCGATAACTCTATTGATTTTATGTTCTTCTAGATAGTTTGCTAATATCTCATAAACAGGCTCTTTCTCTGCATGAACAATATCAGAAACTATTAAGGTTTTAAGATCTTGTTTTTGTTGATTTAAGAAATCAATTGCTATTAAAACTGATGAAATATCTGCACTGTAAGAATCATTAATTAATGTTGAGCGATTTATACCTTGCTTCATTTCTAAGCGCATTGGTATGGATTGCAATTGTGCTATTCGCTCTTGTATGTTAGCCAATGAATAGTTCATTGATAGCAATGTTGCCACCAAAATAATGATGTTCTCTATCGATGCCTCATCGGTAAAATGACAATCTATTTGAAACTCTTGATGTTCATAATAACAAGTAAGTAGACTGTGATGATCAATATTTTTTATTGACAGAATTTGTAGGTCTGCAACATCCGACTTAGACCAAGTAAAAGATCTACTAGCTTCAATGATGCCAATAGGCACATAATCTGTCGAATAAATTATCTTCTCTGAATTCTTAAAAAGCTTTAACTTTTCATGCAACTTTTCTTCTCTCGATTGAAAGCCCTCATCATGAGCAGACTTAATATTAGTAAGAATGCCGATGTTAGGTTTTATAACATCTTCTAGGGCATCCATTTCATTGATGGTTGAAATGCCTGCTTCTATTAATGCAAGTTGATAGGTATGGTTCATTTGCCATACTGAAAGAGGAACGCCAATTTGAGAGTTGTAACTCTTCGGACTTCTGACGATGGTGAATTCGGGTGAGAGAATTTGGTATAACCAATCTTTCACAATCGTTTTACCATTGCTGCCGGTAATGCCAATTACAGGGTAGTTAAAATGAGATCTGTGATAAGCAACTAATTTTTGTAAAGCTTTTAAGGTATTATCAACGATGTAAAAGTTAGCAGAGAGATAGCTTTGATCTGCATATTTAGCATCTGAAATAACAAAGTTACGTACCCCTTTTTGATACAAATCTTTGATGTATTGATGGCTATCTTGTTTACCTGCTAGCGCAAAAAACAAAGATTGTTCTGCGTAAATAATTTTACGGCTATCTGTTAACAACCAGTAGATCTGATAATCTGGTTGTTGAATAATAGACTCACAGTCAAGAATAACTTTAATTTGGCTCGCCAAATATGTATGTTGCATAAACAAATATATTAAATTTGTTGCATGGATGATCGAAAAAAGATCTATGATAAGAAATCTGCGAAAGTAAAGATCGAGCAGTATTGTGCCTATCAAGAGAGAAGCCAGCAAGAAGTGCGAGATAAGCTCTATGATATGGGTTTACATAAAGAGGATGTTGAAAATATCATTACTGAACTTATAGATAATAATTTCTTAAATGAGGAGCGTTTCGCCACCACATTTGCTAGAGGCAAATTCAGAATTAAACATTGGGGTAGAATAAAAATCAAACAACATCTTAAGCTAAAAAAAGTCGGTGATTATTGTATTAAAAAGGCTTTGGCCTTAATAGACCCTAATGATTACGAGAAAACTATCATTCAATTAATAGAGAAGAAAAATCGTGAATTAAAAGAAAAAGATGCTTATATCAAGAAACAAAAAGTGATACGCTATGTGGTTTCACGCGGATTTGAAACTGACATAGTACTCAGTTTAATTGATGCTAACGATTAACTATAATTCAAATATACTCGTGCGCTTGCGTTGCTTTACATATTTACGAATGTCTAAAGCTATAAAAGCGAAAAAGTAAAAAATGATAGGTGCCCCTACTGAGAGAAATGAAGAGTAAATAAAAAACAGACGAACTCTCGATAATGAAAGTCTAAATTTTTGTGCAAGATAAGTACACACCCCAAATGAGTTTCTTTCAAAAAATGAAATGACTGACTGTATCATGTTATATTCAAACTTTTAATTCCAATACTGCAATTTAAACATTTTTTTTCATCACAATAGTTTTCCCATAAAAAACGTACACCCTGCGTTTGTATGGCACTATTAAATTTAAATTCTAGCTCATTAAACATATTAGTATACACATTGTTCTCTGGTTTTGCCTTCTCTAAATATTCTACAGCCTTACTAACATAAGTACTTTCGTTCTTCTGTTGACCATATGTAAACCATAGTAAAATAATGGTATTCATCAATATATTATCAATAGAATCTTGTCCGAGTGTTTTAATACTCCACTTCGATTCTTTATCAAACACATAATGATTATACCAATATTCATTAATCTGTTTTTTGAATATATCAGATAATGAGTTAGCATCATGCATCGTTAAGCATGAATAAAAAAAGCTCGTCTGATGGCTTAATATTGCTGCGAGTTGTGCTATTCGAATCGTAGGGAAATTCAGTGGCCTCAATCTCGCGAACTTCCAAGTTGATTGATCAATTTCTTTTAGTTGATATTTCTTTTTTAGAAATGAATAGTCTTGCTTTAATTGATTCGGATAGTCATCAACAAACTTACGATTCAACATGCCTGCCTGCCCATATAACAAAGCTTCAATTAATCTAGGCTTATCAGCATTTTTCTGAATAATTTCAATGGGTAATGATCTTGCCAAACGTAACATAGGCTCAGCATTCACATGAAAACCGAGTTGCTTTGCAAGCAATTCAAAGCATACTTGCTCCCAATGAAATTTGGTATCTGACAATCGTGATTTTACAGGCTCTAACTTCTCCTCGATTCTTTGTAAGGCTAACTGTATTAGCCATGCATTTATCTCTGAATTAGGAATCTTTTTCCAATATTTCGCACAAGGAAAAACTCTGAAATCATTTGCTAATTGCTCATATCGTTCAAGGATATCACCAGGTATTCGTTTTGAAATTTCTAAGCAAGGAAGTTCACGCCCTGTGATCGTCTTACAAATTTCCTTATCATCCGAATAAACAACATGTAGTATCACATTATCATAAGCAGGGTCAAGAAAATGCCTGTGTTGATTCCATTCTTTTGAAGTCACATGTATTTCAACATTACCTACCCATAACATTCCGTCAATGAGAATGCGGGCTGCTGAAAAATCTGGACCAGAATGATGTTGTAAAAAACCTTGATGAATTATTTCAATGTTTGAACCATTTGTAGTTCTTAAATTATTGCGGTCAAATAATTGATATTTCCATACCGTCTGCACAAATTCCTCTCTCATCTTATCAATATTTATTAATGACAAGATAAGAAAATCAATGCACTATATCAAGCCTTTAAGTTCCAAAATCGCTTGCATTTCTCTTTGCACTTTTTGCGCTTCTTCTGCTGCCCTTTCTGCAAAGTTTTCTTCGGATGATGCATAAATTATAGCCCTCGACGAATTAATTAAGAGTCCGACTTCATCATTCATTCCATATTTACACACCTCCTCTAAACTACCACCTTGAGCACCTACACCTGGTACTAAATAGAAATGATTTGGAGTATATTTTCTGATGTCTGCGAAATATTCAGGACGGGTAGCTCCTACGACGTACATCATATTTTCATCGTTTCCCCAATTCTGTGAGTTTATTAAAACGTTTTGATATAATGTTTTGCCTTGAGTGTCTTCAATCATTTGGAAATCTGCAGCTCCTTCGTTAGAAGTCAGTGCTAAAAGTATCACCCATTTGTTAGGGTAAGTTAAAAACGGACTTACAGAATCAGAGCCCATGTATGGAGCAACTGTTACAGAGTCGAACGAAAATCCAGATTCTGCTTTGTCGAAAAATGCACGAGCATATAATGATGAGGTATTACCAATATCACCTCTCTTAGCATCTGCAATGGTAAATATGTTGGATGGTATCAGATCCATTGTTTTTTGTAAGCTTAGCCAGCCTTTAGCGCCTCTACTCTCATAAAATGCGATATTTGGCTTGTAGGCTACGCAAAAATCTTTCGTAGCTTCAATTATTCGTTTATTGAACTCAAAAATAGGGTCCTCAAAATCATATAGAAATGCAGGTATCTTCTGTATATCAGTATCTAAGCCAATACATAAAAAACTTTTCTTGAGTTTTATCTGTTCAATAAGTGTGCTTTTGTTCATGATGCGAAATTAGCAATAAATGTAATTTTTTTGTGCTGAATTTGTTTATTTCATTTTTATCGTTAACATTGCATTGTGTTAATCTTCTTAACACCCCCCTATTAACATTTCAAATAACAATCAAACCCTATTAACTTATTGTGTTGATTTCTATAGTGGAAAGTATTATTAATTAAAATTCAATGTACGATATTACAACTTTGAACGACAAACTCGTGTCGGAACTTCGTCAAATAGCAAAAGATTTAGAAATCAATGATTACGACGAATTAAGAAAACAAGAACTTATTTATAAAATTGTGGATAAACAAAAAGATGCAAAGCCTACTAGTCAAGTAGACAACAATGAGGAATTAAGTGCAGGTGCAGAAAAACCTAAGAGAAAAAGATCCATTAAAGCTGCTAAAGATGAAACAGAATTAGCTGCTGAAATGCTTCAGCCAATTTCAGAAATGGAAGAAGCTCCAATCTCTTCAAATCACAATTCAGGAAACACAGCTGAGAATATCTCTAACAATACTTCAGAGTCTATCGAAAATAAAAACGAAAACACCGAAGCAAGTTCAGAATCAAATGCAAATGAAGGTGCTACTACAGATAGACCTTTCGATAGAAATAAAAACAACAGATTCGACAGAAACAACAATCGCAACCAAAGAAACAATCCGGAATCTCTATTAAATACCCTAGATTTCGACAATTCAATTGTTAACGAAGGAGTATTAGAAATTATGCCTGATGGTTATGGTTTCTTAAGATCTGCAGATTATAATTACTTAACATCTCCTGACGATATTTATGTATCGCAATCACAGATAAAATTATTCGGATTGAAAACAGGTGATACTGTAAGAGGTAGTGTTCGTCCGCCGAAAGAAGGAGAAAAATATTTCCCATTAGTAAGAGTAGAAACTATCAATGGTCGTATACCTTCAGAAGTAAGAGATCGTGTACCTTTCGATTATTTAACACCCTTATTCCCTTTTGAAAAATTCAATCTATTCTCAGATCCGAATAACTATTCAACAAGGTTAATGGATTTGTTTGCCCCTATTGGTAAGGGACAAAGAGGATTGATTGTAGCTCAACCAAAGACTGGTAAGACGGTATTATTAAAGGATGTGGCGAATGCTATTGCAGCCAACCATCCGGAGGTATACTTAATCATTTTATTGATTGACGAAAGACCAGAAGAGGTAACAGACATGGCAAGAAGTGTACGTGCTGAAGTAGTAAGTTCTACATTCGACGAGCCAGCAGAGCGTCACGTAAAAATCGCCAACATAGTGTTAGAAAAAGCTAAGAGAATGGTAGAAAGCGGACACGATGTGGTAATATTATTAGATTCAATCACTCGTTTAGCGAGAGCATATAATACAGTTGCACCGGCATCAGGTAAAATATTATCAGGTGGTGTTGATGCAAATGCATTACACAAACCTAAAAGATTCTTTGGTGCTGCGAGAAAAATTGAGAACGGAGGTTCACTAACGATTATCGCAACAGCTTTAACAGAGACAGGATCTAAGATGGATGATGTAATCTTTGAAGAATTCAAGGGTACAGGTAATATGGAATTACAGTTAGATCGTAAGTTAGCTAACAAGCGTGTGTTCCCTGCGATCGACATCAATTCATCATCGACACGTAGAGATGATTTATTATTAGATAAAGATGTTTTACAAAGGTTGTGGATATTAAGAAATCACTTAGCAGATATGAATGCTGTTGAAGCGATGGAATTCTTACAACATCAGATGAGAGGCACTAAATCGAACGAAGAATTTTTAATTTCAATGAATAGCTAAAATTGATTGCAATGATTAAGCACCTTCCAAATTTTATTACTTGCTTAAATCTTTTTTCGGGAACCATCGCTTTAACTTTTGCAGTACAAGCAGATTTAAAAACAGCAGCTTATTTTATTTTATTAGCAGCAATTTTTGATTTCATGGACGGATTAGTAGCTAGAGCTTTGAAAGCCTATTCAGAATTGGGTAAGCAATTAGATTCATTGGCAGATATGGTGAGTTTCGGATTAATACCAGGGGTGTTTGTGTATATGATGTTAAAGTCAAATTTAGAAGCACATGGTTTACCTGAGATTTTAGCATACGCTGGCTTTGTTATCACTGTGTTTTCGGCATTGAGATTAGCAAAGTTTAATATTGATACTAGGCAAACAGAGAATTTCATCGGATTGGCAACACCGGCGAATACCTTATTTTTTGTGAGTCTTCCATTTATTTATGATCAAGGCATTGAGAGCTTGATGTTTTTAACACAGCCCTTAATATTGTTATTCTTAACATTTGGTTTTTCTTATTTATTAGTGTCAGAGATATCACTCTTTTCATTGAAATTCAAATCATTATCATGGTCGCAAAATAATTTCAGATACATTTTATTAGCTCTTTCTTTATTGCTAATAATATTATTTAAGTTTGCGGCAGTTCCGATGATAATTGTTTTATACATCTTATTATCGATTATTTTCGTGCAAAAATTTAAAAGTATATGAAATTTCAAGCTGAAATCAATGTAATGCCCCTTAAGGAAATACTTGACCCTCAAGG
>JACCDI010042507.1_pt1 | contig 23215 bp, 21 predicted proteins | sample 7442791 | NCBI WGS metagenome assembly JACCDI01 (sample SAMN15323434, study PRJNA562643) | freshwater metagenome | isolation source: river surface water | place: USA:Blue River Watershed | collected 2017-08-15
CGATTGGCGACAACAAAATGCGGTGGCCGGCAACCGAATGGGCCGAGGGGAACTTTCACAAGCTGTTCCCCAGCTATGCCGAATTCTGGGCCCGCGATGGAGACCATGGCGGCCCGGTTCCCGAGCCCGCCCCGCTCGACAAGTTTCTTGAAACCATGCGCCGCGGGGCCACTGCCCCGCGCGTGAAGGTGCGGGCTGATTGATTAGCCTGGCGGCACCGCCTTGCGGTGTTCGTGGCTTTGCCGGCGGGCGGCGCGCTGGGCAGCGCGCTGGCCCGGGGCAAGCCACAACTCCGGGTCCGGCCAGCGCTGACGCAGGGCACCGCGCGTGACCACTTCAACCGCTCGGATCGCCCGGGTCGGATCAATACCGGCGGGCAACCCCTGCCAGCGCAGGGTGACAATCCCTCCGGCTTGTCCCGATGGATCAAGCCAATTGGCAAATCCGGGATCTTGCCGGGCGATCGCCACGGTCAGGGTGCCGTCGGGGTTGGCCCTGGCCTGCCGCTGATTAAGGCTGCTCGTCCGGCCGATATAGTCATAGGCCACGCCCCATGGGTCGGTCAGCTGAATGCCGAACGAAGCCGCACCAAGCGGATCAACAGTGATCAGCAGCAGCTCGGCCTCGCCCAGGGCAAAATGACCCGAAGCACTGATCCCCCTGCCGCCAGGCCGCAGCCGCGCTGGTGCCAAGGTATTGGCCAGGCGGCTGAAAATGAACCGGTTATCGTAATCAAGCCAGAACGGCGCAATCCGATCCAGCAGAGCAGCCGCGCTGTGGGCCAGTTCCGCTTCACTGCGCCGCGGCAGATCAGGGCCGCCCACGCGTTCGATCGTCAGCGGGATCGGCAGTTGATGATCCCAATCGGTCAACAGGTCGCGCACGATCACATGGTGAACGCCGCTGGCAGGCACTTGGAGATGGTTGGGACGGCCATTGGCCGGGTTGCTGTCGATCGTGATCACAAAGCGGCCATCTGCCCCGATCTGAAGCGCATCATCCCGCAGGGTAGCCAGCTGCGTTCCGCCTTCCGCGTTCATCGCAGTGGTACCGGGGATCGCATCGCGCACCTCAAGGTGTAATTGCGCTGGTCGGTCGCTGCGCATCTGGCCGCGGACAACATAGTGGCTGCCCCCGTCGACATGGGTCATGCGGTAGACGTTATCAGGGTTATCAATGCCATAGCCCGATCCACCGACACCCAGCCGGCCCAGTTTTTGCGGCGCCTTGCAGCACCAGAACAGCTGCGGCTGCGCGGGATCGAGTGCCAGACCGATGGCGTAATAGACCGCCGCAACGGTAACCGCCCGGGCTGCGCGATCACGATTTGCCTTGCCGCCCGGAATACGCATCGCCGGATCGGCTGCATAGGCCGCCGCGGTGCGGCGCAGGCTGGCTTGAACCTCAGGCCGGGCGATGATCCGCTGCGCCAGATGTTCTCGCGCAAGCTGCGCGGGGTTAACCAGTCCTGCAGGGGCTGGTGGTCCGTCAGCCCCTGCCGGCATGGCCAGCATGGTGCAAGCACCCGCCGCAAGCCAGGCCAGGGCCTGGCGGCCGATCACGCCGCGTTGCTTCCGGTCAGGTGATTGGCGGCGATATAGCCAAAGGTCAGCGCAGGGCCGATGGTTACCCCCGCCCCCGGATAAGATTCACCCATGGCTGACGCGGCACTGTTGCCAATGGCATAGAGCCCGCCAATCGGCTTGCCCTTGGCATCAAGCACCCGGGCCAGATCGTCGGTCTTCAACCCGCCATTGGTGCCAATATCACCGGGGTAGATCGGCATGGCATAGAATGGCCCCTTGTTCAGCGGACGCAAACAGGGATTGGGGCTGATGCGCGGATCGCCGTACATCTTGTCATAGGCTGCTTCACCACGGCGGAAATCGGGATCTTCCCCCTTGGCCGCATTGGCATTGAAGCGGCCAACGGTTGCTTCCAGCCGCGCCGGATCAACGCCCATCTGCGCGGCCAATTCGGCAATGGTCCGGCCCTTCTTCAGGATGGTCTTGACCATGCCGTTCTGCAGCCAGTCCGGCACCAGCGGATAGACCGGACCGACCGGATAGGAATGGCGATAGGTGTGATCGAACACGAACCAGCTGGGGCTGGCATCGCCGTGCTCCCGTTGGCGGCGTGCCATCTGCTGGCCGACAATGTGGTACGATGCCGCCTCGTTCAGATAGCGTTCGCCTTGCTGGTTGACCATCATGCAGCCCGGCAGCGCCCGTTCGATCGTGCAAAGCCGTCCACGGTCTTCTCCCGGCACGTAGAATACGGGGGCGGCCCAGGTTGATTGCAGGTTCATCGTCTCTGCCCCCAGCGCCTGCCCGGCGCGGATGGCATCGCCGGTATTGCCGCTGGTTCCGCCCGAATAGAGCGCATTGGGATAAAGCGGCGCATGGGCATCGCGCATGGCCTGGTTCTTGTCGAACCCGCCAGCGGCCAGCACCACGCCCTTGCGCGCCCGGATCCGCAGCGGCTGGCCATCGCGGCGCACCACTGCGCCCACGACCTTGCCCTTTTCGGTGATCAGTTCTTCGAGCCCGCTGTTCAGCCACAGAGGAACCTTTGCCTCGTTCAGGGCCAGCCGCAGCCCGCCCGCAAGCGCATTGCCCAGGGTCAGCCGGCGGTCCTTGCGCGAAGTAAAGCGGAACGGCCAGTCCAGCCAGTAACGCGCGAGGCTCTTGGCCAGGTGCAGCCACCAACGCTTGGCCCGGAACAGCAGGATATAGGTCTCGTCGAAGTGCCAGTTGAGATAGCCGAACAGCGAAGCGGCCGGCGAGGCAAAGCGCAGCGTCCGCACGTCCTTCCCCAGCCGGCGCCCATCGATCGGCAGAGGCATGTGGGTGCGATAGCCTGTCGGCGATCCGCCCGGATTTTCGGCGTGGTAATCGGGATAGGGGAAGGCGTGGTAATCAATTTCGGTATTGGCCCCCATCCACCGCAGCATCTTGGCCGCGTTGCCAACATAGGCCCGGATATTGGCATCAGGCACATTATCCGCCGACAGCGCGCGGACATATTTGAACGCATCGTCGACATTATCATGGAAGCCGGCGGCAGCGGCCTGATCGCTGGCCGGAATCCAGATCCCGGCACCCGAGGTGGCAGAAGTGCCGCCCCACAGCTTTTCCTTTTCAACGATCAGCACCTCGGCATGGTTCTTTGCCGCGACCAGGGCTGAAAGCATGCCCCCGGCGCCCGAACCCACCACAAGTACGTCGATTTCCTGATCCCAGCCCGCGCTCATTGCCTGTCTCCTGCCGCTTAGGACGGAATGTAAAGCTGTGCCGCCTTGCCGCCATCGACTGGCAGGGCAACACCCGTGATATAGCTGGCCGCATCCGACAGCATGAAGACAATCGCTTCGGCCAGTTCTTCCGGCTGGCCGCCCCGCCCCAGCGGAATCGCGTCGGCAGTCTTAGCCGCCAGTTCCGGCGCCTTGCTGGCAAAGTCCAGCGTTGCGGCCGTGTTGACCTGACCCGGGACAATCGCATTGACGCGAATACCCTGGCGCGCGCCTTCCATCGCCGCCACGGCGGTGAACTGGATCAACGCCGCTTTTGACGCCGAATAGCTGGAGTAATTGGCCATCGCCCGGAGCGCGGTGGTCGATGAAATATTGACGATCGAGCCTTTGCCCTGTGCGGCCATCACCTTCATCGCCGCCTTGGTCCCGACAAAGACCGCGTCGGCATTGACCGCAAAATCCTTGCGCCAATGTTCCAGCTTCAGGCGGCTGATCGGTGCATAATGGGTCGACATGGCATTGTTGACCAGCATGTCTAGCCGGCCGTGGCGGGCGGCGACATCCTCGATCAGTGCTTCGAAGGCCGGAAAATCGGTCACGTCCAGCTGGACCGCCTCGATCTTGCCGCCTTCGCCTGCAATCTGCGCCCGCGCCGCGTCGAGCAGTTCCTGCCGGCGGCCACAGATGACCACCTGAGCCCCGCGCCGTGCCAACAGGGCAGCGGTGGCCAAACCGATCCCATCACTGCCGCCTGTGACAATGGCTACCTTGCCGGTCAGATCTTGGCTCATGCCCTCTCCTGTAGGTCTTATTGCACGCCGCCGTGGCGTGATGGAATCTTGAGAAACGCAATTGACGCAGCCATGCGCTTTCTGTCAACCTAATGCGTAATCAAACAAGCAATCAATTACGAATCTATCGGGTGAGGAGCAGGCATGACCGATCTTTCCGGCAAAGTGGCACTGGTGACGGGTGCCGGGCAAGGGGTTGGTCAGGGAATTGCCCTGGCCTTAGCCGCGGCCGGCGCCACGGTTGCCGTAACCGGCCGCACACTTGCGAAACTGGAAGCAACCTGCGCCCTGATTGGCGAACGGGGTGGAACGGCGCTGGCGATCGCCGGAAACGTGAAGGATCCCGCCAGTCTGGCCGACATGGTGGCCCAGACCGTCGCCCGCTTTGGGGGGATCGATATCCTGATCAACAATGCCCAGGAAGTACCCAATGGCAACCTGTTAGAGGTCAGCGATGAGGCCTTCCTGGCCGGGTTCGAATCCGGGCCGCTGGCCACGTTCCGGCTGATGAAGCTGGCCCACCCGCAAATGGTGGCGCGCGGTGGCGGGGTGATCGTCAACCTGGCCTCTTCCGCCGGGATTCGCTGGGACATGAGCGGCTATGGCGCCTATGGCGCGGTCAAGCAGGCGACCCGGGTACTGACCCGCGCAGCTGCGGCGGAATGGGGACGGCAAGGCATTCGCGTTCTGACCATTGCCCCGCACGCTGAAAGCCCGGGCCTGAAATGGTGGATCGCCAACAACCCGGAAGAAGCCGAAGCCTTTTTCCGCACCATCCCGCTGGGCCGGATCGGCAAGCTGGAGGAAGACATCGGCCGTGCTGTCGCCGCGCTTTGCGGGCCAGATATGGCCTATCTGACCGGTGCGACGATCCCGCTGGACGGCGGGCAGGCCAATTTTGACTGATCGGCCGATGGACAAGGTTATCGCCTTGTTGTGGGGCCCTGCGGGCACGGCAGCTGAAGCCTTTGCTGCTCAGCTCAAGGCCACGCTACCACCATTGCTCAAGGCGGCCGGGGCCCAGCACATTCGCCTGAACCTTGAAGATGCCATTAGCGGCAAAGGCGCGCATTTGCGCCAATCGCGTGGTCCGCGCCAGCATGACGCCGTGGTTCAGTTCGGATATTCCGGACTGCGCGAAACCTTACCCGAACCGATCTGTGCCGCCCTGTCCCGTGCTTCGGAGCGATGGCACGCCTGGCAGGTGACGGCTTCACACATCATCGCCAACACCCGCCATCCCGCCCAAGCTGGCGAACGGACCTCCGGCTGGGCGCAAATGGCCTTCCTGACCTTGCCAGAGCGCCTGACTCACGCGGAATGGCGCAGTCTGTGGCAGGACCGGCACACGGCCGTGGCGATCGAGACCCAGGCCAATTTCGAATATGTGCAGAACCTGATCGAGCGGCCGCTAAGCCCCGGCGCACCGCCCTATGTCGCGATTGTCGAGGAATGCTTCCCCGAAGCAGCCCTGACCGATCCCTTCGTCTTTTTCGATGCGGTCGGCGATCCAGAGAAGTTCAAGGCCAATCTTGATCGCATGATGGAAAGCTGCGACCGCTTTATCGATCGCGGCACGATCGATGTGATCCCGACCGGCCAATACAACTTTTGAGGCCGATTTTTCACGCGAAACCTAGATGCATTGCCGGAAACATCGCAATTTGCGTAGCTAAATTATCTTTCAAATCCGCAAAACCGCGTTATAGATGTTTGCAAATAGATCGCTGCGTCGAATCATGGGAGAAGGTGGGATGACGGCAAAGGTAGCACTCGTTACCGGGGCAAGCCGGGGCGCAGGGCGCGGGATCGCGCGGGGCTTTGGTGAGCTTGGCTATACTGTCTACGTCACTGGTCGAACCGTAACGCCAGGCGATGCCAAGGGCTGGGACGGAACCGTCCTGCCCGGGACCGTGGCCGAGACGGCCGCCGAAGTGACTGCAGCTGGCGGTCGGGGCATTGCCGTGATGTGCGACCATGCCAATGATGCCCAGGTTGCCGATCTGTTTGCCCAAATCGAACGCGAACAGGGGCGGCTGGACGTGCTGGTCAACAATGCCACCTATATCCACCACCAGCTGATCGAGAAGCTGCCCTTTTGGGAGAAAGAACTCGACGCGGTGAAGATCCTCGATGTGGGCTTGCGCTCAGCCTATGTTGCCAGCTGGCATGCCGCGCGGATGATGGTGAAGCAAGGATCCGGCACGATCGCCTTTGGCTCTTCCTTCGGCGGTTCGTGCTATATGCATGGGCCGGCCTATGGCGCGCAGAAGGCCGGGGTCGACAAATTTGCCCATGACATGGAGCATGATCTGCGGGGCACCGGGGTGATTGCGGTTTCGATCTGGATGGGACCTTTGGTGACCGAGCGTTCGCTGATCGCCCAGAAGACCAATCCGGAGCAGTACGAAGGCTTTATCGAGGCCGCCGAGAATCCGGAATTCACCGCCCATATCGTCAACGCCATTGCTGCCGCACCAAACCGTGACGAACTGTCGGGGCAAACCCTGATTGCAGCTGAAATCGCGCGCGAGCTGGGCGTCACAGATCGCGGCAAGGATAAGCCCAGCTATCGCGACATGCTGGGCAGCCCGCGGCCAAAGAACCCGGCCGCAGTCTACTGACATGGCGCGCCAGTTCCACCTGGCCGATCTGTTCGAAACCGTCGCCCGGACCGTGCCCGAGCGGCTGGCAGTGATCAGCCAAAGCCAAAGTCTCACTTTTGCCGAACTGAATGACCGCTGCGATCGCCTGGCGGCCGGCCTCGCTGCGCGGGGCGTCTCGCGGGGGGCCTCGGTGGGGCTCTATCTCTATAACGGCCCCGCTTATCTTGAGTCCTTTATCGCGGCCTGCAAGCTGGGGGCCGTGCCCTATAACGTCAATTATCGCTATCGTGCGGATGAGCTGCGCTACCTGTTTGCCAATGCCGATAGCGTGGCGATCATCCACGGCGCCGAGTTTTCGCCGATTATCCGCGAACTGCGCAATGCGATACCCACGCTGAAGCTGACAGTCGCAGTGGAAGACGGCTCAAACGCCGACATTGGCGGATCGGTCGCCTATGCTGACTTGCTGGCCCATGAGCCTGGCGGCCCTTGGGAACGCAGCGCCGAAGACTATCTGCTGTGCTATACCGGCGGCACCACTGGCATGCCCAAAGGCGTGATGTGGCCGCACCGGGCCTTCGTCTTCGCCTGTGCCGGCGGAGCGGGCTATTTCAATCCGCACGGTCCGATCGTACAGCCATTGGACATCGAAAGCCGGGCCCGCGATGGCTATCCGCTGCGGATGTTCCCGCTGGCGCCGTTGATGCACATGGCGGCAATGTGGACAGTGTGGACCGCGCTGCTCAATGGCGTAACGATCGTGCTGGATGAAGGACGGGTGTTCGATCCGGAACGCGTGTTCGATATCGCCGAGCGTGAAGGCGCGAACATGATCCAGTTCGTTGGGGACGCAATGGCCACGCCGCTGCGCGATGCCTTGCGCGCCAATCCCGGTCGCTGGAACCTCTCGGCCGTGGTCAATCTGGGTTCGGGCGGCGCCGTATTTTCGCAGCACCTGAAGGATGATCTCAAGGCACTGGTCCCCAGTGCCAGCATCACCGATGGAATGGGCTCGTCCGAAACGGGAATGTCGGGCATGGCCGAAAAATCCGCCGAAGGTGTCATGCGCCTGCCCGCCAACGCGTTGCAGCAGGTGGTGCTGGATGGGCGGATTGCCGCGGCTGGCGAAACCGGCTTTGTCGCCCGGACGGGCAACACGCCGATCGGCTATTACAACGATCCGGTGAAGACCGCCGAAACCTTTGTGACCATTGATGGCCAGCTTTGGGCCGTATCGGGCGACGCTGCGCGGCTGGATGAAGATGGCATGATCACCGTGTTCGGGCGGGGTTCCACGTGCATCAACACCGGCGGTGAAAAGGTCTTCCCCGAAGAGGTTGAGGAAGCGCTGCGGGCCCATCCGGCAATCTTTGACGCAGTCGTTGCGGGCCGACCCGATGAACGTTGGGGCGAACGGGTGATCGGGGTCGTCTCACTCCGGGCCGGCGTTGCCGCGCCAGACTTTGAAGAGATCAAAGCTTTCCTTGCCGAACGACTGGCCGGATACAAGGTCCCCAAGGCGCTCGTCTGGGTGGATGAGGTAAAACGATCTCCTGCTGGCAAGCAGGACTATCGCTGGGCCAAGGAAGCAGCAGCAGGCACACCATGAACCAGGTTGATCCCGTCTTCGCCGCTGTCACGGCCACCGGCACCCCGTTCGAACTGACCGAGCGGGAAGGTGTGCTGCAATTTGCAAATGCCGCCCCGGACCTTGGGCTAATGATCGACCATGCCCGGCGACATGGCGACAAGACCTTTCTGGTCGATTTCTCGTCAGACGGCGCCGAACGCCGCCTGACATTTGAACAGGTCTTCGCCTGGCGCGACCAATTGGTGCCGCTGTTGCAGATCCGCCGCGGGGATCGGGTGGCAATCTGCATGCGCAACCGCGCCGAATGGATTGTGGCCTTCATGGCCGTGATCAAGGCCGGCGGGATTGCCGCGCTGCTTAACAGTCGTGGCTCGCCGGCCGAACTGGTGGCGATGATCGATGACGTTACCCCTGCGCTGGTGCTGGCCGACAGCCGCCGGGCCGCACTGATCCGTGACGGTGGCTATACCGGGCGGATGTATGATCTGACCAAGCCGTTTGACGATCAGGAAATCGCCGCACGAACGGCCGCTGCCCTGCCCGATCCGGGCCTGGCCCAGCCGCACGATCCCGTCACCATCCTGTTCACTTCAGGCACAACCGGCCGGGTCAAAGGGGCGGTGCTGACCCATCGCAGCCTGATTACCGGGCTGATGCTGATGCAGCTGTCGGGGGTGATGGTGCTGCACAATATGGCCCAGGCCCATGGCATGACGCCCGAAGCACTGATGGCCAATCTGCCGCAGCAGGCGGTGCTGTTAGTCTATCCCCTGTTCCACATTTCAGGTCTGGGTGCGGCCTTCCTTTCGCCTCTGTTCGCCGGGTCGAAAGTGGTGATCATGCGCCGCTGGGATGCCCAGGAAGCAGTCCGGCTGATCGCGGCAGAACAGATCACGATGTTCTCGGCCGTGCCGACGATGCTGTGGGATCTGCTAAATCGGGCCCGGCTGGGCGATGCTAATCTTTCCTCGCTGCGCAACGTTGCCTCTGGCGGGCAGGCTCTGCCGGTCAACCTGTTGGACGAAATCCGCGCGGTATGCCCCCATGCAGTGATGGGGACCGGTTATGGGATGACCGAAGCCTCGGGCTCGCTGGCTCAGGCGGTGGGTGAGGATTTCATTCGCAACCGCGCGTCAGCGGGCCGGGTGCTGCCATTGGCACAGGTCCGGATCGTTGCCCCCGACGGCAAGGTGATGCCAACCGGTCAAAGCGGTGAAATCCAGCTGAAGGGGGCCATGGTCATGGCCGGATACTGGAACCGGCCCGAAGAAACCGCGGCGGCCTTTACCGAGGATGGCTGGCTGCGCACCGGCGATGTCGGCTATGTCGACGCCGAAGGTTACATCTTTATCGTCGATCGCGTGAAGGACATGGTCATTTCCGGCGGCGAGAACATCTATTGCGCCGAGGTTGAACGCGTGATGGGCGAAATGCCCGGCGTTGGCGAATGCGCCGCCTTCGGGATACCCGACGAACGGCTGGGTGAGCTGCTGGTTGCAGTGGTCAAGGCCACCGACCTTGACGAGCAGGCGGTCAAGGACTGGGTTGGCGAACGGCTGGCCCGCTACAAGGCACCGGGACGCGTCGCTTTTGTTTCAGAACCCCTGCCCCGCAACGATGTGGGCAAGATCAACAAGGTGGCGCTACGTGCCGCCTGGCCAGCTTTATCCGGAGAACAGTGACATGGGCATGCCCAAGGACATCGGCATCATCGACTGCATGCTTGGCATTCCCGAGGCTGAGGACCGCTCCGATTGGTTCACGGCCTTCCGCCCGTTGATCAAGGATGCACAGACGCTGCAGCAGTTCTCAATGCCGGCGCAATACATGTTCAAGGACGTGCCGCAGACTGGTCATGCCGATGACTATGTCAAATGGACCGTCGATCAGATGGACCAGCACGGCATTGCCAAGGCGCTGGTTGGCTGGAACGAGAATGAAACTTCGCGCCGGGCCAAAGAGCTTTACGGCGATCGCTTCTTTTTCGACCTACCTTGCGATCCCAACAAGGGGATGGATGAAGTGCGGCGGATCAAGCGGATCCATGCCGAAGTTGGCCTGTCAGCAATCAGCGTCTTCCCGGCGGGCACGCTTCCCCAGGTGGCCATCAACCACAAGTACATGTTCCCGCTCTATGCCTGCGCGGTCGAACTGGACATTCCGATCTGCCTCAATGTTGGCATCCCCGGGCCGCGGATCCCGATGGAAACCCAGAAGGTTGAGCATCTGGACGAGGTCTGCTGGTTCTTCCCCGATCTGAAGATCGTGATGCGCCACGGCGCCGAACCCTGGCAGGATCTGGCGGTCAAGCTGATGCTGAAGTGGCCGAACCTCTATTATTCAACCAGCGCCTTTGCGCCCAAGCACTATCCCAAGGCGATCATCGACTATGCCAACACCCGTGGCGCGGACAAGATCATCTATGCCGGGTACTTCCCGATGGGGCTGAGCCTGGAGCGGATCATGTCTGACATGGCCAATGTGCCGCTGAAGGACGAGGTTTGGCCCAAGTTCCTGCGCGACAACGCCGCCCGCGTGTTCAAGCTTTAACCCCCAATCACACCCCAACGACCGGTACCCCCGGGGAGAATGACATGACCGAAGCCGCAACCGACGCCCGCACCGCCCCGGTGGCCGTGTGGCAGGTGCTGGAAAAGATGACCAAGGAAGAGCGCGAGGCCTGGCGTGTCGCGCCGATTGCCAACCGCCCCACCCCGGCCCAGCGCAATCTCGACATCGGCTTCCCGTTTGGCTGGTATCCGTTCATGATGGCCAAGGACCTGGCCGTGGGCGAGGTTAAGCCGGCGCGCTATTTCGCGCGCGACCTGGCGGTGTGGCGCGGTGAAGATGGCCAGGTGCGGATGGTCGATGCCTATTGCAAGCACCTTGGCGCCCACCTGGGCCATGGCGGCAAGGTGGCTGGCAACCTGTTGGAATGTCCGTTCCACGCCTGGCGCTATGATGGCGAGGAAGGGGTGGTCAAAGAGATCCCCTATGCCAAGGCCATTCCCCCGCAGGTCAAGCGCAAGTGCACCCGCACCTGGCACATCCGCGAAGCCAACCAGTGGCTGTGGGTGTGGTATCATCCGGAAGACGAAGCGCCGCTTTATGAGGTGGTCAGCCTGCCCGAAGCCAGCGATCCCAATTGGACGCCTTACGATGTCGTCGAATGGCGGGTCTTCGGATCGTTGCAGAACATGGCCGAAAACGGGGTCGATTTTGCCCACTTCAAGTATATCCACGGCACGGCCGAGCTGCCCAGTTCGGAACTGTCGTGGGGTGAATGGGATCGCTGCGGGATTGTCCGCGCCAAGATGGGCACGCCCAAGGGGATGGTCGACGGCGCCATCACCAGCAATTCGATGGGTCCGGGCCAAGCCTGGGTGCGGTTCACCGGGATCTGCGAGACCCTGCTGGTGGCCTGCATCATTCCGGTTGAGCTGGACGAATTGCAGGTGATCTATTGCTATACCCAGCCCAAGGAGCAAACCGAAGGGCCGATGGCCGGTCTGGCCCGGGCGATTATCAAGGACGTCAACAAACAGCTTGATCAGGATAAGGTTGTCTGGGACCGGATGCGGTACGAACCGAACCCGATCATCTGCGATGGTGATGGTCCGATCCCCCATTTCCGGAAATTCTATCGCCGCTTCTATGCCGCCGGGGATGGCGTCCCCTCGGCCCAGCAGGCGGCTGGCTGAGGTGCCAACCCGGCGACAGGTGGTGGCAGGCGGGGCCGCAGCAATCGCGGCCGGTGCAGCGGGAGGAGCCAAGGCGATGAGCAGCGGCGGGATTGAAAGCCTGTTATCCAGCCACGACGCGCTGGGCCTGGCCGGGCTGGTGCGCCAACGCCAGGTCAGCCCAAGCGAACTGCTGGAAGCCGCGATCGCCCGGACCGAAGCATTGAACCCGCGCTTCAACTTCGTGGCGCAGCGGCATTACGATTATGCTCGCAAGGCGCTGGCCGCTGGGCTGCCAAAGGGGCCGTTTACCGGCGTTCCCTGGCTGCTTAAGGACCTTAACACCCATATTGCCGGTGAACTGACCGAGGGTGGCAGCCGGTTCTACAAGGGCTTTCGCGCGCCGGTCACCTCTGAACTGGTGACCAGGATCGAGCGCGCTGGCTTCGTGGTCTTTGGCAAGACCACCACGCCGGAACTGGGGCTGACCGGCACCACCGAGAACAAGCTAACGGGGGATACCCGCAATCCCTGGAGCCCGGACCGGATTGCCGGCGGATCATCTGGCGGTGCGGCTGCGGCTGTGGCTGCCGGGGTGCTGCCCGCTGCCCATGCAACCGATGGCGGCGGATCGATCCGCATCCCGGCATCCTGCTGCGGCCTGTTCGGGCTCAAGCCGAGCCGCGGCCGTGTGCCGATGGGGCCGCTGCGGACCGAGGGCTGGGGCGGGCTATCAACCCACCATGCGGTCAGCTGGTCAGTACGGGACAGCGCCGCGATCCTCGATGCAACCCACGGATCGGAACCCGGTTCACGCTATGGCGCGCCAGCCCCGGCCGAGGGTTTCCTGGCGCAGGTTGGCAAGCATCCGGGCAAGCTGCGGATCGCACTGATGCTGGATTCGCCCTCTGGCAGCCCGGTTGATCCAGACTGCCGCGCCGCGGCTGAAGCCGCGGCGGCGCTGTGCGATCGGCTGGGCCACCATGTCGAGATAGCCCAGCCAAAGTGGGATGTTGGGGCGATTGGCCTGGCTGCATTTCAGGTGATGGCGGCCGCGATTGCCGCCGATCTGATCGATCGCGGCAAGGCCACCGGCATCACACCGGGACCTGAAGTGCTTGAGCCGATTACGCTGGCCTTCATGGGCTTTGGCCAAAGCGTGAGCGGGATGGACTATGCTCGGGCCAATAACACCCTGCAAAGCCTGGCCGTGAACCTGGGTCGGTTCATGCAAAAGTATGATGTGATCCTGGCCCCGACCTTGGCCGCGCCGCCTGTGCCGCTGGGCAGGATCAATCTGACGCCTGACTGTGATTTCCAGCAATGGGGCCAGCGGGTGGCAGTGTTCTCGCCATTCACCCAGATGGCCAATCTGACCGGGCAGCCCAGCATGTCAGTCCCGCTCGGCCAATCGCAAGCCGGTCTGCCGATCGGGGTGATGTTCACGGGCCGATTTGGCGAGGAAGCCCTGCTTTATCGTTTGGCCGGCCAACTCGAACAGGCTGCGCCTTGGTTCAACCGCAGGCCCAGCCTGTGAGCGGGGTCGATCTTGCTGCCCTTGCGGCGCCCGCGGGGCTGATTGGACTGATCGGCCTGGCCGGACTGGCTGGCTTGCGCCATCCCTGCGATCCGCAGCGCCCCGGTCAGGCGATCCGCCTGCTGGGTTTGCTCGGTCTCGCCGGGCTGGCCGGGCTGTGGATCGACGGCGCGGGTGCGATGGGCGCGGCTGGCGCGCTTGGGCTGTGGAACCATCAGAGCCCGCGGCTGGCGCAGTGGGGACGGCTTGGCTGGCTGTTCGTGCTCGGCTTACCGTTTCTGATCGCCCACTTCGTCTGACACCGGCTCGCCGCGCTGGCGTGCCACCCGCACCGGACCGGCGATGCCCGGGATGAACACGTCGCCATCGGGCAAGAGTTGCAACACCCCCCAGGCGCCGTTGAATTGCTGGCTGCGGCCCAGCACCATGCGGGTTTCGGTTTTACCGGTATCAAAATCGAAGCCGGAGACGTTCCAGCCATCCGTGTCCCAGCCCAGTACATAGGCCTGCCGGCTGATCGTGCTCATCACCGGGATAATCGCGGCCGGAGTGCTGATATCGGGCCGGGCCCAGAGGCTGTCCCAGCGGTTGCCGCGATGATCCCAGCGGAACATTTCGATGCCGTTCGGCGGTGTCTTAAACGGCCCCTGGACCAGCAGGTTATCCAGATCAGGCTTGATGTTTTCCGGTGCCATCCCGTTCAGCACGAAGGCATAGGGCCCAGCGACCCCGATCGAGGCTTCGGTCTGGATATACGGCGCATTGATCCCACCCATCCGGACCGCCGCCTGACCAGCAATGCGGCGCGATGCGGTCCCGGGTTGCCGCCGGGCATCGCGCGGGATGGCATCGCGCCAGAAAGCCACGATGTTCATCCGCGGTTGGCCATCGGCAATCACCACCAGCCGATCTTCATCCGGGCCAAAGCCCAGCAAGGTTGCCGTGGTGCCCGATCCGGTCCCGCCACCGCGCACCCCGGGCAAGGGGGTTTCAGTCAGGTCATAACGGGCCGACCAAGCCCCATCGCGCGGACTGGCGGATAGCCGACCTTGCCGCCAGACGAACTTGTGCATGCGCCGGTCACCCACTGCATAGATGCCGCCATCGGGATCGATCGAGAGCGAATTGGTGAACAGTTCTCCGCTAACCTTCACCACCTGGGGTGCCCCGCGAAAATCACGATCAACCACCACGACGCTGCCGCCGACCATTGAGAACACCAGATGCCCATCATAGGTCATGTTGATGCCCAGCGGGATGTCACGCATTCGTGCCACACCGCGGCGGAAATCGGCGTTGCCACCCATCCCGGCCCGATCAAGCCGCGCCAGCAGCAGCGCGCGGGCCTCAGCCTCGCGCTTGACCTCTGGCGGGATCGCCCACTTACGCAGCAAGACGACTGCCGAACGTGAATCATTCGGATCGGCCTGACCGAACACCTGGATATCGTTGCGTGTCAGGACATAGAATTGCCCGCGTTCGTCAGCCAGCGAATAGACCCCGGCTTCGCGCCCCTCGGTTTCGGCATAAAAGGGCAGCTTGCTGGCCAGATAGGCCCGCAGTTCCGCCTCGCTGCCGGCCTGATCGAAGGCGGCCAAATGGGCATTGACCACTTCGGGGGACAGCAGTTTCATGCCGTCGATCGGCCGCCAGGCCAGGGCTTCAAAGCGGCCACCATCGATCCGGATCTTGGTTACGCGGTTGTTGTTGGTGTTCCAGGTGGCTTGCGTGCCATCCGGATAGCGCAGCAGGCCGGCATAGTTGATCGTCAGCAGCCCGGTCGCAATCCGCTGGACCCGCGATGCGGCCACCACGCCCTGTTCGCGCGGCCCCGCAACTGGCATTGCATCCGACGCGCCGGAATCGTTATGCGTGACGGCCGGAGCACCTTGGGAAAGATAGGGATTTGACGGCGGCAAGGTCATGGCGCCAGCAGCGGCGGCGAGGCTCAGAAAGATCATGCGGTGGCTCCTACGGCGCTGCCGCCAAGGCAAGCCGACAATTCCGCAAAAGACAAGCCTCAATTGGTGTTTGACAGTTATTTGCGTATAAAATAGCCGTATTAATAACGCAAAAGTTTCAGGAGTGCGCAATGCGCGGTTTGAATGGCAAGGTGGGTGTGGTCGCAGGCGGTGGTCGCGGGATCGGTGCGGCAACGGCGCGTCGACTGGCCGAGGAAGGCGCCGCGGTCGTAATCGGTGACATCACCGAAGAATGGGCCAAGGAAATCGCTGCGGCGATCTGTGCCGCCGGTGGGCGCGCGATTGGCGTGCACCTTGATGGCACCAAGGCCGCTTCGCAGGCGGCCATCGTCCAGGCCGCGCTCGATGCCTTCGGCGGGCTGGATTTCTACCATTCCAATCTGGCTGGCGGGACCGAAGGCGATATCGATGCGCTGAACTGCCCGGAAGAGGTGCTGGATCGCTCGTTTGCGATCAACACCAAAAGCCACATGTTTGCGACCCAGGCGGCCTTGCCGGTCATGCTCGAGCGCGGCGGCGGGGCGATGATCTATACCTCTTCGGGTGCGGCGATTGGCGGCAACGCCTTTCAGGTGGCCTATCCGATGACCAAGAACGCAATCCATGCACTGGTCCGCCACGTTGCGACCAAATATGGCAAAAAGGGTATTCGTTCCAACGGGATTTGCCCCGGCGTGGTTCTGACCGAAGCGGTCAAGCAACATCTGACCGATGACTATGTGGCCGGGGCGCTCAAGACCGTGCCCCACACCCGGTTGGGCGAACCAGAAGACATTGCCGCGGCAGTGGCCTTCCTCGCCTCGGACGACGGTGCCTGGGTCAATGGGCAGGTCTGGCATGTTAACGGCGGCATGATCAAGCGTGACTGATACACCCGCTCAGCGGCTCTCAAACCCCTGGGTGGTGCTGGCCACCCTGTTGGTGATCTACATCTTCAATTTCGCCGATCGCTATCTGCTGACCGGACTGATTGGTCCGATCAAGGCCGAATTCGACATTGGCGACAACCTGATCGGCCTGCTGATGGGGCCGGCCTTTGTTGTGCTGTATGTCGTGATGGGGGTGCCGTTTGCCAGGCTGGCAGACCGGGGATCGCGGATCAGGATTATCGCCGCCGGTTGTGTGCTGTGGAGCCTGGCCACGGCGGCGACTGGACTGGCCACCGGGCCGCTATCGCTCGGGCTTGCCAGAATTGGCGTGGGCGTGGGTGAAGCGGCCTTCGTGGCGCCGGCCTATTCCCTGCTAACCGACTATTTCAAGCCTGAGCGGCGCGGCCTGGCCTTCGCCATCCTGGGCCTTGCCACCTATTTCGGGCAAATCGCCGGTCAGGCCGGTGGCCCGGCCATCGCCGCAGTTTATGGCTGGCGCGCAACCTTTCTGCTGGTCGGCTTACCCGGTGCGGCCTTGGGGCTGATCGCCTTGCTGCTGGTGCGCGAACCGCCGCGCAGCCTGGGCGCTGATGGCGCCCCGCACGCCGCGGTTCCGCTGGGCCAATTGGTTGGCCTGCTGATCCGCTCCCCGGGCTATGTCATGATGGCGCTTGGGTTTGGCTTGGGGACGCTATCGGGCGTGACCTTTGGCTATTGGGGCCCCGAACTGTTCGCGCGCAGCTTTGCGATGGATCCGGTGGCGATCAAGACCGCGTTTGCGCTCAACTTCGGGCTTGCCGGGCTGTGCGGCATGCTGGCTTTCGGGATCCTCTCGGACAAGCTGTCACAGCGCGGCCGGGTCTGGCCGGTCCGGCTATCCGGGTTAGCGCTGTTCTGCGCCACGGCCCTGGTGCTGGTCACGATCTGGGCGCCCAGTTTCCGAATTGCCATGCTAGTGGCAATCCCCTGCGGGCTGCTGGGCGGCGGCTGGTCGGTCGGGCTCTATGCCGGATTGCAGCATATGCTGCCCGCCAGCTACCGCGCCAGTGCAACGGCGCTGTTCATCGCCTTCATCACCCTGCTGGGCTATTTTGTCGGGCCTTGGGCAACGGGGGCGATCAGCCAGGCGCTGGGCGACGATGCCCGTTCGCTGCAACTGGCCATGTCGATTGTTGTGCCATCGGGTTTTGCCGCTGCTCTGTTTGCCCTGCTGGCCGCGGGACGGGTGGAAAGCGATCGTCTCCGGCTGGCCGAAAGCGCCTGAACCGTGGTCGCCCCCCTGCCCTACACCGCGCCGCAAGAACTGCACGATCTGGCCTTTCGCTATGGCCTGGCGGTCGACAATCGGGATGCGGCCTTGCTGGGATCCGTTTTCACCCGGGACGGCGTGATCCGCGGCTATGGCGAGGGTGCGGCCCGTTACACCGGAGCCGCCGGTTGGCAACGGATGATCGCCGAAGTCAGCAACAGCTTCGGCCGCACGATGCACAATGTCTATAACCAGACCTTCGAGATCAGCAGCGATGGCGCCATCAGCGGATTGACCACCGGTGTCGCCAGCCATCTCCTGCCCGCCGAAACCGGTGCCAGCACCTGGCGGCGGCTGGACTTTGCCATGCGCTATCACAATCGCTATGCGCTGGAAGACGGGGCGTGGAAGTTTAGCGAACGCGCGCTGGAGGTGCTGTGGGTAGAAACCGGCCAGGTTGCGCCGTTCAGCACGGACATGCTTGGCCGCGAGTTGCGCGGGTTCGCGGCGGTGGATTGATCGCGGCAGGACCGGCCTGAACGGTTGACGTAGCTTGGAAATGGGGGTTCTTCCAGCACGATGAGTGATGATTTTTCGATCGACGATATTGACCGCGCGATTGTCGACCAGCTGCGGCTGAATGGCCGCGCCACCAACCAGCAGATCGCCAATGTGCTTGGGCTGACGGCGGCGACGGTTTCGGCCCGCATCCGCCGCATGGAAGATGCGGACAAGCTGCGCGTGGTGGCCGTGTCCGACTTTTCGGCCCATGGCTATAACGTGCTGATGGAAGTGGCGATTGAGGTTGATGGCCGCCCCGCTTCGGAAGTTGCGGCTGAACTTGCCGAGTTTCCGGAAGTGTTCGCCGCCCACCTGGTAACCGGGCGCTATGATATCGACATGCTGGTGGTGCTGCGCGAGTTTGACGATCTGCCCGGCCTGCTGATGGAAAAGTTTTCGAAGGTCCGCGGCATCCGCTCGATGGTTCCGGCGATTGCTGTCGATGTGATCAAGTACAAGTTCGATGTGGCGCCGATCGAGGCGCGGGGGGACCTATGAGCGCGCCGCAGCTAGACGACCTGGACCGCCAGCTGATCGAGGTGCTGGCCCGCGATGCCCGCGTTTCCAACCGCAAGATCGCGGTCGATCTTGGCGTGACCGAGGGAACCGTGCGCGGCCGGATCAAGCGCCTGCAACAGGATGGGCTGATCTCGTTCACCGCGATCACCAGCTTTGGCCTCGCCGATTCCGCCCGAATGGCCTTTATCGGCGTTCAGGCCGAAGTCAGCGATGTGCGGGAAGTGGCCCGGCAGATTGCCGATCTGACCCAGGTCAATGCCGTGATGCTGACCATGGGGCGCTTTAACATCCTGGCGATATGCCTCTTCAACTCGCTTGATCACCTGCACGAGGTGGCGTCTGACAAGATCCTGGCCATTCCCGGCGTGCACCACGTCGAAACCTCGATCGCGGTCAAGACGCTGAAGTACAATGCCAGGGTGGTACGGATCACAGAGGTGCAGACCGCGAATGACGATGGCGACTGATTTCGCGTAATTCATCGCTTTGTGAATTACGCATAGCGGGCCGCTTGCCGGTTATTGATCTAATTTTACGCATCCATCTTGCCAATTCCCTGCGTTTTGGGCTATTGTCGACTCAACTGAGAGGGGACTGACAATGGCAACTACGGCAGAATACGGCCTCGGCGAATTCACTTACCCGCGCGGCTGGTTCATGGTTGCCCGCTCTGCAGAAGTCACCACCACGCCGCTGGCGGTTCGCTATTTTGGCGAAGACCTGGTGATCTATCGCGGCGGGCAAAGCGGCAAGGTCTTCATGCTTGAAGCCTATTGCCCGCACATGGGCACGCATTTGGCGCGCAACACCACCTCCTATGTGGTCAAGGATGGCGAGCACGTTCAGGGCGACAACATCCGCTGCCCCTATCACGGCTGGCGGTTTGGCCCGGATGGCCGGGTGAACCAGATCCCCTATTCGCCCGCCCCCATCCCCAAATCGGCCTGTATCAAGAGCTGGAAGGTGATCGAGCGCGCAGGGTGCCTGTGGACCTGGTACGATCCCGAAGGAATGGAGCCGGATTACGAACTGCCGCCGTTCGAAGGCTATGACGCCCCACATTGGGTCAACTGGAATGTGCGCGAATTGGGCTCGCTGAACTGCCATCCGCAGGAAGTGGTCGATAACATTTCGGACAAGGCCCACCTCGAGCCGGTGCATGGCTCGATCGACATGGTTTCGTTCGAAAACGCGTTTGAGGACCACGTTTGCCGCCAGATTCTGTCAGCAGGGCACAAGACCCTGGCTGCGGAAAACGGTGAGCCGATGACCAATGACACCTGGTACACCGGCCCGGGAATCCTGCAGTCGGTCATGATCGGCGCCAACCCGTCGCACATGTTGATCGCCCATACCCCGATTGACGATGGTGTGATCAAGGTTTGGTACGGACTGTTGGTCAAGGTCGATAACGCCCAGCCGAACGCCGACGACATTGCCCTGGCCAGCGCTTATGAAGAGGCCGGCGTCGATGCTTTTGCCCAGGATTTCGAAATCTGGTCGAACAAGCGTCCGTGCCTGAACCCGATGATGGTGCGCGGCGATGGTCCGTTTGACAAGGTGCGGATCTGGTATCGCCAGTTCTACAATCCGCGCGCCCAGGCCGAAGCCTTCCAGAAGCGCGTCAACGGCCGCTACACCACCAAGGGCACCAAGACCGCCCCGTGGGAAAGCGCCGCCTGATCAATCCGGCTCTCCAGCGAAAAGGCCCGCCCCGGCAGTCCGGAGCGGGCCTTTTTTTGGCGCAGCAATCGCGCTCGCTCAGTCCGTCGTGGCACCGCCATCGACGACCAGCGGGTGACCGGTGACAAAGCTGGCTTGATCGGAACAAAGCCACAGCACCGCCGCCGCAATCTCCTCGGCCCGCCCCATCCGACCCATCGGCGTCATGTTATCGAGGATCTTCTTCATATCGGGGTTCGCGGTCAGCGGTGCAGTCATCGGCGTTTCGATAACGCCTGGACAGACGGCGTTGACGCGAATACCCGCCTTGGCCCAGCGCAGAGCCCCATGGCGGGTCAGGCCAATTACGCCGTGCTTGGTTGCGGTGTAGCCCGGCTGGGCGCCATTGCCGACCAGCCCGTTGATTGAGGAGGTGTTGACGATCGCCCCCTTGCCTTGCGCCAGCATCACCTCTGCTTCTTCACGCATGCAATACATCACCCCCGAAAGGTTGATGGCGATGGCCCGGTCCCACACGGCATCATCGTATTCGTTGGCACCCATGTTGTTGATGCCGGCATTGTTGTGCGCAAAGTCCAGCCGGCCAAATTCGCTGACCGCCCGGGCAACCAGCGCCTTTACCTCACCCGTATCGGCCACGTTGCAGCGCTGATAAACAGCGGTACCGCCAGCTGCGGCGATCAAGGCAACCGTTTCTTCCCCGCCAGCATCGTTGACATCAGAGACGACCACGGCTGCACCCGAGGCAGCAAAACCCAGCGCTGTGGCCCGGCCGATCCCGCCGCTGGCACCAGTCACCAGCGCAACCTGGCCATCAAACCCGTAATTCATCCTGCCTCTCCTTGATATGCGTAGAATTTTACTTACAAGACGACGCAAATAGTGGTCAACAACGGTATTCTGGAGTTAAACTCGAATGTCCAGCAGCCTTTTCTCGTCCATCGCCTTGGGAGACATCGCGCTGGCCAATCGCATTGTCATGGCGCCGATGACGCGCGACCGGGCTGGCCCGGGCGATGTGCCAACCGCGCTGATGGTAGAATACTATGCCCAGCGGGCAAGCGCCGGCCTGATCGTCACCGAAGGCGTTCAACCAAGCCTGGTTGGCAAAGGCTATTGGCGCACGCCTGGCATCCACAGCGATGAACAGATTGCCGGCTGGCGCGCCGTGGCCGAGGCGGTTCACGCCCGCGGCGGCCGGATCGTGATGCAGTTGATGCATTGCGGGCGGGTGGTGGTAGAGGCCAATCGCGGCTTTGCCGCTGACGTGATCGGCCCGTCGCCAATTGCCTGCCCGACGCCGGTTCCCGGCCCAGACGGCACGCCGACGGATTGCGCCATGCCCCGCGCCCTTACCAGCGATGAGATCCCGGCCCTGGTTGAGGAATTCGCCCAGGCTGCGCGCAATGCAATGGCCGCCGGGCTGGATGGGGTCGAGCTGCACTGCGCCAGCGGCTATCTGATCAACCAGTTTCTAAACCCAGCGAGCAACCACCGCGACGACGCCTATGGCGGCAGCGTGGAACATCGCATCCACTTCCCGATGATGGTCTTGACGGCCTTGGCCGAAGCGATCGGGCCTGGCCGCGTCGGCTTCCGCATATCGCCGGGCAATCCCTATAACGGAATGGATCCGACCGATCCGGCGGCAACCTTTGCCCCCTTCGTCAAGGCTGCTGATAGCCTGGGATTGGCCTATCTTCACGTCGTTGATATGGGTCTGGCCGAACTCGACACCCTCGATTTGCTGCGCGCAAACTTTTCTGGGCCGATTATCGCCAACAACAACCTGAAGGCCGAAAGCGCGGCCGCGTTGCTGGCTGCCGGGCGGGCCGAAGCAGTCAGCTTCGGCCGCGCTTTCATAGCCAATCCCGATCTGGTCGAACGGATTGCTGCAGGCGCACCGCTGGCCAAGCCGAACTATGCCCTGCTCTACACCGGCGAAGCGGAGGGCTACACTGACTATCCAAGCCTGACGGGTTAAGGCTGCGCAGCGGCCGAAACCGCATAGTACCGGCTGTACCATTGGCGGAACTGCGGGATCGGCCCATCACCATCGCAGATGATCGGATTGGGTTCATAGCGCATCCGATCCCAGATCACCTTGTCTTGATCCAGCTGCTTGCAGATATCCCGGACCAGCGCCCTGGCCAGCCCCGCATCGGGGCCCTCGGCCTGGGCCTTTGGCTGCACGAAACCATAGCGCACGCGCAAGACATCTTCCTCGATCGGCACCAGACTGGCGACCAGCAAGGTTTCTGAAATGCCGCGGAAACGGACCCAGCTCTGCCCCGGCCCCATGGTATCGTAGCTGATCAGGCCATCGACCACCCCGGTGGGCGTGCCCATCTGCGCCCGCACATCAGCCCCACGGCCCCACTCACCCCAGCGCAGTTCGGCCTTGGGCACGTCGGCCGTGCCGTGGATATATTTAAAATGGGCCACATCGACGCCATTTTCGGCCATGTTCTGGATCGAGCCATAAACGATCCATTCGTGCATGGCATAATCGGTCCATGCGGGATCGCCATATTCCTCGTGCACCACAACGTCCCATAGTGGCGCGACTGTCTGGTCGGGGTGATACCATACCCAGATCCAGCCATTGGCCTCGGTCACTGGCCAGGTCCGCAGGCATTTGCGCTTAACCTGTGGTGGGATCGCCTTGGCATAGGGAATGTCCTTCACCACCCCTTCTTCGCCATCATAGCGCCACGCGTGGAACGGGCATTCCAGCAGGTTGCCATGGACTTTGCCGCCGTGGCCCAGATGGGCCCCCAAATGCTTGCACCAGGCATCGGTCACGCGGACCCGGCCATCCTCACCGCGCCAGATCGCCAGGTCCTGCGCGAAATAGCGCAGCGGCTTGACCTGCCCGATCGTCACAAAATCCG
>JACCDI012092258.1_pt1 | contig 23209 bp, 25 predicted proteins | sample 7442791 | NCBI WGS metagenome assembly JACCDI01 (sample SAMN15323434, study PRJNA562643) | freshwater metagenome | isolation source: river surface water | place: USA:Blue River Watershed | collected 2017-08-15
ATAGCACTGCTACTTGAGTCTTCAGTTTCATTTAATCCTTCTAAATTTATTTCTCCTAAGTGTCCGATTTTTTTTTTGACCAATACTTCATAATAATCAAAGCTCACATTTTCAACATCGGCATATTCATCTGCATCAGATATCAATGAGTCATTCATTACCTCTATAATTTCGTACGAATAATAAAAAGATGTCGTTTCTCTTATCTCATCAAAGTGAGATTCTTGAGCATTCCCAGCAATTGAGATGAACAATAGAATTATTAAATAACCTGTTTTCATATTGTTTTAATTTGCGCTTTTTTCACTAAATATCTCTTGGTTAAATATAGTTTCATTAACAATTTTTCCTGTTAAGTCATAATAATACATTTTACCACGAAATACACCTTCATATTTTATTTTTCCATTTTCGTAGTTTGAAATAAATCTTTTATTGTTTAAGTAAGATTCACTACCACCATACACAATTTTATCAATATTACCGTTAATAAAATAGGTTGTTGTTTTACAATCACAAACACCATTATTTTGAGGGCAAGAAATGATTTCGCTATAACTTCCTCCTATAACTATATTATTTGTGTGTTCATAAATCTTTGTTTTTTTTGGTTTTCCGTTTTGATAATACTCTGAAATAAAAATTTGTGTTGCATTTGAAAAATCATAATCAAAAGCTAAATATCTAGTATTATTAGTTTTATTAATTTTATAGATTTCCCATTTTTTATTGGGTACTCCCATATAATAACTCCCCTTTTTCATTATTTGATCATCTCTAAATTCAAAATAATCGCCATTAATAATTCCATTTGTATAATAAAATAATTGTTCTATTTTATTGCTTATTGTGGTTTTACAAATTCCGTTTTTCGCCCCATTTTTATATTCTGTTTCCCTTTTTTTGCTTTTACCCAAATATTCTACCCATAACCCATTCGGTTTACCAAGTAAAAAACTATGATTATACCATTTTATACCATCAACTTCTTCAAACCATTCGCCATGTGGTATCCCATTTAAAAATTCTTGGTGAGTATGTAATATTCTATTTTGACGCATTACTGTTTTATCCCAACTTCCATTTGCTAATCCATTCACAAAAAAGCCTATTACCTTTACATCGCCCGAATTGTAATACCATTTTCCGTTTGGGATTTTGTTGGTTGTTTCGCAATAAAATGTATCTGGTTGTGAATTGACAACATTCCAATCGATACTTTCCCATTGGATGTATTCTGGAGTATCTAAACCAACCGATTTAATCTCCCAAAGAATATCGAGATGAACTTTTTTCCAAATTAAATTGGTATTGATTTCACTATTAAACTCATCATGATGACCTCTTTGCAGTTCATAAGTTAAATAGTAATTGTTTTTATTCATCGAACTCGGGTCAACAGTAAAAACCGAATCAATTTTCACTTCATCAATTATTTCATCAGCTTGTGAGTAACCATAAAAAGAGTTAATTAACATTACCAATAGCAACAATATTTGATTTTTTAATTTCATAAATTTTTTATTTAATAACTCATTTTTCCTGTTCCATTGCAAACAGGACATACTTTTACTCCATCATAGCCTTCAACATATTTGTTGCCTTGGCACATTTCACAGATTGCTCGGTTCTGAAGACTTTGATTGACTCTTTCTGGACTTGCACCACCACACAGATTGCAAAAACCAGCTTCATAGTGTCCACTGCAACGTTGGCATCTTGAACTTGAGGACTCGTTTAAATCAATGCCGTATTTATCTGCAACATCGTCTAACTTTTGAGATGCTGCTCTAGCACACGTTGGACTACAAAGTTGATTAGTATATGGTGATGCTAATTCTTTAACACTTCCATCTAATTGTTCTTCATACCCATTGCCATAGAATTCTCTTCCACAGATATTACATGTTGTTGATGATTCTGTATTGACATCATCATTTAACGGCTCTTCAGTTGATTCGATTGTTGATGATTCAGACGGATTCTCTTCGTTATTCCTTCCACATTTATAGAAGAAAAAAACACATAAAAAGCTAACGAAAATCACTCCACGGGTAAAGTAAATTACTGGTGAATACTTAGAATTATTAGCGACCGTTTTACTTTTTGAATAGTGAACAATTCTTTTAATTACATAACCAAATACAATCAAAAAAATAACAACTATTAATAACCCACTTAGTCCACCCATCTTGATAAAAATTTAAAATCAACCCATCTAAATTTTCACGATGAATTAGTTCAATAACCTAAAAGTAACTTATCTAAATAACCTACAAAAAGTTGTTTAGTTATCGTTAACAATTGGCGAGTTATCGTTTATGGTTACGCTAGAAAATGATTTTGCTTTCAGATTTTGGTTGGATATGTGATTATTTAACACATTTATCCATGGCAGATAAGGTTTGGTAGATTTCACCAATCCAGCGTTATGTAACAGTAATTGTGAATCGAAATTCTCTGTTTGACCGATGTAATACTTATCATATGCTCATTTTACTTAATAGCGTTAGTAAGTGTTCAAACATTTCGAAGCACTTAAGAGAATTATTCAATTAAGAAAACTTGTAAAAACCCCCAGTTTCGACTTTATTCTGGGGGTTTTTAAAGGCAGTTTTATTCGCCTGAAAATTAAACGATGGCTTAAACTCTTTCAAAGATTAATTCAGAAACTTGTTGTTTTTTGAAACCATCGATTGGAGTACCACCCTTATTGAGTTCAAATAAAACGAACGATGTCTTTTCAAAACTTGCCTTGATTGCTCGCATGTTTGCTAACGAAAGTGTTCCAATAATGTATCCTTCCTTTTTGTTCAAATATGTCTCATTGATTTCTTCAAAATATGGTTCGAAATTTTGCCCAACATTTACTTCATAACTTAAAAGCACCTTAAGTAACACCTCTTTTTCTGCAGCCATTAGATCTGTAAGGTTCCGTTTTTTGTATTCGTAACGGTACTGGTAACTCAAAGCAGATATATCTGATAACACCGCAGATGCAGTTGGATAAGCACCGGCACCTTTTCCCGAAAAGAATTGCACATCACTAAAAAACGATTTTGTTTTGATGCCGTTGAATACGTCGTCCACATTGAACAAATGATCTGTCCGGTGAATGAATTTAGGCAATACAAAAGCATTAATTTTACCATCATTGGTTTTCTCTGCATGTGCCACTAATTTAATTTTTAGCCCTTTTTCGCATGCATATTTCAATTCCAATTCCCCAAGGACATCGATACCTAAATTGAAAATTGCATCGGGTTCTAAAACAACACCAAAGGCATGTGCGATTAAAATCAATAACTTATACTTTGCGTCAAAACCACCGGTATCTAAAATTGGGTTGGATTCCGCATATCCTTTCTGTTGTGCATCCAACAAAGCCGCTTGATACGTACAATTTTCAGTTGCTGTTTTTGTTAAGATATAATTGGTGCTTCCATTAACAATCCCTTCAATGGATTCTAACAAATCATTGTCGTAATACTCTTCTAAATTGCGAATAATAGGAATGCTTGCGCAACAAGCCGCTTCGTACAACAAAGGGACATTGAACTGCCGTTGCAAATCCAACAATTCGGATAAATGCTCTGCAATCATTTTTTTATTCGCCGTTACAACTGCTTTTCCTCGTTGCATTGCTGCTTTTACAATTTCAAACGCTTCGTCGGCATTATCTATTAATTCAACAATCGTGTTGATTGAGTCATCATTAAGAATGTCGTATTTATCAAACGTGAAATACGCTGCATCGATTGGACGTTTCTTGGTTTTGTTTTTCACGCAAATTCGTTTGATATTCGCTTGAAATCCAGGTGTTTTTTGTAACACTTCGTATAGGCCATTACCAACACAGCCAAATCCAAAAAGTCCGATTGTTAATTGAGTTCTGCTCATTTTATTAATTATTTGAAATGGTTGATAATTGGTTTACACATGCTGTTATTGTTGATTTCAAATCGTTAATCAAATCGTCCGCATCTTCTAAACCTACTGAAAGTCTAATCAAACTATCTGTTATACCTGATTGATATCTGATTTCAGAAGGAATGGATTTATGGGTCATTTCACACGGCAAGCAAATCAAGCTTTTGACCCCACCTAAGCTTTCTGCCAATTTGAAAAGCTTAGTATTGCTCACGATTTTGGTGGATAATTCTTTGTTATCAATTTTTAAATCAAATGAGATTATGCCACCAAAATATTTTTGTTGATTCTTTGCTATGAGGTGATTTTTATGCTCAATCAATCCAGGGTAATACACATTTTTAATAATGTCTTGCGATAATAGAAATTTCGCAATTTTTTGCGCATTTTCTGAATGTTGTTTTACGCGCAACGGCAGGGTTTCAATTCCGCGAATAACAAGCCAACTATCAAAAGGTGCAAGAATTGCTCCAGAGGCATTTTGAATAAATTTGATTTTCTCACCCAATTCAGCACTATTTGTGACAACTAAGCCTGCAATTAAATCACTGTGTCCTGCCAAATATTTCGTTGCAGAATGAATAACAATGTCAGCTCCCAATGTAATAGGTTTCTGAGCTACTGGAGAAGCGAACGTATTGTCAACGCAAAGTAATAACTTGTTTGCTTTTGCAATTTTAGCGATCGTTTCAATATCCGAAATTTTTAATGTTGGATTAGTTGGACTTTCTAGCCAGATCAATTTCGTTTTAGTAGTTATTGCTTTCGCCACATTTTCTGCATCAGTGGTATCAACATACGTAACGGTGATTCCAAACTTTTGATAAATATGAGTGAATAAGCGAAATGCACCGCCATAAATATCATCGACAGCAATTATCTCATCACCCGATTTGAGCAATTTCACAACGGAATCAATGGCCGCAAGACCACTTGCAAAAGCGAATCCATTTTGTCCACCTTCTAATGTTGCGATTAAATCTTCCACTACTTTCCGGGTAGGATTATTGCTTCGTGAGTAGTCGAACCCCTTGTTCACGCCTGGCGCTTCTTGCACAAAAGTGGAAGTTTGATAAATGGGAGTGCTAATAGCACCTGTTAATTCATCTACAGGAATGCTGTGTAGAATTTTTGTTGTTTCTTTCATTTTACTTGAATTAAATTGTTTTTAAAAATTTTTCATTTCTAATAAAATCAACTTATCCAGTCATTGAGAAAGAAACTAACTTATTGGAATTGCTTTCAATAAAAAAAGCTCTTCCAACAAGTCAGAAGAGCCTATAATACTTTACCCCTTTTGCAAGGATATTAATTGCTTTTTTCTAACTTATCTTTCTCCGATTGCTCGGAGTTGAATTTGGCACCTTCTTACTTTCGTAAGGGTTGCCAAGACTTCATTGGGTCAATTCCCTCTGTCTTTCTGGATAAGAATGATTTTTTTCAAAATCTGGTGCAAAGCTATTGTTATTAATTTGAAATATGAAACATTTATTAAAATTATTTTTTAAATTACTGATAAACAGCGTGTTAAACATCAATAAAATGGGGGTGAAATTAAAAGTATTCGAAATTTATCTTTTTTACTTTGTGTTCACTTTTGTGATTTAACAGATCAACACCTAAGTGCTTTTAAACATTTCAGATCAGACGAACCAGACCTTTATTGTCTGAATTCCGACTTCCGACTTTGATGTTGGTACGTCGGAACCATATTTATTTGTATTTATCAATAAACGCTACTAATCGTATGCGGTTTAAATTTTTCAATTTTTTTCCAAAATCATTGCTTCAGACCTGGTTGGTTTTGTGATTTGTAACACATTTATCCAAGGCAAATAAGGTTTGGTAGATTTCACCAATCCAGCGTTATGTAACAGTAATCGTGAATCGAAATTCACAGTTTGGCCGATGTAATACGTATCAAATGCCTCAGAATAATTGATGTAAACAATGAAAGTTTCCATGAAAAGTGGTTGTGTATAAAATCAAAAACCCTAAGACATTGATACATCTTAGGGTTTTCTAATTCCTACAGTTTACACAAAACAAGCTCGCATGTTTATACTTATCAATACGTTTCAGCATTTTTTATCGTGTACTTGAATTTCTCCGTGTCCAAATCCCATTCATCAGTTTTTAATTTAAACGATGTAGTTGTTTGCGGGTCAATAAATTCAGTAATGACGTATTCTCTTGTTTCTAACACATAACCTGTTTTTGCAAGCGCTTCAATTTTCAAGGTGATATTTTTAACCCCAATTAATGTTGCTGAGTTAGTTAATTCACCTTCAAATACACGAAGACCCAACAAATTCTTTCTGTTTTTAATTTCTCCATCGATGTACTTTGTAGGATTTGCTTTTTCTTTTCGATACAATTCTTGTTTTAGCTGTAATTCCGTTTTTGGTTTTGCTTGTTGTGTCGTCCGATTAATTTCAGCTACATTTTCATTGAATTTGTGAACTTCATAAAGTACTGCCTCCCTTTTGAATAGGTAAGGATATTTTTGAATGATAATATAACCAGCTAGTCCTAAAAGTAGGATAACAATCAAAAAAATGCGTAAAAATTTAAAAACTTTAGCAATTGGTCTTTTTAATTTACTATTCACTTTTTCTTTCTCAATTGGGACTTCTTTCTTCTCTAAAGTTGATGACAACGAATTCTCTTTACTAACAAAAGACCCCGCTATTTCTTTTAATTGCTGTTCTGTGATCGTTTCTTCTTCACTTGCAATCAAATCATCCATTGAAATGATTATTTTTCCATTTGAGAGCATCACAAAATAAGAGAAACTTTCATTGACTGTATACAGTTTGTACGTTCCAATTTGATTATTGAAAATTTTAACTTTTGAAAGAAGCTTTTTTATTTCTTCTTCTCCATAACTTACTTGCATGATGATAGTGTTGGTTAGTTTTTTATTGAATAAATCCTATCTACTATTGAAGTATTGCTTTTCTTTTTACTAGTCTTGATTTTACATCATTTGGATCAACAGCAAGATAATAAACCACATTTCCTTCTTTGAAAATTCTTTTTTGCAAAATATCGTCTTCCATGTAATCACCACCTGAAGCAAATAGAATTGGATTTATTAAAACTCTCCACTTTCCATTTGAAAAAGTATAAGTTGTCAGCGAACATGTTGTCCCATTCATAGGTAATTGAAAAACAGTAAGTTCATCTGAACCGTCGTTATTCAAATCTCCTTCATTTATTAGTCGCGTTTCACAACACCCTATCGGAAAAGATTTCATTTTTTCCAATGAAAAATTAACAGAATACTCAGCTGGTGTTCCATCTTCCATTGGGTTTCCAACTTGTTCTTTCACTTTAACTGCAAAGGCAAATTCGGTTTTTCCATCACCATCAAAATCTGCTTGAATCGATGTTCCTACAGTTGGCGTTTGAGCGAAAGAAAATGAATTGATCAATAATAAAATGACAAATTGAAATTTTTGAAAATAAGGTCTGGTCATATTTCTTGTGTTAGATTTTAAATAATTATGGAACTAAATTAATTATAATTTTTTTTCAATAATACCCTTTTCCCTCAATCACATGTCTTACTCCACCTCGTGGGTTTTCCATATCCCCCTTGTATCTTGGTATGACATGACAATGAAAGTGAAAAACAGTTTGTCCAGCATACTTACCACAATTCATGCCAATATTGTATCCATTAGGTTGAAAATCAATTTCAATTAGTTCCTTTGCTTTGAATATAGCTTGATCTAGGTTTTTTCTTTCCATTTCGGAAAGTTCAAAATAATCACGTTTCCATTCTTTAGAAATGATTAAAATATGTCCTGGAGAAACAGGATAGATGTCTTTGATTAAAAAGAAAAAATCATCTTCAAATAGAATACGATCTTTCGGTATGTTTAAAAAGTTTTCCATTAAAAATTACCAATAAATTCTTCACTAGGTTTCCATGTTTGTATAGAAGCGTCATAAGCCAATTGATATTGCTTTTGCAAAAAACGAATGCGTTCTTGTTTCGTTTTTCCAGTTTGATTAATGATTGTTTCGGCCAAAGGATGTTTGCTTTCTATATAAAACTCATTACGGTTATATAATCGATCCAAGAATCGTTTCTCTGGTACTTTAGCACTTTTCTCTTTATTCATGGATGAATCAGCTAACACTAAATTCCACACACCATTAATGTTAGCTCCATTCTTAGCATGAACTTCTTTATTCAAGTGTGGCAGAAAATGGTCTACATCACATAAATCAGGACTTCCTTTAACAACTGAAATATCTTTAAAACTGTAAAAACATTTCCCTTTTTGGTACCCGTTCAATGAATCTCGAACAGATGTAATATCAATACGTCGCATAAAATCATTTTCTAAAAAGAAAAGTGATTTATCCTCATCGTATTTCACTTCAAGTAAATTGGGATTGATATTCAAATTCCAAGCAGTTTCAACTAAATTCCAACGTGCTTCCACCTCTTGATTAAAATTTTGGTATTGATACAATTCCTTTAACTTTAAAAGATCGTCTGTTATGACAATGTCTTTTTTACCAGCTTTGTAGTCCTTTTCGTAAAACAAATTGGGAATTGTACTGCCATTCACATTCTGAAAGGCATCGACTACATTCACAAAACCAAATTTTTCAGTTATTCCATGTAATTGGTGTTCAGATAATTCTCCTTTAATGTGAGAGCGACAAGCATTTAAAAAAGTACTGGAAGAAGAACTTCCTTGTTTGTCATTTTCTTTCAAATGAGTAACAATATTGTGAGCAAATGGTATTGCTAATTCAGCCAATGAAATTCTAGTTTTCTCTTTCTCTACTAATTCCAATAAGGATTTTGCAAAAGCAAACTTATAAGTGGCAGAATTTTTTCCAAATAAAATAATCGCTCTCCATTGAGATTCAATTGATGGATCATTTATTTGAAATTTAGTCGACATAAAGGTAAAAATAACTAATTGTAAGAAATAAAATTCAATTCAACCATCAAAACTAGCAGTTCATAAAATTATCTCCTCATCATTTCTCTTTCCCAAACCGCCAAAATTTCCTGCTTTCCTTTTACCCCCAATCCACTTACATCTAAGTTGGTTTCTCGCATAAAGTTTCTTAAATCGTAAAAGTTTTCCACTTCAAAATATCTCAACCTACATCTGACGCGTGTACTGAAATGATCGTAAAAATTATCTAAAGCACCTTCTTCTTCTCGAACAATTGCCCGCACAAATTCATTATATTTCGAATTGCTACCAATCAATGAAACGATTAAATCGGTCATCGCAAATTCTTTGAGTTGTTTTACATCAAACACACCACTTAACAAAAAACTTTTTTGAACTATAGGTGCAAAATTCATCAGAAAAGGTATTTCTTCATTATTAGCATGGCTTTGATAGAAATAAAACAGTTTTTTCATTTTTGGATTTTTAAACAGCATCCAACCAAAGTCAATTCGTGAATATTTTTGAATTTCACTTTCAAAGTAATCAATTAAATCTTTTTCACAATGAATATCAAGTATTCTTAATAACACTTTGATATCCTTTGGTATTGGGTATCTAAAAAATTGCATTCTCTTTTTTTTGCAAAAATGAATTATTTTAACTGATTCATAAGCGGTAAAAGTTCTAAAAATATTTAGGAAAAGTTCTAAAAATGGCACCGAAATCAGTTACAGATTACTGCTTAAAAAGGATTCATTTAAAAATAAATTGTTGGATTTTTTAAAAGACAAAACCCCTAGAACATTGATACATCCTAGGGGTTTCTATTTCCTCCAGCCATAGAGGACGTGTTTTTAGTATTTTTGATCTGCGGTCCGACCCGGACCGCAAACACGAAATTTCTCAGTGTTTTCGGGGGGGTTCAGAAAATGATTTAAAAAATCAAAATCCGTCCACGGTTCCATCCACGGTCATTTCAAGGTCAATAAAAAACCCTGTAAATCAGAGACTTACAGGGTTCAAACTTCTAACTGGCGGTCTGGACGGGACTCGAACCCGCGACCCCATGCGTGACAGGCATGTATTCTAACCAACTGAACTACCAAACCAATTTTCTTTTCTTTCGAACTTCAACAACAGTTGAACTAGGAAAATTGTGTACTGCTTTACGTTAAAAGCGTTGCAAAGATAGCTACTATTTTTTATTCTGCAAGAAATTAGTTGAAAAAATATCTTTTTTTTATTTGGCTATCATCTTATTCTCTTTTAGTCAATCACTTAGCAAAAAATAGCACCAGTGCTCGTGTTAAATTTACTTAAAGAATTTATTTACCATGGTATTTATTTAATGGAATGTACTACATTTGTTCCGCTTTATTCAGCAATTAAAAAATGAACGTATGAAAACAGTTTTTCATCCAGCAGATCAACGAGGACATGCCAATCATGGTTGGTTAGATGCGCACCATTCGTTTAGTTTTGCTTCTTGGTACGATCCGTCAAAAATCCATTTTGGTGCTTTGCGTGTATTGAATGACGACAAAATAGCAGGCGGAATGGGATTTGGAACCCACCCACACGACAACATGGAAATCATTACGATACCGTTGGTAGGTTCGTTAAAACACCGCGATTCTATGGGGAATGAAGCAACCATCACTGCTGGTGAAATTCAAGTCATGAGCGCAGGAACTGGTATTCAACATTCGGAATTCAACGCGACAAATGGTGAATTGAACTTGTTCCAGATTTGGGTGTTCCCGAATAAAAAGAATGTTACTCCGCGCTACGACCAACAATTGTTGGATACCGCTAAAATGAAAAACAACTTCGCACAAATCTTATCTCCCAATCCGGACGATGATGGTGTGTGGATTCATCAAAACGCTTGGTTTCACCTGGGCGAATTTGAACAAGGTAAAACGGCAAAGTACGCATTGAAAGCAAACAATAACGGCGTTTACGTGTTTGTTGTGGAAGGACAAATTACGGTGAACGGACAACAACTCAACAAACGCGATGCACTTGGCGTTTGGGATACAACAGATTGCGACATCGTTTTCAACGAAGACAGCAAAGTGCTCTTACTCGATGTCCCAATGGAATTTGATTATTAATAATAACCCATAAAAACAAAAAAGATGATTGATCATTTAAACTGGCGTTATGCCACAAAACAATTCGATGCAACGAAAAAAATTGCTGCTACTGAAATAAATTTATTGAAAGAAGCTATTCGTTTGACACCTACTTCATACGGTATTCAACCATTCAAAGTGATTATCGTTGAAAACCCTGAATTACGTGCTCAATTGCGTGAGAAATCTTACGGTCAAGGACAAATTACAGATGCTTCTCACCTATTCGTTTTTGCAGCGCAAAACACTACAACGAATGCAGATATTGACGCATTAATCAATTTGACAGCTGAAACAAGAGGAATGAATGCTGCTGATTTAGCTGGTTACGGAGATTACATGAAAGGAGCAATTAGCTACTTATCTGACGAGCAAAAAGCAATTTGGAATGCTAAACAAGCATACATCGGTTTGGGAATCTTGTTAACACAAGCTGCTAGCTTGAAAATTGATGCTACACCAATGGAAGGTTTCGAACCAAAAGCATACGATGAATTATTGGGCTTAGATGGTTACCACTCAGTTGTTGTTGCTGCATTGGGTTACCGTCACGCAGATGATGGTTTGCAACACGCTGCTAAAGTGAGAAAATCAGAAGAAAACATGTTTGAAGTACGTTAATAAACGTCTGAAACAATAACTTTTAAAGAGGCTTTTCATTTTGAGAAGCCTCTTTTTTTTTGTAGACTTCTAGTCCCGAAAGTTCGGTATCTGTCTACCTAAACATTTTTTAACATACGGTAGCACGCGAATCTTTTCCAGGTTTTATTTTTTTGGTACATTTATTGCAATAATCGTGACAACTATAAATTGAAACCCATGAAATTACACAAGTACCTACTCACAACTATTGGTGCTATCGCTTGTTCGGTGGTCACTTACGCACAAATGGACTCCTTGTTCGTGCAACAATTTGAACCTTTGAAAACGCAACTTGTCGGTTGGGACAAAACACGTGGTACGTGGTTAGCCGAGAGCATGCAGGCAATGGTGAACAACCAACCCATCCCCGATCGTTATTTCCCCGAGGATTTTACACCGAAAGAAATGTTTGCTGTTTTGCCACAAGCAACACAAAACAACATCAAATCAAGTATTGAAAACAACAAACGAACAACATCCGGTGCAACACAACGCAATTGGAATCGTTTGTCGCAATTTACTACAGTTGCTGGTTGTTCTCCTGTAATCGGTCGTTCGTATGGCGATCCACATTTTACTTCGTTTGATAAAACCAATTACTCCATTCAAACTGTTGGTGAATTTACCTTGGTGAAATCTGCTTCTGGTCATTTGAATGTGCAAGTGCGCCAAAAAGCAGAAGGAACAGACATTTCATTGAACAACGCTGTTGCCATGTCTGTTGCAGGTGACCGCATTGCTTTTTACACAGAAGACAAACCAGACGGGAATTCTTCAACGCCACTTCGTGTGGATGGTGAAGCCGTTTATTTGGAAAATAGACCTTACTACTTGGAACACGGTGGTGTTATTCGTCAAGAAGGAAAAGATTACTTGGTCACATGGCCAACAGGTGAAACCGTTCGTGTCGATATGCACGGAGGAAACCAAGGATTCATGAACATTGCCGTTTCTATTTTTCCTTGTAGTGATAATTACGATGGGCTTTTGGGAAATGCCAATAACAACCGTTTTGACGATTTCAACACCAATAATTCCAACTTGAACTTTGCTAATTATGGCAATAACATGACCGATGCAATGCACCGTGAATACTTGAGTTTTTTAGCGCGCGATTACTCCGAACGCTACCGCATCACACAAGAAGAATCGTTGTTTGATTACGGTTTTGGTCGCAGCACACTTTCTTTCACCGATCGTTCGTTTCCGCTTGTTCACCGCACAACTGCTGATTTAACACCCAACCAACGTGACCGTTCACGCAAGGAATGCGAGCGCATGGGATTCACCGGGATGGAACTTGACGCATGTATTTACGACAATGGATTCTTGCGCATTCCTCCTACTCCAGCACCTGTTTTCCCATCAAGAACTCCAAATAATCCAGTTCTTCCTCCGGTTGTTCATCCAACTCCGAATGTCAATCCGAGTGGACGTAAACCACAACGCCCAATGATGCAAGAACCAAAAGTTCCTGGGACAACTCAACCGATCGCACAACCAATTGGCACACGACCGATAGATAAACCAATTGAAAGAAAACCAGCTATTCCGAAAGAACCAGCTACAGAACCTGCACGTCCTGTGAGAAAACCAGTTGCGCCGAGAGAGGAACCGCGTGAGCCACAACCTGTTCGCACACCGCAACCGAGTGAACCGCGACCAAGCAGACCAGCTCCAGCGCCTACTCCTCGTCCGAGTGTGCCTGCTCCCGCTCCCGCTCCGCGTCCAGCTCCTACTCCTGCGCCAGCACCTACAAGAACGGCTCCACCGCCCGCACCGAGCAAACCAGCTCCTGCGCCAGCGCCAGCCCCAGCTCCAAAAGTAACGCCACGAAAAGTTGGTTAACTACATATAAAAAATCCCCGTTTATAACTAAACGGGGATTTTTTTTGACTATCATTTATTGTTGCTTACAAGGCTATCCAATGTTCAAATACCGATTCAAAACTCCACGTGAGTGAGCTAGGTTTTTCCTGAAAAATCCCATACATTGTAGATCCTGATCCTGACATGCTCGCATAAATAGCTCCTTTTTCATAGAGTTCTGATTTAATTGCTGCCAATTCCGGATAGGTTGCGAAAACACTCACTTCAAAATCGTTTTGCAAAGCAGTTTTCCATTCCGCGATTGGCTGAGAAACGTGAGATAAAACACTTGGTCTGTCTGCATGTGGAATCACTTTTTCGAAAGCCGTTTTGGTGGACACGTGTGTACCATTATTGATTAAAACAATCCAGTAACCAGATAACGACACCGACATCGGAGTCAGTATTTCACCACGTCCTGTGCATAGTTGCGTGCCGCCTTTGATAAAAAACGCACAATCGGAACCCAATTGCGCTGCATAGTTCTCAAGCACCTCATCGGAGCAATTTAATTGACACAAATCATTCAATAAGGTCAAAACAGCAGCTGCATCGGAAGAACCGCCACCCAATCCACCACCCATTGGAATATTTTTGTGCAGGTGAATGCGAACAGGAGGAATAGCAAAATCGTTGCGCAGCAGTTGTAAGGCATCCGTACATAAATTACCCGTTCCAGGAATCGCTAAACCAGTCGTAACAAACTCATCTTCATCACTCAACGTGATTTCGAGCACATCGTTCAAGGGGACTGAAAGCATGGGTGTTTCCACTTCGTGATAACCATCTTGACGCTTGGATAAGATGTGTAAACCGAGATTAATTTTACAAGAAGGGAAATTTACCATGCTATAAAATTAATAAATGCAAACTATTTTCGTAAATTTCGGGACTCAAAATAACAATTATGTCGACATATTTAGATTTTGAAGAGCCAATTAAGGCACTGGAAGAACAAATCGAGCAAACACGTGAAATCGGCGCTACTACTGGTGTAGCTATGGCTGACACGATCAGCGTTTTAGAAGAAAAATTAACGACTGTTACGAAGGAAATCTTTAGTGGATTGACTCCATGGCAGCGTGTTCAATTGTCGCGTCACCCAGACAGACCATATACATTGGCTTATATTAATGCCATCAGTGACAATACGTTCCAAGAATTGCACGGTGATCGCAGCGTGAAAGACGACAAAGCGATGATTGGTGGATTTGGTTTATTGGACGGTCGTTCTGTGATGTTCATTGGACAGCAAAAAGGAATCAACACGAAGATGCGTCAATACCGTAATTTCGGTATGGCAAATCCAGAGGGATACCGCAAAGCATTGCGCTTGATGCGTTTAGCAGAGAAATTCAACAAACCAATTGTTACGTTTATTGACACGCCAGGAGCATTTCCAGGTTTGGAAGCAGAAGAGCGCGGACAAGGGGAAGCAATTGCACGTAACATTTATGAAATGATGCGTTTGAAAGTTCCTGTTATTTGTATCGTCATCGGAGAAGGTGCATCAGGTGGTGCATTGGGAATTGGTGTTGGTGACAAAGTTGTCATGTTGGAAAATACGTGGTATTCGGTTATCTCACCTGAATCGTGTTCGTCAATTTTATGGCGTTCATGGGATTTCAAAGAACGTGCAGCAGATGCGTTAAAATTGACAAGTGTTGACATGAAACGTTTGAAATTAGTTGATGACGTTATCGAAGAACCTTTAGCAGGTGCGCACAGACATCAAGAAGAAATGTTTGAACGCGTGAAAGGTAAAATCAAAGGTTACTTAGCGGAATTGGATCCAAAAGATCCGAAACAACGCATAGACGAGCGCATTGAAAAATTTAACTCCATGGGAGTTTGGAATGGATAAAAAAAAGAAAGCGGTGTTTGATACATCGCTTTTTTTTGTGATTTAAATTTATGTTAAAAAACTTACACAAGTCACATGAACTATTGTTTTATTCAATAAAAATCCTTACGTTTACATAACAAGTCATTAGAAATGAAACATAACATACACGTTCCTAGTTTATTCGTCTTTTTCTTTTCTGCAATTAATTTTATTGCTTTTGGACAAGACTCAACTCAAACAATAATTGAAAGCACTCAGTTGGCCGAGGAAACATATAGCGAACCTATTCGCACGTTTGAATCGACACGCATTATCAATGGTCATTCCGTAGAAAATTTACGCAAAGGCGTGTTGGAATTCCGCATCGAGCACCGTTTTGGCGACATGGCTGGATCGAATGGTGGTGCACAAAACTGGTTTGGTTTTGATAACGCTTCGGACATTCGCATGGCCTTTGAATACGGTGTAACCGATAAATTCATGGTCGGTTTGGGTCGCAGCAAGGGAAATGGAAATCCGTACCGTTCGTTATTAGATGCTTTTGGGAAATACCGCATTTTACACCAATCTTCGACGACTCCTTTTTCATTGTCAGCAAATGGAACGGTGACGTATACGTATCAAAAAGCATCAGACGATATTTCGTCTGTTAATTATTACCCGAAACAACTACATCGTTTGGCTTATGCTGCGCAATTGAACGTTGCGCGCAAATTTGGTGAATCATTCAGTTTGGCATTGATGCCTACAATCGTTCACCGCAATTACGTTGCTTTTGACGATCAAAACACTGTTTTTTCAATGGGTGGAGCAATGCGCTGGAGCATCACTTCGAAAGTTGGCATATTAGCAGAATACTATCACTGTTTCAATCAAGCTAATTTGCGTACGGCAAATGAAAACAGTTTGGGGTTTGCTGTTGAATGGATCACATTCGGTCACAATTTCACTGTTTATTTGACAAATTCGAGTGGATTCACTGAAACACAATTCATTACCAATACAACTGAGAAATGGTCGAAAGGTCAATTTAGATTAGGCTTTTGTGTTGGACGTAAATTCGAAAAAGGATAACTAAAAATAAAAACATCATGAAAAAAATACTATTACCTGTAGTTTCAGGCGTATTATTTGTTACATCCGCATTTGTTTCATCAACAACTTTAGCAGATGATTTTAAAATCAAAGACGGTTTTAAAATCGCATTCAAAAGCAAAGACCCTTCTGGATCGTTTACCGATTTGAAAGGTGTTGTGAAATTTGACGAAGCTGATTTAGCTGGTTCTAAATTCGACTTATCGATTACAGTTGGATCTATTAGCACTGGAAACGGCTTGATGAATAAAAAAGCACAAACCGAAGAATGGTTTCAAGCAAGTAAATACCCGACTATTAAATTTGTGTCTTCAGCCATAACGAAAGCTGGAAGTGACTATGTAATTTCAGGTATATTGACCATGAAGGGTGTAGCAAAAGAAAAGAAAATTCCTGCTAAATTGTCCAAAAACGGAAGTGAACTAGTTTTCTCGGGTGCTTTTCCTGTCAACAGAATGGATTATAAAATCGGGAAGAAAAGTGATGCTGTTCCAGATATCATGAACATTACGTATTCTATTCCAGTAACTAAAAAATAAGGATCATGTTTGCACGCATTTTCAGTCTTGGAATCATTTCCAGTTTATTTGCAACTGTCGTAAGTGTTGTTTATACAAGTTTTTACACGAATGTCATTGTTGACTTTTCAGAAGTTACAAGTGTCGTTAAAATTCTAGCATACAACGTGATGATCGGTACTTTTGCAAGTATCCTTTTCTTCGGAATCAGTAAAATCATTACGAATAAATCAATAGCAACTTTTTTATTCAACCTGTTACTTTCAGGTGTATCAATCGCGTTGGTTTTTTACGTGTTAAAATCAAACGATCCAACATTTAAAAACGAAGATGCAGAATTGATGAAGGATTTCTTCAAAGGCTTTTTGATGCCGATGTTATTTTTCCCTGCATTATCGTGGTTTACATTCAAACCATTAATTATCAAATAAGATGAAATTTCTAACATTCACCGTCTCGTTATTATTGTTAACGAGTTGTACAAAAGACAAGGCAGAAACGGTCTTGGTTTGTCCCGATACTATTTCATTTAGCACGCAGATTTTGCCCATGATTACCGATAATTGTGTTGGATGTCATTCATACGGACAAAATGCTCCTATCATCACGAATCACAATGAAATAGCAGCCAATGCAACAAAAATTTCGAAATCAATACATGGTACAATTATTTTAATGCCTTACAACGGTGATAAATTAGCTGATTCACTTATTCAGCATTTCGATTGTTGGGTAAAACAAGGGAAGTTGGATAATTAGATTGAAGATTAAAGATTGGAAGATTGGAAGATTGAAAATTGAAGATTGGAAGATTGAAGATTGGAAGATTGAAGATTAAAGATTAAAGATTAAAGATTGGAAGATTAAAGATTGGAAGATTAAAGATTGGAAGATTAAAGATTAAAGATTAAAGATTGGAAGATTTAATCCCGAAACGTCGGGATGAAGATTGAAGATTTAAGATTACAGATTGGAAAAATAAAAATTGAATAGAAATAAACAATAACTACGAACATGAAAAAAAATCACGTATTCCTTGTGCTATTAGCAGGATCTATTGGATTATTGAGTTTTAAAGCTATCAAGCAAAACAACCACATTAACAATTATCATTTGAATGCAAATGGTTCTCCAGGAGGAAAAACAGGTGCCCCTGGCGATCAAACATGTACGCAATGTCATAGCGGTACTATTCAAAGTGGAACAGGTTTTCAAACTGTTGTTCTAACAAATGCTGCCGGCACAATGGTCACATCGTATAATCCAGGTGAAACATATTCAGTAACAGTTGGCATGTTAACAACAAATGCAAAAAACGGATTTGAAATCGTTGCTTTAACACCTAGTAACACAGCTGCTGGTTCTGTTGCGGTAACTAGTGCGACAACGACAAAAACAGTCACTTTTGGTGGGAAAACACGCATCACACAAAAAACGGGTGGGACAAGTTTGAATAACTGGTCTTATAGCTGGACAGCTCCTGCAACAAATGTTGGAAACGTGACGTTTTACTTAGGTACTAATGTTTCAAATTCAAACAATTCAGACAATGGTGATGTCATTCGCAACTCACAACACGTTTTTGGTTCCACGGCAGGAATTGAAGAAAACACTGCGAAAGTGGCGATTAATTTGGGTTATGCTCACGCAACTAATTCATTAACAATCGATTTAACGTCACAATTAAACGGAGAAGCAGCGATTAACTTGGTTGACTTGTCAGGTAAATCAGTTCAATTTGAACAATTAGGAAATGTTGCGACTGGAAATAATTTGTTGCAAGTGAAATTAAACAAGCAATTACCAAAAGGGATTTATGTTGCGCATATCAATGTCAACAACAATTTCGTTTCAAAAAAGATCTATATTGATTGATCAATCATAACATTACAATGAGAGAGGTTAACACTGCATTAGCCTCTTTTTTTTTGCAAAAAACAGTACAATGGGTGGAATCAATTAGAATTCCTTTGGTTGAAGCGGTAAAAGGGTAATGTTACCCTTTTGCAACATTGCTAAATTTATAAATCACTATAAACCAATACGCTGTAATTTAACAAAAAAGTAATATTACGTTTTTCACTTTTTCCAAATTTCCAAAATTCCAAAATTTATACACTCTAAATTACCCGATTCTTCGTTGCACCAATCCATCAACTCGTTCAAAGAATTGAGCAGGCGTATATGTTCGCCATTCGATATCTTCCAAATCACCTCCCATGACAAAATAATGATCGATACGCGCTTTTTCAAATTCAACTAAGACATGGTCGTGAAAATTCACCAGTGCAATCCACCCCTCTTCTACGTCGTCAAACCATTCTTCGTAATAACAATCATCGGAATAATGGAAATTGAGTACATTTTCGCCAACAAGAATAAACTTATTGATTCCATTTTCTTGAATTGGTTCGATGATATTTCGTTTCAAGGTCATGATATCGTTTTCAATGGCATCATTCCATTCGCCAATAAATTCAAGAATCGCATATTGTTCTTCGTAATCGACAAACAGTATTTTGGTAAACAATGTTTTTGAACCAATGTTGTCCCATTGCGGGTGAATCAAATAATTGTAGACCTTATCGGTAAATTCAAACTCACTGTAAATTCGGTTGTAAAATGGTGAATTCGGATCTTCCGAAGCAATGTAGGAATGGCGCCAATTAAAATGAGGTTCGATAAAATGCACAACTAATAGAAAAAATGGAACGAAATTTGAAATACCAGCTTCGAAATTAAAAAGAAACAATACATTTACTTTGTATTTGACCATAAAAATGATAAAACTCATGAAATTGCTTTTGAAATCATTGTTCTTACTACCACTTTTGTTACTTTTTGTTGCTTGTGGTAAAAAAAACGACTTATCCGCTGAAAGTGCAATCTCAGCAATCATTGCTAAAAACGAAAAAATCATCAGTTTTGGACACGTTTCTCCCTTAGAGATGCTCAATAAAGCTGGCGTTCAGAAAATTCCTCAAATCAATTTATTTGTTGGAGCTCAACTTGCGCTTTGGCAAAAAGGAGTCGATTTAGAACGTCCCATTTACTATGCAATTGAAGGGCTGAATCAGGAACAAGAATTGACAACATACGCTGTGTTAAATGTCAAAAACAAAGACAGCTTGAATGATGTGATTACAGAAATGGGGTACACACTCGAAAAGCAAACTAATTTCATGTACTACCAAGAAAACGACGTTACGTTTGGTTTCGATGAACACATTTTAATTGTTCTGATCAAAAGCGGTGAATACGATGGAAAAACTGCATTGGCTCAAACATTCGAAACTGCTAAAGGAGATGTCAGCGAAGGAAAAGTTGCCGATATCCTAGCTGAAGAAGGTGATTTTGTTTCTGGAATGTCAATCGAACGTGCTTTTAATCTATCCAATCCCTTAATTGGAAACCTTACTGAAAAACAAAAAGACGCGTTAACGGAATTAACATCCGATGGGTATATTCAATCAGCGCTTACCTTTGATAATGGCGAAATGCGCTTGACGTCAAAAAACTTGTTTTCCGATGAATTAAAAGATCGTTTTTACACCGACAAAGCACCAATGAAAAGCTTTACTAATAAACTAAAAGGCGGCCCTGCTTGGATGGGCTTTGCGCTAAATATCGACATGAAGAAAACGAATGATTTCATCAATGAATTTGCTCCGAATTTCTTCAAAGAAATTGCTAAAAACCTGAGTTCTGAAGCAAAATTATTGATGCTCTCGTTAGGAGATAAAGCCTTGAGTAAATTACTTTCTGGCGAATTTGCAGTCGTAAAAACAGGCAATGCAACAAGAACATATGACATGACCCAAAATTTCAGTGGTTTTATTGGTAATGGTTCGGATAAATCGTTGTTACCTATGATCATGGACATTGCTGCGAAAAAAAATAATGAATTCAATGACCTCACTGAAAAGGTGCAATATACCAATCGACCGGGTTACGTTGCATTCAGTGCAAAAGAGGATACGGATAACCGACCAGTTAAACTTCCTGCATGCGCAACAAATTTTGGCAAAAGTAGTATGTATTTCTTTGTTGACTTCCAAGAAATGACGAAGCAATTTGAACTTCCCCGTGAACTTCAAATCATGCGTGAGTTCGACTATTTTATTGTCGATGGTAACCGCGATGAAACAACAATGGTGCTCAAAGCCAAAAATCCGAATAAAAATATCCTCCAACAAATTACCGATTTTTACATGAAAATGTATCTTTCTGGACAAAATGATTTAGCATTTTAATCAACCAAATCGCTCGTTGTTTGTTTATATGCTATGGAAACACAAAAATGGCGTGAACTAACTCCCGAAGAAGAACGGGTAATTGTTCGGAAAGGAACTGAATATCCGTATACTGGAGCATACAACGATTTCAAAGAAAATGGAATATTTGTGTGCAAACGTTGTGATCACCCACTTTATGAATCGACTGCGAAATTCGATTCCGGTTGTGGATGGCCAAGTTTTGACGACATGATTGAAAAAAATGTCAAACGCGTTTTGGATGCTGATGGAAGACGCGTTGAAATTGTATGCGCTAACTGCGACGGTCATTTGGGACACGTGTTTGAAGGCGAAGGTTTTACAGCAAAAAACACGCGCCATTGTGTCAATTCCGTTAGTATTCTTTTTCAACCCAAATAAACAAACATGCTCAACCAAAAAATAATCTTGCTCATTGGCGTCTCAATGTTTTCATTACTTGCATCTTGTCAAACAAACACGCCTGAAACAACTGCTCCTGAAACACAAATGAAGCAGGAAAACTGGCGCAAACTTACTCCGGAAGAAGAACGTGTTATTGTAAACAAAGGAACGGAATACCCCTACTCTGGCACCTATTACAAGCACGATGAAGCGGGAGTTTATGTGTGCAAACGCTGTGCTACTCCGCTTTACGAATCGACTGCGAAATTTGACGCGGGCTGCGGATGGCCAAGTTTTGATGATATCATCGAAAAAAACGTGAAACGCATTCCCGACGCTGATGGTAGTCGTACCGAAATTGTGTGTGCTAATTGCAACGCACATTTAGGTCACGTTTTTGAGGGCGAAGGCTTTACACCAAAAGACACCCGCCATTGCGTCAATTCAATCAGTATCCTATTTCAACCAAAATAACTATTATGTCACATTACCGCTTGCTGTTAACACTTTTATTATCCGTAGCAACCTCCATTTCATTTGCTCAAACAACTGGAAAAGTTGAGGGCGTTGTCATGGATAAAAACACCCAAGAACTAATTCAAGGAGCTCAAATTTCTGTGAGCAATTCCACTAGCAAATTTTTAAGCGACTTGGATGGTAAATTCCGCATTGAATTACCAACAGGAACGTACAACATCACGGTGAAAGCGCCTTCATACTTTGAATTAACGAAGTACAACATAGTGCTAACATCTGGAAATGCACAAGTATTGTCGTTTGAACTTTCTCCGCAAGAAAACAGTATCGATGAAGTAATCATTACCGATGATAGATCCAAAAAAGCAAGCGCAACCGATATGGTAACGCCTTTGTCAGTGCAACGCTTAACAAGCGAAGAGATCAAAAGTAATCCCGGAGGAAATTACGACGTTTCCAAAGTGGTTCAAGCCCTTCCTGGGGTTGGTGGTTCAATTGGTGGTGGTCGTAATGACATCATCATTCGTGGTGGTGCGCCAAACGAAAACGTTTATTATTTGGACGGAATCGAAATTCCAGTTTTGAATCACTTTCAAACGCAAGGAAGTTCGGGTGGTGCGCAAGGTATCGTCAATGTTTCATTTATTGAGGAATTGAAACTAAGTTCGTCTGCATTTGATGCACGTTACGACAATGCACTCGCGTCAACTTTTGTGATCAAACAACGCCAAGGCAACAGCAACCGCTTCATGGGAAATGTGCGTGCAAGTTTCACCGAATCTGCTGTGACATTAGAAGGACCTTTGTCAAAAAAGACTGACTTTTTAGCTGCAGGTCGTTTTTCGTATTTGGATTTGTTGTTTAAGTTAATCGATTTACCGATTCGTCCACGTTACCAAGATTATCAATTGAATGTGACAACACGCTTGAACGATAAAACAACGTTAAAGTTCATTGGCTTAGGTGCTATTGACAAATTTAACTTTGGTGAAACCCGCGAATCGTCACCAGAAAACGAATACTTCAGACGTTCCTTACCATTTATCGAACAATGGAATTACACGACTGGGGTTACCTTGAAACGCTTGGTAAACAAAGGTTA
>JACCDI010853508.1_pt1 | contig 23204 bp, 17 predicted proteins | sample 7442791 | NCBI WGS metagenome assembly JACCDI01 (sample SAMN15323434, study PRJNA562643) | freshwater metagenome | isolation source: river surface water | place: USA:Blue River Watershed | collected 2017-08-15
CTTGTACAAACGCCACGACGCTGAGGACATGCATCCAAAGCTCTTGATTTACTTTTCGCCCTGATGATCTCACGGCCTTTTCTAACTAATTGCTGAATAGTAGGCATTTATTATGCTATTTTGTTCATTTCGGTTTATAAAAAATTCGGACGGCAAAGGTAATGGCTGAGAACGAATTACCAAAATGTTTATTGGCTATTTTTAAAAAAATAAACCAAAACACTGTTTTTGACGCTCAAAAAGATAGCGAAAATCATTATGTTATTTAATAACTAGCTGATTTTCAATTTATTAATTAAATATGGTAAAGCCAATTATGTTTGTCCACAATATGACCCATTCTTAATTCATGTAGGTGTTTTTTAAGGGCTGGAGCCACTTTTAAGTTATTTACATCAAAATCCATCACATATTCTCCATGTGCTAATCTTGAAATATAAGAAACCACAGCTGCAGTCCCTACCCCAAAAACTTCCTGAAACAATCCCTTTTTGTGGGCATCCACAATTTCTGCTACCGATAAGTTTCTTTCTTCCACTTCATACCCCATATCTCTTAATAAAGTAATGGAGGAATCTCGTGTTACTCCTTTTAACACAGTCCCACGCTCCAAACTTGGTGTTATCACTTTGCCATCTATTACAAACATCACGTTCATCATACCCACTTCTTCTACAAATTTATGGTCAATTGCATCAGTCCATAATACTTGGTCATATCCTTTAGCTTGCGCTAAAGAAACTGGATATAAACTTGCTCCATAATTTCCTCCATTCTTTGCAAAGCCAACACCACCGGGTGTTGCACGAGTATATTGTTGTTCAATTAAAATTTTCATGGGTGCCGAAAAATAGGGTCCACTAGGACCTAAAATAATCATGAATTTATAAGTTGCAGAAGTGCGCACTCCTAAGAATGGATCCATCGCAATCATAAACGGTCGAATATATAATGAAGCTTCTGGAATATTTGGAATCCACCCTCTTTCGATATTAATTAATTGCTTCATTCCATCCATGAAAATCCATTCAGGAATTGCAGGCATTTGCATACGTGCTGCAGATGTATTAAAACGAATAAAGTTTTGGTCAGGTCTAAAAATAACTACCTCATCCTTTTCATTTTTGAAAGCTTTTATACCTTCAAAAATGGTCTGCCCATAATGTAAAGTCGCACAGGAAGGATCAACCTCAAAAGGCGCATAGGGCTTGATTTCAACATTTTTCCATTCTCCATTTTCATAATCAGCAACCAACATGTGATCGGTGAAATTTTTTCCAAATGCAATTTCATTCATATTGTATGTAGGAAGCTTTGGATGCTGATTTTTTGTTACTGGGATAGAATGTGTTGACATATACTTGCTTTTAAATAAATAGGGTTAAGGTTACAAAGAAACAAAAATAAGAAATAAACGAAAAACTTACAAGTGTTATTTTTTCAATCAAGGCATTTGAGTTAATTTTCCACCCAATGCAAGAACCAAAAATAATATTACCAGCAGCTGCTTTAGTTTCTTTATACAAAGATACCTTGGTATTGCCTGAAAAGGAAATAAAGTCTGCAGAAAAAGAAGCGCTTGAAAAAGTAGAAGCAATTGGTAAAGAAGCGATGGCCACTACCCCTGTGAAAGAAGTAATTAATGAACAAAAAACAATACCCTCACAGCCCTTGAAATTTTTAGGTGACCATCTTAAAAAAATGATTGTACTTGTTCATGATGAAAATGCGGTTTATTTAAATGAATCAGATTTAGGATTATTATCCTCTATTTTAAACGCATGTAAATTAAATCTTGCAGATATTGCTTTAATAAACACTGCAACGCAAGCATATAGTTTACATGAAATTTTAGAGACCCTTCCATCCCAATATGTTTTTGTATTTGATATAGCTGGGACTGCATTAAAAATTAAATTACCTACTACACTGTATAAACCGATTGAACTTGGAGATACGCAAATTTTATTTAGTGCAAGTTTACAAAGTATGCAGGGCGTTGATCAAAATGCAAAGATTGAAAAATCAAAACTGTGGAATGCCTTAAAATTGTTATTCAAATTATAGTAGACAATTTTTAAAATAACAACTCCCGTAAACTTGATACTTATTTATTTTAATTTAATAAATATTGACATAAATGCATACGCTGATTTTCGCTACAAATAACCAACATAAAGTAAATGAAATTCAATCATTAGTAGGTAGTGATTTCAAAATCATCCCGCTAAATGAAGCTGGTATTGACATTGATATTCCTGAACCGCATGATACTTTACAAGAAAATGCATTTGAAAAAGCGATGACCATTTTCAACCTCACAAATCAAAATTGCTTTAGTGAAGATACGGGGCTAGAAATTATGGCATTGAATGGTGCACCTGGTGTAAAAAGTGCCAGGTATGCTGGCGAAAGCCGCGACTTTCAAGCAAATATTGATAAAGTATTATTCAACTTAACAGCTATTGAAAACCCTGCTGCTCAATTCAGAACCGTAATTTGTTTATTATGGAATGACGAAGTGAATGGCTTACAAACACATTACTTCGAAGGTATTTGTAAAGGTCATATAGCCAAAGGTATGCAGGGTGAAAAAGGATTTGGATATGATCCAATTTTTATTCCTGAGGGTAGCACAAAAAGCTTTGCACAAATGAGTATGGAAGAAAAAAATAAATATAGCCATCGACAAAAAGCAGTGTCACAACTTTTTGAATTTCTTCGTTCAAAATAAAATTGAAAAAAAATCCAAGTATTATTTTTAAAGCCCTAATACCTAAAAAACACTATTGAATGATAGGTGTTTCTGCGTTCCAAATTTTCCAACTTTCAGCAGCTTGTATGTGTAACATTGCTAACCCATTTTGAATTGTTGCGCCCCGTGCTTTTCCTTTACTTAAAAACAAAGTTTCAGAAGGATTATAAATCAAATCAAATAAGTGATGTTTTGATGAAATGGCTTCATATGGTATTGATGGCGCTTCATTTATATTTGGATACATCCCAACAGGACTTGTATTAATAATTAAAGTATGTTGTTCAATTAATGAATCTGTTAATTGATCATACCCTATTAAAGTAGACTGATTTGCACTGTCGTTATGATGAAGCGTGTTTCTTGAAACAAATTGATATTGAATATTTAAATTTTGCATAACCCACTCTACCGCAGCAGCAGCCCCCCCCGTTCCAAGTATTAAAGCATGCGTATGATGTGATTTTAAAAATGGCATTAATGATTTTTCGAAACCAATTACATCGGTATTATAACCGTACAACTCTTTATTAAATTTGCGAATACAATTACATGCTTGGATATTTTTTACAACTGACGATGGATGTTGTAAAAAAGGGATTACCTCTTTTTTATAGGGTATCGTAATATTTAATCCTTGTAAACTTTGATCATCCCACAAAGATATAAAATCACTTATACTCGGAATGGGGTAATTCAGGTATTCGGTATCCAATATATTTTCTACGTTAAACTTCTCCCTAAAAAAACCTTGTGAGAATGAATGAGATAAAGGATATCCTATAAGTCCAAATTTTCGCAAGGTTATTTATTTAAATATAAATGAAAAGTATCCCCTCTTAAACCAACCCTCATTGCCTCCAAAGGAATAACTTCAGTTGGAGCAATGTTTCCAAGGTTTACATTACAACCAATCAATTCAAGAAAATACAATTGCTGTGCTTTTTGTGGTGCTTCCCAAAGTATTTTTTCGGCTGGAATTTTTGTTAATATTTCTTGCACCAAACCCTCGCGCACTTCACCACTGCCTCGATATATACCAACATTGCCTGCTTCACGAGCTTCTGCAATTACATATTCAGAACCTGCACTTAATTCAGCAGTCATTAATTCAATCCATTTATAGGGTGGAATAATATGAGCAGCATCCTTACTACCAACTTCACTAATTACCTTTGAAATTTTAGCAATTTTTTCGATGTAGCCACATTTTTCAGCATGAGGAATTTCAATCGATCCATCGCTCACTTCAATTAAATTAATTTTATAATCCTTACACATTGCTATATAATCATCAAACTGATTTCTGATTAAGTAGGCCTCAAATAAAGTACCACCAAAATAAACTGGAATATTATGGGACTGATATAGTTCAATTTTAGCCCTTAAGTTTGGAGTGACCGCTGAAGTACCAAAGCCTAGTTTTACAACATCAGTATGTGCAGCGGAAACACTTAGAAAATTTTCTACTTCTCCATAACTTAATCCCTTGTCCATAACCATCGTCAATCCATGTGTGCGAGGCTTACTAGTCCTGTCCGGTATTTGCGTCAAATTAAAATTCATCATAAATAATTACTTATAGCTACAAAGGTAAATTAAAATGATCAAGAAATTTTACCCTTCTTATATTGTGTAATTAATTCAGCAACTTTTGCATCCTGCATGATTTCAGGATAAAATCTAATTAATTTATTAATTAATTTAGAAGATTTTGATAAGGCCATTTCTAATTGTAATAAACCTTCGGCTGACTTGCCCATCATAAATAAAATTGCACTTCTATAAAAAATAAAAATAACCTTTCCCTGTGTTGATAAATAGGCAATTTCTGTTTGCGTTAATGCAGCTTCTAATTCATGATTGGATACTAAACATTTTACTAAATATTCCCAACCAGCAATTTGCTTAGGTTTATTTTTTACAACGGTTCCAAAGTATCCGGCAGCCTCCTTATATAGTTTCAAATTAACATAGCACTCTCCCAATAAAATATGATAGTCATTAATGTGTTTATGAATTCTCATAGCATGTTCAAGTTGCTTAATGGCTTGCGCCCATTGCCCCTCTTGCATATAAGTTCCTGCAATTTTCTGATACAATCTACTATCATCAGGATTTAAATGCACTGCTTTTTTATAATGAAATCTTGCTTGCGCATAATTTTTCATTCTATGATAACAATGACCAATCGCTTCATAAATAACGTCTTCAGGGCGAGACAATTCGAGTACTTTTTCCAATGCCTCTATTGCTTCCCTATATTTCCTAATTCTTAAATAGGCATCCCCCATATTGCGATAGGCGTAATCAAATTTTTCATCAATTACAATAGCATATTGATATGCATCAATTGCTTTTTCATGCAATTTCAAACCCTGATAAGCTGCAGCCAAATTAAACCAAGCTAAAGCATTATATGGTTGCTCATCAATGATGCCTTGATGCAAACGAATACTTTCCTCGTTTCTGCCAGTAAAATCAGTCCAAAAACAAATTTTATATAAAGCTTCCTCGTTCATTGGATCTTCCTCAAGTACTAATTGTAAACAATCAAAAACTTTATCAAAGGCTTCATGGTCATCATATACATCGGCCAACTCAAATAATAATTCAGTTCGTTCAGCACCCTCAAATAAATGCAATGCTTCTTGTAATAATACAATGGCTTTTTCAGGTTGATCTAAAGCTAAATATGCATCGGTTTTTAAAATGAACAAATTCATATCCTTATGATCGTACAAGGCTGCCGTATTCAATAATTTTAATGCCTCCTTGTATTTTCTGGTTGCTAATAATAAATCAGCCTTTTTTATCATTAATAATGCTGAAAATGGATATTGGTCTAGGGCTAAGTCAGCAGCTTGAATTGCTTCTAATATTTCGTCTTTTTCATCTAAATGTTCAATAATACGTTCAAAATCGTCCTCTTCTATATAGGCATTAGCACGACCTTGTTTAAGGTTATGGTACCTTTGCATTAATTCTTTGATATCCCCGCCTCCTTCATCCTTTTGTCTATCTAACATAGTAAATAATTTAAAGACAATAATTAAGTCGTTGATTTTCAGTTAATTAAGATAATTTGTAGTCATCCTAATACTTAAATATACTATGGCTAAATAAATTCACCATAATTTATTGTTCACAAAAAGAGCTTGTGATGGTTAAAATATATATTTTAATAACAAATAATAACTTATTATATTTGTAATAATCATGCGTACGCTAAAAAACATATTGCTGTCGGCACTATTCGTTAGTTTAATCCTAATGAACTTGAATTCAAGTGCAAGTATTATTGTTACTACAACTAATTTGGAGTCAAGGAAAGAAGTTGAAAAATACTCTTTAAAAAATCTTAGTGCCCTTTCACACAAAACAGCAAGTTTTGCTAGTTTGAAATCTAGCTTACAATTTAAAGGCTTTACTACTAATAACAGTATATACAATGTAAATACTGCAGCATACTTAAAGTATAACAAAGGAAATGTGTCCTACGTTATTCCTTATCACTACAAAGTGATTTTGCCTAAATTCAAGACGCCTTCTGCTCAGTAATTTTATTCAGTTAAACTTATCATTCATCAATAACCTGATACAAATTGGTATTGATATTAAATTGACTTATTGGTATAGGACTCAAATCAATTTTTGTTGCCCTATACTGAAATGATTTACCATTCAAAGGGATAATTTTATAAGATAATACAAGGCCAGGCACTTCCTTAAACACAATTTCAAATGTATTTACAGTAGCGGATATTTCAGAAGTATACCAAATTTGATATACAACACCGTCACTCAATATTAGGTCTACACTTTTACAATTATATCCAAGTATTTGCATGGAAGAATCAGGCATTGATTCCTTCATAGAAATCAAATTGGAAACTGATGATGGTGGATAATTAATGACTTGCAAAAAATGGCTAGCGCCAATATCCTTTGTTATAGTCGCTTTTGTTTGTTGTAAATCAAAAAATAAACCCTGTTTTAGTTGAGGTGTTTCTAGTACAGTTTTACACTGGTTCCCTTTAATATAAACACTCTTTTGACCGATGGTATCACCTGTGTTAGCATTTGTTATTTGAAATAACAATGAGCATTCACCAATTATTTTCGTTTGTGCTATTAGCGATTGAAACGGAAACAATAAGCAAAAAGTTATAAGGGGGATTAAACTTTGCTTCATGCTTTACATTGCGTACTACTTTTTATGCTTTTCCTTTAAGTCTTGTACTTTTTTTTGAGCTTCCATCATTTGCTCATATTTGGTTTGCCAATTACTTTTCTTTTTTGGTGTTTTCCTTTTAACGTCGATTTCAGCTAAAATCTTATCATGATTAATAATAAATTTCTGAATGACAAATTGCAATAACAAGGTAACAATATTCGAAACGGTGTAATACCAGGTTAATGCAGAAGGTAAACCGTTGAAGAAAAACAAAAGCATTATCGGGAAAAAATATGGCATATACTTCAACGCAGGATTATCCTGAGTTGGCGTCATTGACATATTATAAATTGAAATCAAGAAGCTTGTAATAACGGCTGTTATATTAAACAAGCTAATATGATCCCCAAACCCAAGTGGAATGGAAAAAGGTAATGTTGCAATTACATCGTAACTAGATAAATCCTGGCTCCATAAAAAGGGTTGTCCTCTTAATGAAATATTGGAATTAAAGAAACTATATAATGCAAAGAAAATAGGGATTTGTAATAATGCTGGAATACAACCTCCTAATGGATTTACACCCGCTTCTCTAAACAACTTCATTTGCTCCATTGCAAAGCCTTGTTGATCGTCACCTAATTTTTTCTTGATCTCGTCTAATTCTGGTTTCAACACTTTCATTTTAGCACCACTCAAATAACTTGAGTAGGTTAAAGGCGAAGTGACTAATCGAATAAATATGGTTAATAATAAAACGACCCATCCATAATTTGAAACGAAGCCTGCAAAAAAATCAAATACAGGCATAATAATATACTTATTTAAAGGACGAACAAATGAATATAAGTCACGACCTAAATTAACGATCTTCTCCATTTCTGGAGCCTGTGATTTTAAAATTTGAAAATCGTTTGGACCATAGTATAACGAAAGTGGAATATTCACAACAGCTCCGCTAACTTTAGTTTGTAATTGCGTTTGCATTGAAGCTAAACCATTGCTAGAATCAGTTTTACGCTCCCAATCAATTTTGCCAGAACCAAAACCATTCTTTGCAATTAAAGTAGTACTAAAAAACTGTTGAATTAAACCCACCCATTGAATTGGTTTTTCAAAAGCCCAAGTTGTTTTACTAGAGATATAATCAAACTCTTTACCTTCTGAGAAACAAACATTTGAAATTTGACGCTCATAAGTAACTGTACGTTCTTGTTGATAAGCATGCACATCCCATAATAAATTAATTTGACCATTTGTCAATAACTGATCAGCACCTTGTAATTGAACATTCCAATCAATAGCATATTTATTTGCACTCAATGTAAATTGATGTCGAATGGTATTACCCGATGGCGTTGTCCAAGCATATTCAATTTTTTGTACACCACTATCCCCTTTTGAAACATTAACGGTAGGGAAAATAATTTGATTAATTTGGGCTGTTTGGTTATTTCCAATATTAACAGGATAGTTTAAGGAACTGCTATCACCTAATTTTACAAATTGCTTTCTTGAATTTTTATACCCTTTTAAAGTAACGCCTACTACCTGTCCACCCTTATTGCTGAAGTCTACTTTAATTAATTCATTTTCTAAAGTCGTGATTTGTTGTTTAACTGAATCAACCATACTTGAAGTTGCAGAAGTAGTATCAGCAAGAACTGGTTTATTGGCAGCTGCCGCTTTTTCGGCTAATGACTTAACAAGTTGTGTTGAGTCACTGATTCGCTTATTATAAGCCTGCAATTCAGTTTGCTGCTTATTATTATACCAGAAATAGGCGAAAAATAAACCTGCAAGTAAGATAAACCCAATGACCGTATTTTTATCCGTATTCATATTCAATGTTTAAACGTAATTAACGTTGGACAAAGATATGTTTTTTAAAGGTTTCTGCTATACTTTCCACCCACTAAATACAAGGTATTGGTGATCTCCCCTAAGCTGCAATATTTAACAGCCTCCATAAGGATTTCAAATAAATTATCGTTTGTCAAACTAGCCTCTTTAAGTTTTTCCAAATAGGCGTCTTTTTTACCCGCATTTCGCTTTTTGAACATTTGTAAACATTCAACTTGTCTAGTTCTTTCCTTTTTAGTGGACCTAATTATTGGTTGCTTATTTATAGTTAATGCTTCGTTTTCGTTAAAAAAGGTATTAACTCCAATGATGGGTATTTCACCGCTGTGTTTTTTAGCTTCATACACCCAGCTTTCTTCTTGAATTTTTGATCTTTGATACATTCTTTCCATGGCACCTAAGACCCCACCTCGTGCATTAATTTTCTCAAACTCATGCATTACTGCTTCTTCTACCAAATCCGTTAATTCAGTCATTAAAAAACTTCCTTGTTGCGCGTTTTCCACTTTCACTGTTCCCAACTCTTTATTAATAATTAATTGAATGGCCAGCGCTCTTCTTACACTTTCTTCGGTGGGAGTGGTTATGGCTTCATCATATGCATTGGTATGTAAACTATTGCATTGATCATAAATTGCATATAAAGCTTGAAGTGTTGTTCTGATATCATTAAAATCTATTTCTTGTGCGTGTAAACTTCTTCCGCTAGTTTGAATATGATATTTTAATTTTTGAGAACGCACATTGGCTTTATATTTTAGCTTCATTACCCTTGCCCAAATTCTTCTTGCTACCCTTCCAATCACAGCGTATTCTGGATCCATTCCGTTACTAAAGAAAAAACTTAGGTTAGGCATAAAATCATCAATGGCAATACCACGATTTAAAAAATACTCTACATAGGTAAACCCATTTGCCAATGTAAATGCTAACTGAGTAATTGGATTAGCGCCTGCTTCTGCAATATGATAACCTGAAATTGAAATACTATAAAAATTTCGGACACTATTTTGTGCAAAATAAGCTTGCACATCCCCCATCATGCGTAATGCAAAATCAGTAGAAAAAATACAAGTATTTTGAGCCTGATCTTCTTTTAAAATATCTGCTTGTAAAGTGCCTCTCAGTTTGCCAAGGACATTTTTTTTAATTTCATCATATACATTTTGATCCAACACTTGATCTCCTGACACACCCAATAATTTCAATCCTAATCCATTATGCCATTTATTCAAAGCGATATCGGATTGAACAGATTCATAAGAAGGCACTAATTGATTAGATAAAATTTGTTTTATTTTTTTATTTACTTGTGGCCACATTTTTTGTTCTGTTATATACTGTTCACAAGCCTGATCAATTGCTGTATTAAAAAACATGGCTAATAACATAGGAGCTGGCCCATTAATGGTCATACTTACCGAAGTATTCGCTGCATTTAAATCAATACCTGAATATAATTTTTTGGCATCATCAATCGTAGCAACACTCACTCCTGCATTACCTATTTTACCAAATACATCCATACGAGCTGCTGGATCATGACCATATAAAGTAACGCTATCAAAAGCGGTAGACAATCTAATGGCAGACTGTCCCTTACTTAAATAATGAAAACGCCAATTGGTTCTTTCAGGACAACCTTCCCCAGCAAACATTCTTGTGGGATCTTCGTTTTCTCTTTTTAATTCAAAAACACCTGCCGTAAAAGGATACCTTCCTGGCGTATTTTCTTTTAATTGCCATTCAGCAATATCTCCCCAATCAGCATATTTAGGTAAGTACACTTTATTTAATTCAATGCCAGAAGGAGTATTAAAAACAAATTTATGCGATGATTTTTTTCCCCTCACTTCATCGGTAAATTCTTTTTGCTGGTATTTATCATTTAGTGCAGGCCATGAGGTTACCAATTCTTTCACCTCTTTATCAATACTTGCTTCTAATGCTTTTTGCGCTTTTTGTAATGAAGTATTTTTCGCTAGTGTCGGATCTTCCATGGTCTTTGATAAACAATACCATTTTGATACATTTTGCTTTTGCTCCGCGATCCAAGCATTGTTTTTATGAATCACTTCAATGATTTCATTCAAATATCCAACTCTTTTATTTGGAATAGTTGGCGTAATAATATCATTTTCATGATACAAAAGTGGATTATCAATTTGTTTAAATTGTAAACCATGAATTTTATTAATATCCTGCATCAAAGCATTAAACATTGCCTGCATGCCTGGATCACTATAATGTGCTGACATAGTTCCAAATACAGGACTTGCATTAGGAGCTGCATGAAATAAATGATGTGATCTATTGTATTGCTTTCTTACATCTCTTAATGCATCTAAACCACCTGCACGATCAAATTTATTGATGCCAATGATATGCGCATAGTCAATCATGTTTATTTTTTCCAACTGGGTTGGTGCTCCAAATTCAGGGGTCATGATATATACCGGTACCGTTACATAATCTATAATGGTAGCATCATTTTGCCCAACCCCAGCCGTCTCAATAAGTATACAATCAAAACCAGCTAACTTGCATAATTCAATCACGCCGTCCATGGAATGCGCAATAGATTGCATATCACTTCTGGTTGCTAAAGAACGCATAAATACATTGGGATGATGAATGGAATTCATTCTTATACGATCACCCAATAAAGCACCGCCGGTTTTTCTTTTCGAAGGGTCTACCGAAATTACCGCTATGGTTTTGCTTGGATTACATTGTATATAATATTGCACTAATCTATCCACCACCGTGGACTTACCTGCACCCCCTGTTCCGGTAATGCCAATGATTGGTATGGAAGATTTTTTATTGGACGATGACTTTTGCTTCGAAATTTTCAACTCCCCGTTTTGTAATAAAGTTATTTGTCTACTTAATAAACGAGGATCAATTAATTTTTGAATAGATAATTTAGGAAATGTTTTTTTTGAAAAAGCTTTTAATGAAAAAGAACAAATACGAACTACATCCTTTATCATGCCTTCAATGCCCATTACAAGGCCATCACTAGGTAAATAAATTTTTGAAATACCATTGGCTTCTAACCACTTTGCTTCCTTAGGTAAAATAGTTCCACCTCCACCACCAACTATTTTAATATGCTGATATCCTGATTGATCTAATAATTTTCGAACGAAACTAAAAAATTCAAGGTGCCCCCCTTGATAAGAAGTTATGGCAATACCTTGCACATCTTCTTCGATCGCGGCTTCAACAATTTCATAAGCTGAACGATTGTGTCCAAGGTGAATAATTTCAACTCCATTTTCTTGAAGTACACGACGCATGATATTAATAGAAGCATCATGACCGTCAAATAAACTAGTGCAGGTTAAAATACGTATCTTATTCATGGCATAAAGCTAACGAATGTTAGCAATATTTCCATCAAAATTTATGCGATTGTTGTAGCGTGTTTTTTGGCTGCTGCAATAAAATGAACAAATAATGGCGCAGGTGCTTCAACCGTACTTTTCAACTCAGGATGATATTGAACCCCTATAAAAAATGGATGATCCGGAAGTTCAATTATTTCAACAAGTCCTGTAGCTGGATTAACACCACTTGTCACCATCCCTTTCTCATGAAAGGCATTTAAATATTCATTGTTAAATTCATAACGATGACGGTGACGTTCATTGATGAGGTTAGTGCCATATATTTTATATGCCAAAGTATTTTCAGTAATGGAACATGGATAAGAACCTAAACGCATGGTTCCTCCCATCATGGTAATTCGTTTTTGCTCTTCCATCATATTGATAACAGGATCAGGACTATTGGGATCCATTTCAACAGAATGTGCTTGCTTAAGTCCTAGTATATTTCTAGCAAATTCAATCACCGCCATTTGCATGCCTAAACAAATTCCAAAAAATGGCATTTTATTTTCTCTTGCATATTGAACAGCTAGGATTTTACCTTCAATGCCTCGATTACCAAATCCAGGTGCCACTAATAAACCATCTAAGCCATCAAGTTGCTCTTTCACATTGGCCGAGGTAAGATTTTCACTATGAACATTCACCACATTCACTTTCACTTCATTCATAGCACCTGCATGAATAAAGCTTTCTAAAATAGATTTGTAAGCATCTTGTAATTCAATATATTTTCCTATCAAACCAATATTTACAGTCGACTTAGGATTTTTTAACTTACTTAAAAAAACGTTCCACTTAGTTAAATCAGGCTCCTTATAATGAGTGATATTTAATTTTTTTAATACAATCAAATCCAATTGTTCCTTTAACATCATTAATGGAACTTCATAAATAGTACTAGCATCCGATGACTCAATTACATTGCCCGCTTTGACATTACAGAATAAAGCAATTTTGCGTTTAATATCATCATTTAATGGGTGTTCTGTTCTACATACAATAACGTCAGGATGTACTCCTGTTTCACTCAGCATTCTAACACTGTGTTGTGTTGGCTTTGTTTTTAATTCTTTCGCTGCACTTAAATATGGAATAAGGGTAAGATGCACTACCATTACATCCTCAGTTGGTAATTCCCATTGAATTTGACGCACTGTTTCAATAAAAGGAGTGCTTTCAATATCACCCACTGTTCCACCAATTTCAGTGATAACGACATCAAATTTCCCATCCTGTCCCAACAATAGCATTCGGTGCTTAATTTCATCGGTAATATGAGGAACTACCTGTACCGTTTTTCCTAAAAATTCACCCGCTCTTTCCTTATTGATAACTGTTTGGTAAATACGGCCTGTTGTAACATTATTTGCTTGAGATGTAGGTGTACTTAAAAACCTTTCATAATGGCCTAAATCCAAATCGGTTTCAGCACCATCCTCAGTTACATAACATTCACCATGTTCGTATGGATTCAAAGTACCTGGATCTACATTAATGTATGGATCAAATTTCTGAATAGTAGTAGTAATACCACGTGCTTGTAGTAACTTAGCTAAGGAAGCTGCAATAATACCCTTACCTAAACTACTTGTCACACCACCAGTTACAAAAATATACTTTGCCATAAATTAATAATTCAAATAAAATTGAAAAAGCAATTCCCAATACTAGTTTTCTAGTAGGAACCACCTTTTCAAAGGTTTTTTTAATCGACCTATCTATAATTGGGGAAAAATCTTAGAGGTCATACAAAAATACACGAAAAAAAGTCCCAAAAAAATTAAGCTTAGCTTTGAAACAATAAATGTTTATAAGTGTTATTTAAAAGTGAACATCTTAAAATAAAATCAACATAATTCTATGAAAAAACTACTATTTGGACTTCTTATTACAACAGCGGCAGCATCGCTCCTAAGCTGGCATAAGGAAAAAACACAATTTGCCCCGGTTAATAAAGCCGAGGTAGTTGAATGTTTAAATATGGAAACGCAACAAGCTTATAAAATAGAGGCATCAACAGTCGCTTTTGCATCCTTACACCCCATCCCATTAAAAGTGAATCCTGAAAATTTATTGGGTAAAATGATTCAATTTGATGGAGCTGATGGAACTACTGCAAATGCCTATTTTATTCCGGCAAAAAAAACTTCCAAAAAATGGTTAATTGTGATTCAAGAATGGTGGGGTTTGAATGATAATATTAAACTAGAAGCAGACAAATATTTTTCTGCATTAGGTGATATGAATGTTATAGCAGTGGATATGTATGACGGAAAAGTTGCCGCAACACCTGATAGTGCTATGAAATTAATGCGCGGAGCCAACATGGGAAGAATGACCGCAATCATTCAAGGTGCCATTAAAAAGGCTGGTAGCGATGCTTCCATTTATAGTGTTGGTTGGTGTTTTGGAGGTATGTGGAGTTTACAAACTGCTATATTAGCTGGCCCTCAGGCAAAAGGTTCCATTATGTATTATGGCCGACCAGAAAGTAATATGGAAAAGCTAAAGTCCATTAAATGCGACATCATTGGCTTTTTTGGAAACCTCGATCAGTCTCCTTCCCCAGCTATGGTAAATGATTTTGAAAAAAATATGAAAGAAGCAGGTAAAAATTTAGCTGTAAATAGATACGAAGCTGGTCATGGTTTTGCCAATCCAAGCAACCCTAGCTATAATCCTACTGCGACAGCAGATGCTTATGCAAAAGCCATTGCGTTTTTAAAGGCACACTAAAATTATTGGCGAAGAAAATATATATTAAATCAAAAGCTGAAAAATTGTTTCATGAAGCCGACTTCGGTTCGTACCGCGGAGGCAAATGAAATATATTTTTCAGCTTTTGATTTAAAAGAAATTAATAATTACATATCGTCTTTGATTTTTCGATAACTAGCCGTTAGGCCGCGAATAAGTGATGAGCTAAAACCTTGGTGCTCCATTTCATTTAATCCCGCAATAGTACATCCCATTGGTGTTGTAACTTTATCAATTTCCTGTTCAGGATGCGTGTTTTTAGTTAATAATAAATCAGCCGCTCCTTTCACCGTTTGAGCAGCAATAAGTGAGGCTTGTGCGGCACTAAACCCAATTTCAATTCCACCTTGGATATTTGCACGAATATATCTTAATGCATAGGCAGTTCCACAAGCACCTAAAACTGTTGCGGCATCCATTAATTTTTCATCAATGACAATACTTTTCCCTAATTGATTAAATAATGCACTAACATACTCAATCTGATCTTTTGCTTTTGTATTGGCACAAATACAAGTCATACTTTGCTGAATGGAAATTGCAGTATTTGGCATAGCACGAACCAATGCAAAATTTGCGTCTAGCATTTCTTCCATGTCTTTAAGCCAAACACCTGTGGCAACACTAATGATGGTATGTTGACCTGACATTAAAAATGGTTTTATATCTAAAAAAATATCTTTTATTTGAAAAGGCTTTACAGCAAGTATAACATATTTAGCATCATTAACTGCAGCTTGATTGTCTGATGTCGTAACAACACCTCTGTTTGCTAAGTGCTGAATGGTCGTTAAATTTCTTTTAGTTAATATAATTTGATTTGCTTGAACAAAGCCACTAGCAATTAAACCTTCTGCAATGGAAGATCCTAAGTTACCGCCACCTATAATGGCAATTTTATGATTGGACATATGAACTGAATTTTAAAAATTTGAAGAAAAATAATTAATATTAGTTTTAAATATTTTCATGAAGCCGACTTTTGCTGCCTGCCGCGGAGGCTAATGAAAAGTATTTAAAACTAAATGGAAAAAAATAGTTTGCAAAAAATATTAAATCAGGAATTAGTAACCCTTTGAGGGGACTAAATAATTTTTCACATAATCACTGACACCTTCTTCTAAAGTACTAAAAGGTTTATCATAACCAGCTTTAATTAATTTATCCATATTCGCTTCTGTAAAATATTGATACTTGTCTCTAATATCTAAAGGCATATCAATAAATTCAATATTGGTATTTAAACCCTGTGCTGTAAAAGTATTCGCTGCTAAATCATAGAAGGATCTAGCCTTCCCTGTTCCTAAATTATACAAGCCATTTAAAGAACTATCCCAGTTAGCAGCTAGCATTTTATTTACCATCCAATAAATTACACTCACAACGTCCTTAACATAAACAAAGTCACGCAATTGTTCTCCGTCTTTAAAACCTTCCTTGTGGCTTTTAAATAATTTAACCAATCCTGTTGCAGCGATTTGATTAAACGAATGAAATATTACACTTGCCATCCTTGCTTTATGTCCTTCATTTGGGCCATATACATTGAAAAATTTCAAACCCGTCCATGATGGAGGTGTAGTTGTTTGCGCAATGGCCCATTTATCAAATTCATTTTTGCTAACTCCATATGGATTTAAGGGGGCGAGTTTATCTAAAATGTCGTGCGTGTCATTATATCCATTTTCACCTGCACCATAAGTAGCAGCAGAAGAAGCATAAATGAAAGGAATTTGTTTTTCAGTAGCATAGTTCCAAAGTGCTTTTGAATATTCAACATTCAACTCCTCGTGAATGCTATAATCAAATTCAGTCGTATCAGTGCGTGCTCCTAAATGAACAATTGCATCAATGGTATATTCCAAAGCTGGTAGTTGTTCAATAAAAGATTGTCTTTCAATTACTTTTATAAACTGTTTTTGTTCCCAGTTTTTTCGTTTCGCTTCCACACCAAAATCATCCACTAATAACAATTGATTCCAACCCTGCTCATTAAAAAATTGAACGCATACAGAACCAATAAATCCTGCTGTGCCTGTTACTACGATAGTGGGTTGTTTTTGCATGATTTGCCTTAAATTATTTAGCTAATTGTTTTTCAATAGCAGTATTGTAATCATTTTTCCATGTTGCAATGGCGCCCCAATTTTCACCTTCAACAATTACATCACTTGAAGTTACTTTACCAATGATAGTTGATTTGATACCGTGTTTTTCAGCAGCCGCTTGAATACTTGCAACATTTGACGCATTGGCTGAAACCACTACTCTACTTTGTGCTTCACCAACCCAATAAGCGTCCTTACGTAAACCGCTTCCGTTTGAACTTACTTCAAAGCCTTTATTCTTGAAAAAAGCAGACTCTAATAAAGTAACAATTAATCCACCCTCACTGATATCATGTGCACTTTGTAATTTTCCTTCTTTGATAAGTTCCGCCACCAATTGTTGCAAATTATATTCTTCGTCTAAATCAAAATAAGGTGCATGAGAATGCGTTACTCCTTTTAATTTATTTAAGTATTCTGAAGAGCCAATATCGTTTCGTTGTTCGCCTAATAAAACAATGACATCACCTTCATTTTTAAAATCTAAAGTCATTCTATTTTTCATATCCTCAACAATACCTACCATTCCAATTGTTGGCGTTGGGAATACTGGACCATCCGGGTTTTGATTGTAAAAACTCACATTACCACCCGTAACAGGTGTGTTAAATTTGCGACAAGCAGCACCCATTCCTTCTACTGATTTTACAAATTGATAATATACTTCAGGATCATACGGATTACCAAAATTCAAGCAATTCGTAACACCAATTGGTTCACCGCCACTACAAACTATATTTCTTGCAGCCTCAGCAACAGCAATCATAGCGCCCTTTTCAGGATTAGCAAAAACATATTTACTATTACAGTCAACAGTCATTGCTAATGCCTTACCAGTTCCCTTCGCTAATACTATTGCAGCATCACTTGGTGCATTTGTACTTGTATTCGCTGCACCTACCATACTATCATATTGATTGTAAATCCAACGCTTTGACGCAATATTTGGAAGGTTCACTAACTCCTTTACAGTTGATTTTAAATTAGTCGTATCTGCAATTGAATTCATGTCAAAAGCATTTACTTGTGCAAGGTAAGCGGGCTCAGTATATTCACGTGTATACTGAGGCGCACCTCCACCTAAAACTAATTCATAGGCTGGCAATGATGCTTCTAATTCACCATGCATATAAAAATTTAATAGCCCATCGCTAGTGACTTCACCAATATTACTACATGATAAATCCCATTTTTCAAACACCGCTAAAACTTGCGCTTCCTTTCCTTTTTCAACGACCATCAACATTCTTTCCTGACTCTCACTTAATAATAATTCCCAAGCTTTCATATTTTGTTGACGCGTAGGAACTTTATCCAAATCAATACGCATTCCCACTTGTCCTTTTGCACTCATTTCAGCAGTTGAACAAATAATACCTGCAGCACCCATGTCCTGCATACCAACCACACCGCCTGTTTCAATCACTTCTAAACAAGCTTCTAATAATTTTTTTTCTTGAAAAGGATCGCCCACTTGAACTGCTGGTAATTCTTCAACACTATCAGCAGTAATTTCTGCTGATGCAAAACTTGCACCACCAATTCCATCTTTACCTGTTGCACTACCGACAAAAAATACTGGATTACCCTCACCTAAAGCAATGGCACTAACTGTTTTACCTGCTTTCACAATACCTACGCTCATGGCGTTTACTAAAGGATTAGTATGATAACAGTTTTCAAAATATAATTCACCTCCCACTGTTGGAACTCCAAAACAGTTTCCATAATGTCCAATTCCATGCACAACACCTGCTAATAATCTTTTTGTTTTTGCATCTTCAAGTTTACCAAAACGCAAACTATTTAAGGAAGCAATTGGACGAGCACCCATTGTGAAAATATCTCTTTGAATGCCTCCTACACCCGTAGCTGCACCTTGGAATGGCTCCAATGCACTTGGGTGATTGTGGCTTTCTATTTTAAATACAACACCATAATCATTTCCAATATCCATTAATCCAGCATTTTCTTCACCAGCTGCGACTAACATTCTACCTCCATCACGAGGCAATGTTTTTAACCATTTAATGGAGTTTTTATAACTACAATGCTCGCTCCACATTCCACTAAAAGCACATAGCTCAGTGAAGTTTGGTGTACGACCCAATTTTTGTTTTATTAACTCAAATTCTGATTCTGTTAACCTAAGCTGTTGAGCGGTTTTGGCAGTGATTTCCATTTAATTATTCTTAATGCTTAAAATATGTCGCGAAGTTACATAATGAGGTGCTATGCATTAAATGGAATTACCAACATATTTAATCCATAATGTGTATGAAGAAAACTATCAATGAAATTTTAATAATGACTGAAATTTTCAATCACTTTGAAAATCAATGATTTATAGTAAATAATCTAATTATAATTATTTTTAATATTTATATTTTATTCACATTTACCTGTTTTTTCATTAACATTAAAGCAAATTTTAACAATTCTTGCTTATTTTTGTGTCCGATATGCCGATATTAAGTAATATTACTTATATAATTTATTTTTTAAATATTTAAACATTAGTACCATGTCTAAATCTAAATTGGAGTACATCTGGTTAGATGGTTACAAACCAACACAGTCTTTAAGAAGCAAAACAAAAATTGAAAACAACTTTAGTGGTAAACTATCAGATTGTGATATGTGGTGCTTTGACGGGTCTTCAACTGAACAAGCCCCAGGTGGATCTAGTGACTGTTTATTAAAACCAGTTTTTATTTGTAAGGATCCAGGTCGTAAAGATGCTTATTTAGTAATGTGTGAAGTTTTAAATGCTGACGGTACACCGCACGCAACAAATGGTCGCGCAACAATCGATGATGATGATAATGATTTCTGGTTTGGATTTGAACAAGAATATTTTTTATGGAATCCAGCAACCAATAAACCATTAGGTTTCCCTGAAGGTGGTTACCCAGGCCCTCAAGGTCCTTACTATTGTTCAGTGGGTGCCAACAATGCATATGGTAGAAATATTGTTGAAGAACATTTAGATATTTGCTTAGACGCAGGTTTAAACGTTGAAGGTATTAATGCTGAAGTAGCAGCTGGTCAATGGGAATTCCAAATTTTTGCAAAAGGTGCAAAAGAAGCTGGAGACCAAATTTGGGTAGCAAGATATTTATTAGAAAGAATTGGAGAAACATATGGCGTATCTATTAACTGGCATTGTAAACCATTAGGCACCTTGGATTGGAACGGTTCTGGTATGCACGCTAACTTCTCAAATACAACATTAAGAACATGTGGTAAGAAAGAAGTGTATGATGCAATTTGTGAATCATTCCGTCCTTTTGTAAAAGAACATATTGAAGTTTACGGTGCTGATAACCACTTACGTTTAACGGGTAAACACGAAACAGCTTCGATACATGATTTCTCATTTGGTGTTTCAGACAGAGGTGCTAGTATTCGTATCCCAATTGGTGCGGTAGAAAAAGGTTGGAAAGGATGGTTGGAAGATCGTCGTCCAAACTCTGCGGCTGATCCATATAAAGTAGCGGCAAGAATTATCAAGACCGTAAAAACTGCAAAAATTTAAGCGGTCAAATGATTAAGGTTTTTTAGAATAAGCATTCATAAAGTACGTTTTGAACTAAAATCCCCCTGAAATGGGGGATTTTTTGTGCATTATTGATTTTAAAATTCCAAAAAGGGACATAAATAGTGGGTAAATTTGCTTTCTTTCCTAAATTAAAAAATTATTAATATGTCATTAAGAACCGACGCAGTGAATCACGTGAGTCATGGTAATGTGATTTCACCAGATATCAAAGGCGCTAAAATTACCGGCGTTTTTGGCGAAAATGTATTCACTTTAAAAACAGCAAGAGAATATTTAAGTGACGAGGCTTACAAAAGTTTAACAGCTAGCGTAAGAGGTGGAAAAAAAATTGATCGTTCTGTTGCTAGTCAAATTGCATCAGGCATGCGTGCATGGGCTGAGAGCAAAGGCGTAACACACTATACACACTGGTTTCAACCTTTAACAGGAAGTACTGCTGAAAAGCATGATTCCTTTTTTACATTAAAAGGTGACGGCACAGCTATTGAAGAATTTGAAGGTGCTGCGTTGATTCAACAAGAACCTGATGCATCATCATTCCCGAACGGAGGATTAAGAGCTACTTTTGAAGCAAGAGGTTATTCAGCATGGGATCCATCTTCTCCCCCTTTCATTATTGAAATTGGCAACGGTAAAACATTATGTATCCCTACTATATTTATTGCTTACACTGGTGAGTCATTGGATTACAAAGCGCCTTTAATGAAAGCAGTGGAGTCTTTAAATAAAGCAGCTGTTACTGTTTGCAATTATTTTGATAAGAACGTAAATAAAGTAACGCCAACCTTAGGATGGGAACAAGAATATTTTGTGATTGATGAAGCTTTAGTAAATGCTCGTCCCGACTTAGTGCAATGTGGTCGTACTGTATTTGGTTTTACACCCGCTAAAGGACAACAATTAGAGGATCATTATTTTGGATCTATTCCAGAAAGAGTTTATGCTTTCATGCGTGACTTTGAAAATGAGTCTTATAAATTGGGTATCCCTTTAAGAACAAGACATAACGAGGTAGCGCCTGCTCAATTTGAGTGTGCTCCTATTTTTGAAGAAGTGAATATTGCTGTGGATCATAACATTCTTTTAATGGATGTAATGACAAGGGTTGCAAAGCGTCATCGCTTAGTTGTGTTATTACATGAAAAACCATTTGCTGGAATTAATGGTAGTGGTAAACATAATAACTGGAGTTTAGCAACTGATACAGGTGTGAATTTATTAGCACCAGGTAAAACACCAAAAACAAATTTGATGTTCCTTACCTTTTTTGTGAATACCATTAAAGCAGTGCACGACTATGCTGATATTTTAAGAGCGTCTATCGCTTCTGCCTCTAACGATTTCCGCTTAGGCGCTAATGAAGCACCACCGGCAATTATTTCAGTATTTGTGGGAGACTATTTAACCAAAGTATTGAATGATGTTGAAAGTCGTGTAGGTACAAAGTTCGACGAACAAGACGAGGCTATCTTAAAAATTGATTTACACAGAAGTATCCCTGAATTATTAATTGATAATACAGATCGTAACAGAACTTCTCCATTCGCTTTTACAGGAAATAAATTTGAATTCCGCGCTGTGGGTTCAACTGCAAACTGTGCATTGCCAATGACTGTTTTGAATACGATTGTTGCTGACACTTTAAATAAATTCTCAGCTGAGGTAGACGCTTTAATTGAAAAAGGTGACAAGAAAGAAATTGCCATCATGCAAGTCATTCAAAAGTATATTGTATCAAGTAAAAAGATTTTATTTGAAGGTGATGGTTATAGCGAAGCATGGCATAAGGAAGCTGAAAAAAGAGGCTTACCTAATTTAAAAACAACGCCTGTAGCCCTTGACGCAATGGTTACCGAAAAAGCTAAAAAAGTATTCTTAGAAAACGGGATTTATACGCATGCTGAATTAGAAGCGCGTCACGAAATTGAATTAGAAAAGTACATTAAAAAAGTACAAATTGAAGCAAGAGTAATGGGCGACTTAGCAACGAATCATATTATTCCAGCTGCTATTAAATATCAAAATGAGTTGTTGAAAAATGTAAGCTTACTTCGTGAAGCTGCTTTACCTGAAAAACTTTATAAAGGACAACTTACTTTGTTAAAAGACGTAAGCACGCATATTCAACAAGTATATGAAAATGTTCATGCAATGGTTGAAGAAAGAAAAGTTGCAAACAACTTACAACATTCTCGTGAAAAAGCGATTGCTTATGAAGCAAAAGTTAAAGCACAATACTTTGATAAGATTCGTTACCACGTTGATAAATTAGAGCAATTAGTGGACGATGAATTATGGACCTTACCGAAGTACAGAGAATTATTATTCTTACGATAAACTGAACTCCCCAAAGGTGATATATCCCCTATACAAAAAGGCTCCAAATCATTGGAGCCTTTTTAATTTATAATTCATTAGAGAATTTTTAATAGCCTTTTAGCTTTCAATAAATATGGAAAAAGAAAATAATATAAGAAGGGACCCGTTTATGGGGTCCCTTTTTTAATTTCATCATAGAATTATTAATTGCCTTTTATCTTTCAATAAAAATAGTATAAGAAAATAATATAAGAAGGGACCC
>JACCDI010432347.1_pt1 | contig 23200 bp, 24 predicted proteins | sample 7442791 | NCBI WGS metagenome assembly JACCDI01 (sample SAMN15323434, study PRJNA562643) | freshwater metagenome | isolation source: river surface water | place: USA:Blue River Watershed | collected 2017-08-15
CAGGTTTTCTGAATGGATGCGCAGCGAATCACCCATGCTGGTGCCGAAGCGATCCGACTGGATCAGCATCGCGACCAGCATGTCGATGTCTTCCACACCGGTGCGCAGCGCGAGGTTGCGCAGCGCCTGCTCTTTCGAGAAGCCGGCGCGCAGCTCGATGATCACCAGCTGCAGTTCCTGCGCAAGAATCGCGCTCTTGATGTGGATCTCGCCGGCCACCTTCGCAAGGGCGGCATCGAGGCCGAGACCGGCCTCGACGCAAATCGTCAGCAGATCCAGCGCATCAGGGAAGTTCTCGAAAATTTCGCGCTTGCGAACGCTGATCTTGTGGTTGAGCACGATATTCGGCAGGTAGTAGCCGGCGTACGCGCAGGTCAGCATCACCAGCAGCGGCACTTGCGGGCCGGAGGCGAACATGCTCTCGCCGCTCATCAGCAGCGCGACCACGGGCACGGTCACCGCCAACAAAGTCTTGGTGCCGAAAAAGATATACGGTACGGACTTGCCTCGCCAGCCGGCATTGATGAACTTGATGCGGATCGGTGAGCTCTCCCAGCCCTCGGACGGCAGCGACAGTTTTGCCAGCGGCCGTGTCAGCTTGAGCATGCGCTCGACCCAGACACCTTGCTGCTCGTCCAGCCGGGGCTCGGCTTCAACCTGCAGGTCCGCGACGCGCCGGCGCAAGCGGTCGGGAACGAGGAACCAGGCCGCGGCAGCCGCGATGGCGGCCCAGATCACGAACACGACGGCGAGAAACAGCATGCCTTGGACATCCATGATGGCTTCCTTTCATTCAGACGCGAATACGGATCAGCTTCCGCATCCACAGCACGCCAAGCAGCATCATCACCGCGCCGGAACCCAGCATCAGTGGTCCCGCCGGGTCATCGAAGAACTGCCTCAGGTAGTCAGGACTGACCAGCAAGAACACCCCCGCGATCGCGACTGGCAGCAGGCACAGGATCCACGCCGACAGTCTCCCCTCGGCGGACATGGTGCGAATGTCACCAAGCAGCTTCAGGCGCTGCCGGATCAGCACGCTGACATTGGTCATGATTTCAGACAAGTTGCCGCCGGCCTCGCGCTGGATCAGGATCGCGACAATCATGTAGCGCAGATCCGTCAGCGGAACGCGCTCGGCCAGCCGCTGCAGTGCTTCCGATATCGGCAAGCCGAAGTTGATTTCATCGGACACGATGCGGAACTCGGACGCGATCGGGTCGGGCATTTCATCGGCCAGCATGGTCAGCGTCGACGGCAGTGCATGGCCGGCCTTCAGGCTGCGGCTGATCAGATCGGCGGCTTCGGGCAACTGCTTCTCGAGCGTGATCAGGCGCTCTTCGCGCCGGCTCCAGATGATTGCCGATGGTATCGCTGCGCACACGGCGCCAACGAGCAGCGCCAACGTAATGTACGGCATCAGCATCAGTGACAGCACGAAGCCGATCGCAAACGCAAGACCCGTATTCCTCAGCAGGCGGCCGACCGAAGCGTCGGTGCCGCTCTGCTGCAGCCATTTGTCGACAGCGTGGATGCCCGGCACTTGCCGCAGCAATTCGTCCACCCGTGAATTCCGGGCCAGCTTGCGGTTCTTGTACAGGCCTTCGGCGCTGCCGTCGGCTGTCGTGCGGCGCTGGCGCCTGACCTGATCCAGCCGCTGGCTCAGCCGGCGCGCCGCGCGGCTCTGGGTCGAGAACCACCAGCCATACATCGCTTCGATGGTCAGCGCGGCGGCAACGAATACCAGCAGCGCGAAACCGTAATACAGCAGATCCATGGCAGCCTCACTTTTTTATTGGTTTGCTTGCCTGTGCATGCGTCTTCACTCGAAAATGCGATGCGGGTCATAGGTCGATTCCGGCACCGTGACGCCGAACTCCTTCAATCGCTGGTCAAACTGCGGATAGACGCCGGTTGCGCAGAAGTGGCCAAGCACCTTGCCCTCGGCATTGGTGCCGGTGCGCTTGAACTGGAAGATTTCCTGCATCGTGATGGTGTCGCCTTCCATGCCATTGATCTCCTGCAGGCTGACCAGCTTGCGTGTGCCGTCAGACAGTCGGGCAATCTGGACCACGACCGTGATCGCCGACGCGATCTGCTGGCGCGTGGCACGCGCGCCAAGGTTCACGCCTGCCATCTCGACCATGTTCTCCAGTCGTGACAGCGCATCACGCGGCGTATTCGCATGAATGGTGGCCAGTGATCCCTCATGACCGGTATTCATTGCCTGCAGCATGTCGAGCGCCTCGCCGCCGCGCACCTCGCCGAGGATGATGCGGTCGGGCCGCATGCGCAGCGCGTTCTTCACCAGCGCGCGCTGCGGCACCTCGCCCTTGCCTTCAATATTGGCCGGCCGGGTCTCCAGGCGCACCACATGCGGCTGCTGCAGTTGGAGTTCTGCCGCGTCTTCGATGGTGACGATGCGCTCGCCACCGGGAATGAAGCCAGACATCACGTTCAACAGCGTGGTCTTGCCGCTGCCGGTGCCGCCGGAAATCAGGATATTGAGCTTCGCCTTGGCCAGCGCTTCGAGCAACTCGGCAATTGGCGGTGTCAGGCTCTTGTTCGCGATCAGGTCGACCATGGTCAGCGGCTTGACCGAGAAGCGGCGTATCGACAGCACCGGACCGTCGAGCGCCAGCGGCGGGATGATCGCGTTGACCCGCGAGCCATCCGGCAGTCGTGCATCGACCATCGGACTGGATTCGTCGACGCGACGGCCGACTCGGGTGACGATCTTCTCGATCAGCTTCATCAGGTGCGGGTTGTCATAGAAGATGATCGGCGTCAGTTCCAGCTTGCCACGTCGTTCGACGTAGACCTGATTCCAGGCATTGACCAGGATGTCGGACACTGACGGGTCATGCAGCAAGGGCTCGATCGGTCCGAAACCCAGCATCTCATGCTGCATGTCGGTCACCAGCTGGCGTCGCTCCTGCTGGTTGACTGCCATGTGCTCATCCTCGACGATCTTCTCGACCAGCAGCGACAGCTCGCGCTTGAACTGCTCGGGGTTCAGCTGCTGCAGCCGCTCGAGATCGATGCGCTCGAGGATCACGCGGTGCATGTTGCGCTTGAGCTGCTGATAGGCTGGCGAATAAAAATCCATTTCTGTCGGTGACGACTGGCGCAGCGGCGACACAACCGCCATGCGGTCCCTGAAATTCATCGTTGAGCTCTCACGGTTTTCGGACATCATGGATTCACCTGGTCAGTTCGCTGCCCGCAGGATTGCGGACAAAGATACGGCGGATGATGCTGCCGCTACGATTGGCCGGACCGGCCTCGGTCATGCGATTGACCCATTCTGCGAGGGCCTTGGCAATCGTGCTGCTGCGGGCCAGCTGCAGCACCGGTGTTCCCTGGTTGATCGACTCATTGGCGACGTCGTAGTTGTTCGGGATGCGGTGCGCGATGCGCTGGTCGAGTACGCGCTCGATCTCGCTGACGCCCAGCGCCGCCGAGCTTTCGAAACGGTTCAGCACCAGCTGAATCTTCTCTTTCCGATAGCCCAGCGAATGGAAGATATCCAGCAGCCGACGGCAATCGCGCAGATGCGGCAGCGATTGCTGCAGTACCGGATAGATCATGTCCGACTGGTCGAGCGCGCGTATCGATACCGCATTGATCTGGCGTCCGAGGTCGAGCAGCACATAGTCGTAATGGCGACGCGCCAGCTGCAGGATGGTTTCGACCTGCTCGGGACGAATGTCTTCCTGCGGGTCCGGATTATCGGAAGCAGCCAGCACGCTGAACGTGGCCGACAGCCGGATCACGCTCGACTCCAGCAGGTTCAGGTCGAGCCGGTTGATCTCGCGACAGACATCCGACAGGGTGCGCCCAGGCTTGATGTCCGACACATACAGTGCGGCGTCCCCGAACACCGGGTTCAGATCGATCAGCAGTACGCGCTTTTGCCCGAGCAGTGAAATCGCATGCGACAGGTTGGACGCGATGAAGGTCGAGCCGCTGCCGCCCTTGGTCGCGATGAAGGCCATGACCTTGCCATCCAGCGGCGCAATGGTGCTGAACTTGTGCATCACACGATCGAGTGCGGCATCCATCTCGACCACGGACAACGGCAGGGTCAGGACTTCGCGTACACCGGCACGCATCGCCGCAATCAGGTATTCCGGCGAGCGATCGGTGGTCAGCAGCATGATGGCCGCTTGCGGATAGGCTTCGGCGACGCGCTGCATCACATCCATGCTGTCCTTGGCGAAGCTTGATGCATCGAGGATCACCAGGTCGGGCTGGCCCGATACCGGCGGCATCGGGTCCGCATGCATGCTGGGCAGCGCGGACAGCACATTGAGCGGTGGATTTCGCATCGCGCAGATCCGGCTGACCAGGGTCCTCAGCTCGCTGTCATTAGAGAGGATGAAGGCATTCATCGCTATTTTCCTTGTTGTTGTATGTCTGGCTCTGCCGGCGCATGTCGCGAAGGTTTCGGCATGCGCTGAGCGTTCGCTTCAGGCGCAGGTCGATGAATCCAGTGCTTCGCGCGGCTTGGTTGTCGTGAATGCCGGCATGTCGAAGCCGAAATTCACGAATGGGATATAGGTGGCGATCTTGAAGCCCGGCTTGATGGCCACGGTGACCGAGTCGCAGGTATCCTGCGCCAGTTTCAGGGAACCATCGGCACAGCCAGCCGGGTTGTAGGTAACGTCGACATTGCCGGCGGCAAGCGACGGCATCACTTCCTGCATGCGGCTCAGGACGCGTGTCGATCCTGGACTGCAGACGACAGCGACGCGCGCACCCAGCTCGGTCGCCTCGTTTGCCGAGCTCATCATGAAAAGCACGCGTGCCACCTCGACCGCGGCAAACAAGGCAATCAAAAAGCCACCAAAGGCCGCGACGAGCGCGAACTCGACAGCGGCGGCGCCGCACTGACGCTGTCGCCGATGACGACGACGATCATCGCGACGATGAAGACGAAGGTGCTTGAAGTTTTTCATGTGTTGCCCCTAATTCCCGCTTTGCATCATCACGGCTTCGATGGTGCTGAAATCGACACTGGATTGCGGCGTCACGAATGGCAGCCCGAGGTATTGATACGTATAGCCGCTGACCCGCACCGCCACCAGGTCGATATTGGTACCGGTAACGGCGACATTCAGGTAATCGCTTTGGCTTTTGCCGGTACAGTCGCCCCAGCTGCCGCGGTCACAGACCTTGATGTGGGACGTCGTCAGTCCGGGCGCCAGCGGCGCGCCCGTGCAATCGACATTGCCGTGGACCGCCATGCATTTAGCCTTGTCGATCACGCTCGCATATCCGGGCGACGCGGCCGAGGTACTGGCCAGCATGCGCACTGCACCGCGCACGGATTTGACCAGAGTGTTGAACTGGTAGATCGCACGTCCGTATTCAGCTGCACCGAAAGCGATGATCAGCAGCGGCACCAGCACGATCGCAAACTCGACCGCGGCGACGCCGCGCTCGAAGTGGCTGCGCGTCGCAACGCGTGCCGATCTGTGGTTGTGGACGATGGTTGATCTGCAGCCCATGATTCACCTGACCAGCGCAGGAACAAAGGGACCGGAACTGCTGGCACTGCCGGGCACGCCATTCGACGCGCAGGGACTGTCAGCATCCGTCGACGAGCCCAGATATTCGAGCCACATGTTCATGCTGGCGCTGGGATTGTTCGAGATCGGGTTTAGCATGAACACACAGGCCCAGGACTTCAGGGGCAGCGACCCCGACGGTGCCGAGCAGTCGACCACCGGCGCCGACATCAGGCGCCGCGCGCGTCCCTTGTCCTTCAAATAAGGCGCATCCTTGATCGTGCCCTTGACGTCATAGGTGTCGGTCGGGCCGCTGATGCCCACGGGCGCAGGATCCGACCCCTGGAAGGGCGTGTTCTTCGACAACTGGTTGTTTTCATAGTCGGTGCGCGCATTCTTGTGGCTGGGCCAGCTGTCCCAGGTGTATGCATAGCCGACATAATCAGGCGCCGACTCCTCAGGTTTGACGCCCCCCTGGTAGACACCGAAGCGGGAGTTGTAGGCCGTGGCGACCGAGCTCTTCACACCGGATTCCTTCAGGCTGGTGCCTTCGACCGGCAGGATGCATTCGCCGTCGCCGGTCAGCAAGGAAGACACTTCACTGGCACCGCCTGCCATGCCATCGAAGTCCACCCATTTGACGCTGGATTTCGGCAAACCGGCGCTTTCGGGGGAATCGACCAGGTCACCGTTCTTGTCGATTACGCCGCGCATCCATTGTCCCTTGGGCGGAATTTCACCCTGGCAGATCGCCGCCGGCAATGCGCAGGTCAATTGCGACGGCAGCATCTTGGCTACGGCCGTGGCGCTGACAAACTGGTCACCGATGGAGATTCCCGGCAGAACATTCAGCACCTGGATGAAATACGTCTTGATCGCCGACTGCGAGGTCTGGCAGCGCACATGCTTGATGGCCGGGATATCGGCGACACCATACCCGCCTTTGTCGGCGAACGGGCCCGCTGCGCTGTCTTTCGCGAACTCGACTGTCACCAGCCCCTGAGTGGATGTCGAGCCCACCACGTTGTCCTGGAAGAGCACACGGTGGCGTCCGGCCACCAGTGCCGCAGCCGCAGCCGCGCTGTCGAGTGCGTCGGCAGCGCCCTTCTTCTTGGACAGCACACCTACGCCCGCCAGCGCACAGGCATCGGCGCTGTTCTGCAGCTCAGTCTTCGCGATGTACAGCTGGCCGAGGTCGATCGCGAGTCCGACCATCGCGATCATGACCACGATCGTCATGCCGACCAGGATGGCGACGACGCCCTGTTCGCGCCGGCGCTGCGGCCGGCGTCTTCGTCTGGCATGAATGGATGCTTGCATCACGTCCCTCGTCTTCATGTCCGTCGCTGTCTGGTAACGGGCCGCCACATCAACGTCCGCTACTGGCACCGGTGCCGCTGCCGACGCCGATGTTGAACACGTTCTGCGGTGGGGGCGGTTCCTTGAACGTGTTGCGATAGCGGATCACGCCCTCGCGCGATGCGGGACCGTCCATCGTGGTCGGCAGCTCCCGCATGCCGGCGTCCGGGTTCAATACCTGCCGCGCCATCATCATTCGCTCCGCCTCGCCAAAGCGCTGGTCCCATTGCGGGGTCGTCGGCGCACAGCCGGTCAGCACCGCACCGGTCAGCATCACCAGCGCAGCGACGGTCTGGATAGTTCTCATGGATCTCTCCTTGTCATTCATGGTCGACGCAATGCGGCCTGCGCTTACTTCATCTCGAAACTGTTCGGGTCGGCCTTGGGCTGGCCGCTGGTGGTGCCACTGGTGCCACTGGTACCACCACCGCCCTGGTCCTTGCGCTTGCCCTCGAGCTGGCCATTGATGAAGACATCCGTGCGCGACGGCTCCCGGTAGTTATCCGTTGGTAGCGCGCCCACCGTCGGCAAGGGCTTGACGAGGCGCGGCGTGACCACGAACACCAGTTCGGTCCGGTCGTTCTGGAAATCGCTGCTGCGAAACAGAGCGCCAATGATCGGGATCTCGCCGAGGATAGGAAAGGCCTTGATATTGGTGGTCGTGTTGTTCTTGATCAGGCCACCAATCGCGAAGCTCTGGCCATCTCCCAGTTGCACCGTGGTCGATGCACGCCGTGTGGTGATCAGGGGCAGCAGCTGGGTCGAGGTGTTGGCAAAATTGGTGATGCCTATACCTTCCTTCGACAGCTCCGACACTTCCGGCGACACCTGCAGGTTGATGCGGCCACCCTGCAGCACGGTCGGTGTGAAGCGCAGGCCGATGCCGAACTCCTTCTCCTGCAGCGTGATCGTATTGCCGATGCCACCGGCATTGGTCTGGGACACCGGTATGAGTATCTTGCCGCCGGCGAGGAAGCTGCCTTCCTGCCCGCTGATGGCCATCACGTTTGGCTCGGCGAGTATCTTCACCAGGCCATCCTTTTTCTCGGCCTCGATCGCAATCGAGGTACCAGTGCTGCGCGTGATGTTGGCCTTGCCGCCAAGCGTACCGGTCAGGAAATTGGACAACAGGTTATAGGTCCACATGCCGCTGCTCGGTGAACCGGTGACGCTGGCACCGAGCTTGTCGATCAGAGACTTCGATACTTCGGCGACCTTCACTTCCAGCATTACTTGCTGTGCACTGCTGACCGTCAACAGATTGATCACGCGCAGCTGCGCTAACTGAAGGTTGGTCTGTTGCGCGACGCTCTGGGTCTGAGTGTTGGCCAGTCCTTCTTGCTGCGCATTCTGGTTCATCGTTGCGGGCTGGCGAACGTAGGCTTGTGCCAGTTCCACCGCACGCGCTACCGCAATCGAATCCGACACGGTACCGGACAAGACCAGGCTGTCGGCGGCGGCGCTGACACGGATATCCCTTTCCTCCGGCATCAGCTCCTTGTAGGTATTCATCAGCCCGCCCGGATCCATCGTGACCGCGACATCGATCACGCTGCAGCTGCCACGCTTGCCCTGCAAGATCATGTTGGTGGTGCCGACCGCGACACCGAGCAGATACAGGGTCTCGCGCGACACCAGCAGGGCCTGCGCGACGTTGCGATTGGCCAGCGTGCGGTTTGTCACGGGATCAGGCAGCTTCAACAATGTGGACTTTCCGATCGGCAGAACGATCTTCGCCGGGGACGCGACTTCGCCATTGCAGGTCAGTCCGGGCATGTTGGTCTTGGGCGTGGCTGCCACCTGACCGCCGGCCGCCTGCTGTGCATGGACCGGCGTCACGGCCATCGCCATCGCGGTGATCGTGGCGATCGTGGCGGCATTGCGGCGCATCGTGGATAGTTTGTTGATGGTCTTGTTCATCGCGATTGCCTCCTGGTTGGGCCGGTCTCAGTAGCATTCCTGCGAACCGCGCAGGCCATTGATCACGCCGACGCAGGACGCCGGGACTTCTGCGACTGGCGGCGGTGGTTGGACGGCCGTTCCCGAGCCGCCTTCGGCCTGCTTCGTGCCACCGTTTTGCGCGACCGTGGTCATCGCAACCTTGGCCTTGTTGGCCACTTTTTTCGGCGCCGGCTTTCCGGACACGGAGGCGGTCTTCTTGTCCTCTGCACGCGCCATTTCCTTCAGGTCGAGCAGGCTGGCCTTGGTCGCGCCGGCGGTGGTTGCGGCAGCCGGATCGACCTGGTTACGCAGCACCAGCGACAGATTGCCGACGCTGCGGGCGAGGTCGATCTTCTCGGCTTCTTCCGGCGTCACTTCGAGCGTCACGGCATTGACGACGCGCGGCTTGGTCTCGTCACGGCTGGCTTCCTGGGCGACGGCCAGTACCAGGATGTGTTCGAGCACGATCTTCGAGATGGCCTGGTCCTTGCCATTGGCGCGGTCGCCGTCTTTTTGCGTGTTGACGATGATGTCAACGTAATTGCCAGGCAGCGCGAAACCGGCGACGCCGATCACGTCATTCACACGCACGGTGATGGCGCGACGCCCCTCGCCAATCACCGCTGACAGGCCGCCTTGCGTGCCGACCGGCGCGAGCTTGGCTTCGAGGATCGGTTCGCCACGTTGCAGCGCCGAGCGGACGACACGATCCTGAAGCTTCTTCGGGTCATCGACGGCGCCGGTGGGCACGCTGCCCGATGGCCAGTCGACGATCTTGACCATCTCGGGCGCGATGCGCTGCCCGAGACTGATCTCCGTGGCGGCGACCGCAACACGCGTGACGCCCGTCGCTGATTGCTGGGTAAGCCATTTCGAGGCCAGCATCACGGCGATCAGCCCGGATGCGACAGCAACGGCAAGTACGACTAATGTTCTGGTGTTCTTCATATTGCCTCCAGCTCTCAGATAGGCGAGCCCTGGTTATTGGCACCTGACCAGTGATGGCGCCTCATGACCGTGCTCGCAGTGTTCAGGGTCTGATCAGGGCATGCCTCCGACGACAGGACTGAACGCACCGGGTAGCCACTGCCCCAACGCGATCACGGCAGCGATCGAAGATTCCAGCAGAGCATATTTGGTCGCTGTTGCTCCCTGCGCATGTGCAGCGATGGCTGCTATCAACATTTCTATACTCGTCATCACGACTTTTCCTCTGCTTGATCGCTTTTTCACCAAAGCGTGACGATGGTGCCAAGTGCGATCACCACACCGTACGGGATCATTTGTCCACTGCTTTTCGCCGGCCTTCCAGCTGGCGTCGCTGTCGCCTGCGTCGCATTGCGATGCATGACCCGCGAACGCCACTGCAGCAGCAGCCAGGACAACAGACCCAGCTCCTTCTTCGAAGCGACGGCAAGCATTGCCCATGCGCCGCCAATCAGGCAGGTCAGTAGTGCGATATCGATCACGGCCCAGGGCCCGACATGCATGCCAATCACGGCCATCAGCTTTACGTCACCGGCCGCCATGCCGCGGACCAGGTAAAGCGGCATGAATAGAGAGAAGCCGACAACACCACCCAGTACGCATTTCGCTACCCCGATGCCATCAGGTGCGAATACGGCCAGCATGCCCGCCGCCGCAGCGCTGCCTGCCACCAGCCAGTTCGGAATTCGCCATATGGTCCAGTCGGTCCATGCAGCGATGGCGACAGTGATCACCAACGCAACCAGGCTGCTGCTCGCTACCGATTCATGTGCCAACAGGTTCATCGTGTCCGCCTTTCTTTCCGGGGGTCGTGTCTCCAGCGTTGGCTTGGCTTACGGCAGGTTGGTGTTGAAGTTGGTGAAGACCGTGCTGATCTTGTCGCCAAGGGTTTGCACAGCGACAACGATCACAGCTGCGATCAACGCGACGAAGACGCCGTATTCAACGGCAGTCGCGCCTTGTTCGTCGCGCCAGAAGGTGCGCATCCGATTGACGATGTTGCGAGATTTTTTATCTAGGGCTTTCATGGCCTCTCCATCAGGACAGGAAACTGCGCGGGAAGAGCAAGGCGCCGGGATCGACGCCTGCTCGTATTGCCGACCGGGTGGCGCGATCAGGGCAGCTTGCCGTTGATGGTGCCGAAGGCGGTGTTGATCTTTGTGCCGAGCAATAGCACGGCGGCGACGATCACAGCTGCGATCAACGCGACGAAGATGCCGTATTCAACGGCCGTCGCGCCCTGCTCATCTTTGGCAAAATCCTTGATGTGTTTTGCGAGGAATTTCATTTGTGCTCTCCAATCTGATCGAGTGAATGGCTTTGGTGCCCGGGACGCCCGGAGCGCCGGGTCGCTGTTGAACCGGCGAAATCGGGAATCCCCCCGTCTGACAAAATGTTGCTGATTTGTCATTGACTGCAGTGTCGTTGCGAAATCGGCAAAACGGAATAGTGCAAATGTACTAATCGCTGTTGTTCTCTTTCCACACACTTTGTTTTTCAATGGGAAAAGGCGACAGTAAACACTTACGCAATATGCCTTCTTTCATCGAAAATTTGATTTATGACAAGTTTTAGGGGGCATAGATGATTGTTTCAGCGCGAAAATCAAAGCATTCCCGGCTACAGGAACCCACGACATGAAGAGCACTGACCTGCGTCGACCAAGCAAAAAAGCCGAGGCCGGCGCCTGCTGCGGCCATGACCAAGCGCATGCGGATGAGCTAGCAGCGGCACCAAGCGCTGCGATCGACAAGCCCTACACCGACCCGGTGTGCGGCATGAAAGCCGCCGCGAATCCGGAAAAAATGGCGACACACGACGGCCAGACCTTCTACTTCTGCAGCACTGGCTGCGTCGCCAGGTTCAACGCCGACCCGCTGCGCTACCTCGACCCCGAGCGCAAGGCCGCCGCGGCCGCCGCCGCACCCAAAGATGCGATCTACACCTGCCCGATGCATCCGGAGATCCGGCAAGTGGGGCCCGGCAGCTGCCCGATCTGCGGGATGGCACTCGAGCCCGAGCACGCGACACTGGAAGAGGACACCACCGAGCTCGACGACATGACGCGCCGTTTCTGGTTCAGCCTCGCGCTGTCGCTGCCGCTGCTGGCAATGGCGATGGGCGACCTGATCGGCTTCGACGCGTCAGCAATTTTTGGTATGCAGGGCAACGCATGGCTGCAAGGCTTGCTGGCGACGCCGGTGGTGCTGTGGCTGGGCTGGCCTTTCCTCGAGCGCGGCGTGCAATCGTTCAGGACTCGCAACCTGAACATGTTCAGCCTGATCGCTGTCGGCGTGATCGCGGCGTGGCTGTTCAGCCTGATCGGCCTGCTGTTCCCCGGCGCACTGCCCGAGGCGTTCAAGATGGATGGCATGGCGCCGCTGTATTTCGAGGCGGCTGCGGTGATCGTGTCGCTGGTGCTGCTGGGTCAGGTGCTCGAATTGCGCGCACGCCTGCGCACCAACGCAGCGGTGAAGGCGCTGCTGGCGCTGGCACCGACCACCACGATACGGATCAATGCCGATGGCAGCGAACAGGAAGTCCCGCTCGAGCAGGTACATATTGGCGACCTGCTGCGCGTGAAGCCGGGCGCGAACGTGCCGGTGGATGGCGTCGTCACCGACGGCGAATCAAGCGTTGATGAATCGATGCTGACCGGCGAGCCGATGCCAGCGCAAAAGCGCGCCGGCAGCAAGGCTGTCGCCGGCACCGTGAACCAGCGGGGCAGCTTCGTGATGCGCGCCGAAAAGATCGGTTCAGATACGCTGCTGTCACAGATCGTGAACCTGGTGAACCAGGCGGGACGCTCGCGCGCGCCGATACAGAAACTGGCCGATCGCGTATCGGGCTGGTTCGTGCCCGCCGTGATTGTCACCGCAGTGATCGCCTTCATCGCATGGGCAGCGCTTGGCCCGTCTCCGGCCCTGGCCAATGGCCTGGTGGCTGCAGTGTCGGTGCTGATCATTGCATGCCCCTGCGCGCTGGGACTCGCGACGCCCATCTCGATCACGGTCGGTGTCGGGCGTGGCGCGCGTGAAGGCGTGCTGATCAAGGATGCCGAAGGGCTGGAGCTGATGGAAAAAGTCGATACCGTGGTGGTCGACAAGACCGGCACGCTGACCGAGGGCAAGCCACGCGTGCAGCAAGTGATTGCCGTCGACGGCTTCGAACGCGACAACGTCGTGGTGCTGGCCGCTGCACTGGAACGCTCGAGCGAGCATCCGCTCGCGCAAGCGATCCTCGCGCACTTGCAGGAACGCTCGCTGCCGCAGATGACGGTGCAGAATTTTGCTTCCGTGACCGGCAAGGGTGTGCGCGGCGACATCGATGGCAACACAGTGCTGCTCGGCAACTCGCTGCTGCTGCAGGAAGCCGGCATCGACAGTGCTGCACTGGACACCAAAGCCGACGAGCTGCGCGCGATGGGCCAGACCGTGATGTTCGTGGCCGTCGGCGGCAAGCTGGCCGGACTGATCAGTGTCGCAGATTCGATCAAGCCCGAAAGCCGCGAAGCGATCCGCATGCTGCATGCGGATGGCGTGAAGATCGTGATGCTGACCGGTGACAATGCACGCACCGCCAAGGCGGTCGCCGCCACGCTCGGCATCGACAGCGTGCATGCCGAGGTACTGCCCGAGGACAAATACCGTCATGTGCAAACACTGCAGCAGCAAGGCCGCATCGTCGCGATGGCCGGCGACGGCATCAATGATGCGCCGGCACTGGCCGAGGCCAGCGTCGGCATCGCAATGGGCACCGGCACTGACATCGCAATGAACAGCGCGCGCATCGTGCTGGTGAAGGGCGACCTGCGCGGCATTGCGAAGGCGCGCCAGTTGTCGCGCATGACGATGCGCAACATCCGCCAGAACCTGTTCTTTGCATTTGTGTACAACTTCGTCGGCGTGCCGATCGCCGCCGGCGCGCTGTATCCGTGGCTGGGCTTGCTGCTGTCACCGATGATCGCCAGTGCCGCGATGAGTCTGTCGTCGGTGTCAGTGATTGCGAATGCGCTCAGGCTGCGTGCGGTGAAGCTGTAAACCGCAGCCGGTCGCATCGACTGATCGGCTCATCTGACTGTCTCAGGCAACCGACTCAGATGGCCGGCCAACTTGACGCCCACATCGATTCATTCAGCCCGCCGGCTGCAGCGGGCTGTCTGCGGCTGCAGTCGGCTGTGCCGCCGCTTCGGCCAGCTTGCGCAGCACATGGCCAGCCGCGACAAAACCGAAGCTGGCCGTGACCACGACGGCCGACCCATAGCCGGCGCAGTTGATGCCGGTGATGCCCGCATTCGACGGTGGGCTGCCGTCAGCTGCCAGAGTGTGATCGTCGACAGCACAAACCTCGGGCTGGCGCAGGGGCTCGGACGACCAGACGGCGTCGATATGGAATTTGTGCCGGCGGTCGCGCGGAAACCCGTGCGCGGCCCGCAAGCGCTTGCGCACACGCGCCAGCAGCGGTTCCTGCTCGGTGCGCGACAGGTCACAGACTTCGATACGCGTCGGATCGACCTGACCGCCAGCGCTGCCGATGGTCACCAGCGGTATGCGGTGCTCGCGGCAATGCACGATCAGCGCGACCTTGGCCTTCGCATTGTCGATCGCATCGATCACATAGTCGAAACGGCCGGGCGGCAACATCGCAGCGACATTGTCGGGGGCGATGAACTCCTCGACCTCGTTGACTTCGCAATAGGGATTGATCTGCGCAATGCGTGCGCGCAGCGCACCGACCTTGGCCATACCCAGCGTGTCGGTCAGTGCATGGATCTGCCGGTTCACGTTCGATTCGGCCAGATGATCAAGGTCGATCAGCGTGAGCTTGCCGATGGCCGTGCGCGCGAGTGCCTCGACGGCCCAGGAGCCGACACCGCCGACGCCGATCACGCAGACATGCGCGGTTCGGAACGCCGCCAGCGCGGGGTCGCCATACAGACGTGCGATGCCGCCGAAACGACGCTCGTAGTCCATGTCCGCGGCACCGGGGGAGGCCTCCGGGCCGCGCTCTGCTGACAGATCGGCAAGGGGAAGAATGCTGGCCATGCTGCATTTTAACGGACGCCAAATTTTTGACGGCCTTACACTGTCGATCTTGACCCTCCTGAATCATGCGAACTGGCGCGCAATGTCCCGACTGCCCCGACTCTCCCGAATGTCTCCCCTTCTGCGCCTGATCGCGATCGCGGTCACAGCGCATGTGGCACTGGCTGCCGCGCGCGTGACGACCTCGCTGTATGCGTTGTCGCTGCAGGCCTCGGAATTCACGGTAGGCACCCTGATCGCGCTGTTTGCGTTGTTCCCGATGCTGCTGGCCGTCAGCATCGGCCGTCTGATTGACCGCATCGGTGTGCGCAAGCCGCTGATGGCCGGCTGCGCATCGGCAACGGCCGGCGTGCTGCTGGCGGCCGTGGTGCCCGGCATTGCGGTGCTGTACTTGTCGGCAGTCCTGATCGGCACCGGCTTCACCGCGATCTTCATCGGCGCGCAGCATGCAGTCGGCAGCCTGTCGCCGCCGGACCAACGTGCCGCGCATTTCAGCCAGCTGTCGCTGGGCTTTTCGGTGTCGGCCTTTACCGGCCCGCTGATCGCAGGCTTTGCCATCGACCACCTGAGCCATGCCGCTGCCTATCTTGCGTGCGCGGTGTTCACTCTGCTGGCCTTTGCGCTGACCGCCAGCGGCGCGCTGGCCGAGCTGCCGGCTCATGGCGGCGTGCACAAGCCGCGCGAGGGCGGCGCGTTGCGACTGCTGTTTGATCGCGAGTTGCGCGGCGCCTATCTGGTCGGGATCCTGCTGGCCGCTGCGTGGGATTTGTTCACCTTCGTCACGCCGATACGTGGCACGCAGCTGGGCCTGTCAGCATCGTTGATCGGCATGATCCTCGCGACCTTCTCGGCCGCGACTTTCGCGGTACGTCTGGCGATGCCGACCCTGATGCGCCGCTACCATGAATGGCAAGTGCTGACCGGTGCGCTGTGCCTGGCCACGAGCTGCTACCTGCTGATGCCTTTCATGCAGCAGGCGTGGAGCATGGCACTGATCGCTGCCGTGCTCGGACTGGCACTCGGCACCAGCCAGCCGAATGTGCTGGCGCTGCTGCATGCAGGCGCGCCGCCGGGCCGCGGCGCAGAGGCGATCGGGATTCGGGCTACCATAGGCAATGCGAGCGCGGTATCGCTGCCGCTGGCCTTCGGCGCAGCCGGCGCGACACTCGGGCTGTTCGCCGTGTTCTGGGGGCTGGGCCTGGTGATCGCGACCGGCATCCCCGTCGCGGCAGGCCGCGCGCTGCGCAGCGCGCACCGCACTGACTGATATCTGACATCCAAATACTGACGACCGACGAGACCGCAAACCCATGACTGACAAGATTTCCATTGCCGACCTGCGCCGCGACTACAGCCAGCACCAGCTGTCCGAACATGATGTCGATCCTGACCCGATCCGGCAATTCTCCAGCTGGTTTCATGAAGCCGTCGCGGCCGAGCTGCCCGAGCCAAATGCGATGGGCCTGGCCACCGTGGACGCGGACGGCAAGCCCTCGCTGCGCATCGTGCTGCTGAAGGATGTCGACGAACGTGGCTTCACTTTCTACACCAACTACGAGAGCCGCAAGGGCGGACAGCTGCTGCAGAACCCGCACGCAGCGCTGACCTTTCACTGGACGGAGCTGGAGCGCCAGGTGCGCATCGAAGGTGTGGTCGAGCGCGTGGACGAGGCCGACAGCGACAGCTATTTCAACATCCGCCCGCTGAAGAGCCGGCTGGGTGCGATTGCGTCGGCACAGAGCCGGCCGATCGCGAGCCGCGAAGCGCTCGAGCAGCAATTCGCCGATGCCGAGCGCCGGTATGGCGACACGCCACCGCGCCCGGCCCACTGGGGAGGCTACCGACTGAAGCCGACCTGGATCGAGTTCTGGCAGGGACGCCGCTCGCGGCTGCATGACCGCGTGGTGTATACGCTCGCTGCCAATGGACAGTGGCAGCGCGAGCGTTGGCAACCCTGAGCGCAAGTCTTGCACGCGGCCCTGATTGCGAAGGGGCAAGACGAGACAAGCTTTAGACGAATGTCAACACGCACCCTCGTTCCGGACGGCATAGTCCGGCGCGGGAGGTGCGATGTTCTGGCAAAGAAAGCTCGAGCAATGGGTCGCCGCGATGCGCGCGCGCACATCGCTGCCGCTGCGCCTGCAATTATGGAATGGCCGACATTTCGACTTCAGCGCGCATGCACCCGAAGTGACGATACGCGTGCCGACGCCATCGGCACTGAGCTATCTGCTGAACCCGACGCTGGACAATCTGGGGCGCGCCTATGTGGAAGGCAAGCTCGAGGTCGAAGGCCATCTGCGCAGTGTCATCGAAGTGGCCAACTCGCTCGCCGAGCAGGGCTTTGGCCGGGGCAGCCGGCTCGGGCAGTTGTTCAGGCCGCGCGCGCATTCGCGCAAGCAGGATGCATCAGCGATCCGGTATCACTATGACGTATCAAATGCGTTCTACCAATGCTTCCTTGACCCGAACATGGTCTATTCCTGCGCGTATTACGAGACGGGCACGGAAGACCTGGCAACCGCGCAGATCAAGAAGATCGACCACATCCTGAACAAGATTCAGGTGCAGCCCGGCGATCACCTGCTCGACATTGGCTGTGGCTGGGGTGCGCTGGTGATACGCGCCGCCACGCGCTATGGCGCGCGCTGCACCGGTATCACGCTGTCGAAGAACCAGCATGCACTGGCCACCGAGCGAGTCGCGGCCGCCGGGCTGTCAGACCGGATCCGGATTGAGCTGGTGGACTACCGCGACATTGATGGCAGGTTCGATCGCATCACCAGCGTCGGCATGTTCGAGCATGTGGGCCTGAAAAACCTGCCGCTGTACTTCGCGCGCATCCGCAGCTTGCTGGCCGATGAGGGGCGGGCGATGAACCATGGCATCTGCACCACCAATACCGACCACAGCACCGCGCGCTACGGCGCCGGAGAATTCATCGAACACTATGTGTTCCCGGAGGGCGAGCTGCCGCACATCGGCACGGTGCTGACGGCGATGCAGGATGGCGGGCTGGAAGCGCTGGATGTCGAGAACCTGCGGCGCCACTATGCGCGCACCTGCGCCACCTGGGCCGACAACTTCGAGCACAACGCCGATCGCATACGCGCGCAAGTGGATGAACGGCGCTACCGGATCTGGCGTATCTATCTGGCCGGCTGCGCGCATGCGTTCCAGAATGACTGGATCTCGCTGTACCAGGTGGTATGCAGCAAGGCCGGACGCAGTGCAACGACGCTGCCCTGGTCGCGCCGCTACATGTACCGGCAGTGAACGACGGCAGACCTTATTTGCGCAGCTTGTCCGCAAAGGTCTGCCGGAATTTCTGTACCTTGGGTGCGACCACGAACGCGCAATACGATTGCAGCGGATGGTTCAGGAAATAATCCTGATGGTAATCCTCCGCCTTGTAGAAGACCGGCGCCGGTTCCAGCTCGGTGACAATCGGCGCATCCCAGACATGGGCCATCTCGGCCATCACCTGCTTCGCCATCGCCAACTGCGCATCGTCATGCGTGTAAATCACTGACCGGTACTGGGTGCCAACGTCATTGCCCTGCCGGTTCAGCGTGGTCGGGTCGTGGATCGTGAAGAAGACTTCGAGAATGTCGCGGTAGCTGGTCAGCGAAGGGTCAAAGTGGATGCGCACTACTTCCGCATGACCGGTCGTGCCTTCGCAGACCTGTTCGTAGCTTGGATTCGTGATCTGGCCACCGCTGTAGCCGGACTCGACCTTGTCGACGCCGCGCATCTGCTGGTAGACCGCCTCCAGGCACCAGAAACAGCCACCGCCCAGCGTTGCGATCGCGCCCGGAATCTCGTTTGTCATCACAGGCCTCCGTATGCCGTGTTGAATTGCCAGCTACTGTAGCGCAAGCGGCGCAACCCGGCTCGGGGCGCGTCAGGAGCCGGTGCGCTGCTGCGGCTCGGTCGCCGCAAAATACAGGCGGCGCGCATCGCGCAGCGACGGCAGCACCAGCTGCCCGAGGACCTCGGCCGTGAAGATGCGGTCCGTCACCCAGCCCGGTCGCGACGCATCTGCCAGTACATCTGCCAGTACATCTGCCGGCGCATCGGACGGTGCATCCGGCAGCGCGGCCGTCAGTTCGAACAGGCTGGTCGCTGCATACCGGCCATCGCCGACCGGCAGCCACAGCGCCCTGCGCTGATCATCATCCGGCACCAGCACCGGATCGGCATGGCACCAGTCGTACAGCAGCATCTCCAGCCGTTGCGACGGCAAGTCGTGGATGGCCGCATCGGACGCGGCATCATCATGCACGGCCAGCATCGCACCGTATTGCCTGAAGGCTGCCCGCGCCTCTGCCGCGGGCATCGCTTCCAGCGGCAGCAGCGACGCGCCGATACGCAAGAGCGCGAAGTACAGCACAATCGCATCCGGGTGCCCGCTGCCGATATAGGCCACCGTGTCGCCGGCCTGCACGCCCCACTCTCCCTGCAGCCTGGCTGACGCGCGCTCGGTGCGCGACCACAGCCGGCGGTAAGTGATGTCACGGTCGGACAGCACATGGGCCAGCAAGTCGGCGCGTTGATGCGCATGCGACTGCAGCACGGACAGCAAGGAAGGGACACGGGCGTTCATGCCCGCAATTCTACGGACAAACGCGGCGCGCCTGACGGGGCCGACGGCGGCTGACAGCGAATTTGGGCATAATTCGCGGTAAATCCTGAAAATACATCATGCCAACCCCACCCACCGGCGCTGCCGGCCCTGAATTCGATACCGCCCATTTCCGCAGCGCGCTGTCCCAGTTCGCCACCGGCGTGACCGTCATCACCACACGCGACGAGCAAGGTGGCTTCTTCGGCCTGACGGCCAGTTCCTTCAATTCGGTGTCGCTGACGCCGCCGCTGGTGCTGTGGAGCCTGTCCGGGAATTCGCGCAGCATGCCGCTGTTTGCTGTTAATTCGCATTATGTGATCAATGTACTGGCCGGCGACCAGATGCACCTGGCCGAACGCTTCGCCAGCCGCGTCGACGATCGCTTCGCCGGTGTCGACTATGAGCTGTCGCAGACTGGCCTGCCCATCCTGCGTGGCGCGTCGGCCTGGTTCGAATGCCATAACCGCAGCCGCTACCCGGAAGGCGACCATGTGATTTTCGTCGGTGAAGTCGAACGCTGCGCGTTCGATGCAAAGCCGCCGCTGGTCTTCCATGGCAGCCGCTTCGCGCAGGTATCGCCGCTGCTGGCGGGCGACTGAGCGGCTCCGTTACGGGCCTCAGCCTTTCAGCAATCTGTCGAGCACGCCGGCCGAATCAAATGCTGCGCGACGCAGCCTGTCATTGATACCCTGCCATGCCGCCTCCAGCGGTGGCAGCTCGACCAGGATCACGCTCGCGTGCCGCGCATCCATCTCGCGCAGGCTGGCATACAGGCCGTGCGCATAGCCATCCGGATCGGCCGGCAGGTGCACACCATGGAGCGCGGCAAATTTTTCGGTGTGTGCAATCAGTGCATACGACAGCCCCGAGACCTGCAGCTGCTGCATCGTCGACACCAGCGCACTACCCTCAACCAGCGCCACCGGCGTGCTCGGTGCATAGTGCGCATCGAGGCTGCCGGACACGCGCGGCGCGGCCACATCCGGCAAGGCCGGCATGCGGCCGATGACCTCGGCGATCTGCGCAGCGCTGATCTGGCCCGGACGCAGCAGCACCGGCCCGTGCGTGGCCAGGCGACTGAGGTCGACGATGGTCGATTCGATGCCGACTTCACAGTGACCGCCATCGAGCACAGCCGCCAGCGGGCCGATGCCGGGCTGGCCGAATTCATCGATCACATGCTGCGCGGTGGTCGGGCTCACATGACCGAAGCGATTCGCTGACGGCGCGGCGATGCCGCCCTGCCCGCGCTGGAATTCACGCAGCAAGGCTTGCGCAACCGGATGCGCCGGGCAGCGCAAGCCTATCGTGTCCTGCCCGCCGGCCACCGCGGCCGGTACCTGCGGCGCGCGCGGCAGGATCAGCGTCAGCGGGCCGGGCCAGAACGCATCGATCAACAGCCGGGCTTCGCGCGGCACCTCGGTCGCCCAGCGCGACAGGTCGGCGTCGCGCGCGACATGCACGATCACGGGGTGATTCGACGGGCGCCCCTTGGTGGCGAAGATGGCCGCGACCGCCGCTGGATTGCTCGCATCCGCGCCGAGGCCGTACACGGTCTCGGTCGGCAGCGCGACCAGCTGTCCCTGCTCGAGCAGGCGCGCTGCGCGGGCTATCGCGGCGTTATCGACAGTCATGACCAACAGAACTGGAGCGGCACTCAGGGCTGGATGCCGAGGATGCGGCAGCCATGGATGAACTGCGTCTGCGCGTCGGCCAGCGTCGGTGCGACGAAGGTTACATGGCCCATCTTGCGGCCACGGCGCGGGTCATCCTTGCCGTACAGGTGCAGGTTCGCTCCCGGCAGCGCGAGCAGCGCATCCCAGGCCGGTTCGCGCGCCGTGTCCGAGTCGCCATCGAACCACAGGTCACCGAGCAGGTTCAGCATCACCGCCGGCGAATGCTGGCGCGCATCACCGAGCGGCATCTTTGCCATCGCGCGCACCTGCTGCGCAAACTGGCTGGTGATACAGGCATCGATCGTGTAGTGCCCGCTGTTGTGCGGACGCGGCGCCATTTCATTGACGACCAGCGAGCCATCTTTGAGCACAAAGAATTCGATGCACAGCACGCCGACATAGTCGAGCTTCGCGATGATCTCCAGCGCTGCCGATTGCGCGCGCCTTGCGCAATCGGCGGTCACGTTCGGTCCCGGCACGGTGGTGGTGAACAGGATGCCGTCGCGATGCACGTTCTCGGCGATCGGATAGACGACCGCCTGGCCATCGGCGCCGCGTGCGGCCAGCACCGAGACTTCATAGGCCAGCGGCAGCATTTTCTCCAGCACGCATTCGACGCCGTTCATGCTGTCGAATGCGGCGCGCGCTTCCTCGCGCGAGCGCACGCGCACCTGGCCCTTGCCGTCATAGCCCATGCGCACGGTTTTCAGGATGCCGGGGAACAGCGCCTCCGGCAGCGCAGCGATATCGTCAGCCGACGCGATGCGCGCATGCGGCGCCGGCAGCACACCGGATGCTGCCGCACAGTCGGTGAAGAATTTTTTCTCGGCCAGCCTGTCCTGCGCGACCGACACGCAGGCTGCGGACGGCGCCACGAAAATGGTTTCGGCCAGCGTGGCCAGGCTCTGCGCCGGCACGTTCTCGAATTCGGTGGTCACGGCCACGCATTGCGCACCCAGTTCGGCCAGCGCGGCGGCATCGGTATAGCCAGCCGACAGCAGGTGGTCGGCCGCATGACCGGCCGGGCAATCCTTCGCCGGTTCCAGCACCGCCACCTTGTAACCCATCGCTTGCGCAGCATGCGCAAACATGCGGCCCAGCTGGCCGCCTCCCATCACACCCAGCCAGGTCGAGGGGGTGGCCTGCGGCTTGTAATGCACGTCGTGTTCAGCGTTGTTTCGTTCGGTCATGCCAGTGTTTCGGTGTAATCAGAGCGGCAGCGGAAGCACCATTGCCTTCGCGGCCTCGGTCTGCTTCGCGCGGAAAGCCAGCAGCTTCTCGGCCAGTGCCGCATCTTCGACGGCCAGCATCGCCACCGCTGCCAGCGCGGCATTGGCGGCGCCGGCCTCACCGATCGCGAAGGTATGCACCGGTATGCCCTTGGGCATCTGCACGATGGACAGCAGCGAATCTTCGCCACGCAGATACTTCGACGGCACCGGCACGCCCATCACCGGCACGATGGTTTGCGAAGCGATCATGCCGGGCAGGTGGGCCGCGCCGCCGGCGCCAGCGATGATGGCCTTCAGGCCGCGCGCACGTGCCGACTTTGCGTAGTCGAACATCTGGTCGGGCATGCGGTGCGCGGAGACGACTTGCGCCTCATGCGCGACGCCGAATTCCTTCAGGATCGCGACCGCATGCTGCATCACGTCCCAGTCGGAGGACGATCCCATCACGACGCCGACCAGCGGCTTGTTCGCTTCACTCATCGTGTTCCCTCAGTCTTTCAGGTCGTGGCCGGTCAGGCGCTGCAGCGCTTCGCGGTACTTGGCGCCGGTTTTCTCGATCACGTCGGCCGGCAGCGCCGGTGCCGGTGCGGTCTAGTTCCAGTCCTTCAGCGTTTCCAGATAGTCGCGCACGAACTGCTTGTCGAACGACGGCGGCGAGATACCTTCCGCATACGAGTCGGCCGGCCAAAAGCGCGAGGAATCGGCGGTCAGCACTTCATCCATCAGGTGCAGCGTGTCCTGCTCATCGAGGCCGAACTCGAACTTGGTGCCGGCGATGATGATGCCGCGCGTGGCCGCGTAATCGGCGGCGGTCTGGTAC
>JACCDI010736978.1_pt1 | contig 23192 bp, 20 predicted proteins | sample 7442791 | NCBI WGS metagenome assembly JACCDI01 (sample SAMN15323434, study PRJNA562643) | freshwater metagenome | isolation source: river surface water | place: USA:Blue River Watershed | collected 2017-08-15
AATGTTGTTGCGTTTGGCGTATGCATATTCAACATAACCCAAAGAACCCTTGGTGCGTGTCACGTTGGCTGCAACGCCTTCGTTACCCTTGCCACCAACCGATGTTGGGGCTGGCCATTTTACAGCGGCACCGCGGCCCACTGTGTCGAGCCAGTCTTTGCTAACGGTTGACAAATAGTCAGTCCAGTTGAAGGTTGTGCCAGAGCCATCTGCACGGTGAACAACCGTGATGACCATGTCAGGCAGTTTTTTGCCAGGGTTCAGGGCAGCAATTTTGGGGTCATTCCACTTGCTGATTTTGCCCATGAACATTTCAGCCAAAACGGGGCCGGTGATGCGCAACTCGCCCTTGCCAAATCCGTCAAGGTTGAAAATTGGAACGGTGCCGCCAATGATGGCTGGGAATTGAACCATGCCGTCTTTGTCAAGCTCGGCACCAGGCACTGGCGCATCTGTAGCGCCAAAAGCAACTGTTTTGGCACGAATTTGGCGAATACCACCAGAGGAACCAATTGATTGGTAATTCAAGCCAATGCCAGTCTCTTTTTTGTAGGCTTCAGCCCACTTGGCATAAATGGGGAAAGGAAAGGTGGCACCTGCACCAGTGATGTCGGCGGCCCAAGTAGTGACTGCTGCTGCTGAGAGGCCTAAGGCCAACACAAAGCTCTTAATTTTCAACATAAAAGTCCTTTAATTCAATTGATGACTCAAAACCAAACTCGACCTTACCGAAGTTTTGTGACACAAATATTTCAAAATACCTTTTAAAAGATGGCAATCGTGTTTCTTGCTTAAATTTGTCATCAAATTGTCAATAAATATACACAAAATTGTTAGAAGGCCCGAATTCACGGTGCGAAAATAAACTCGAGATGCAAAACGGACAACTATTAGCGGCCATTGACTTAGGCTCAAACAGCTTTCGCCTTGAAATTGGGGTTTTCGAAGACGGCCATATTCGGCGAGTGGATTACCTGAAAGAAACCGTTCGCCAGGGCAATGGGCTTGACGCAGACCGCATGCTCTCCAAAGAGGCCATGCAAAGGGGTTGGGACTGTCTAGCGCGTTTTGCCGAGAGATTGGCGGGGTTTGGCTTGGCACATGTTCGTGCTGTTGCCACCCAAACACTTCGCGAAGCCAAAAATCGAGATGTTTTCCTGATTCAGGCCACAACCATTCTCGGGTTTCCAATTGAGGTCATCTCTGGCAAAGAAGAAGCACGCCTCATTTATCTAGGCGTTGCGCACAGCCTGCCTCAATCCAATGAAAAACGGCTTGTGATTGACATTGGCGGCCGATCGACAGAAATGATTCTAGGCCGGGCCTACAAGCCCAATGTGATGGAGTCTTATCGCGTTGGCAGTGTCAAATGGTCGATGAAATATTTCAGCAACGGTCAATTCACCAGCGCTGCTTTCAACAAGGCGGAAATTGCTGCAAAAGCCGTCATTGAAGAAGCCTTGAGCCTTTACCCAAGGTCTTCATGGGACATCGCCTACGGCTCCTCAGGCACGGTGGGTGCCGTAGCAGATGTTCTGACTGCGGCAGGATGGCCTGTTGGCAATATCTCGCTTGAAGGACTGAATTGGCTCAAAGACAAGCTGATCAAAATGGGCAGTGTCGATGATTTGAAAATCGACGGCGTGAAGGACGACAGGAAGCCCGTCATTGGTGGCGGCTTGGCCATCTTGTTGGCCTTGTTTGATTTGCTTGGCATTGAAGAAATGCACGCAGCGCAAGGCGCTCTCAGGCAAGGTGTACTGCAAGACCTGATTGATCGCTTAGACAGAGATGAGACAACCGACCTGCGAAGCGCCATGGTGAATGCTTTGGCCAATCGATTTGCAGTGGACATGGCCCAAGCTGATCGCGTCTCTCGAACCGCATTGGCTTTGTTTCAAGGCCTCCAACCCAATGACGGCAAAAAAAATGGGCATGCCATTCGCTTGGAAAACAAGTTGACTTGGGCGGCACAGCTCCTCGAAATTGGCACCCGAATTTCGCACAGCGACTTCCACAAACATGGTGCCTATATTCTTGATAATGCCGATCTGACTGGTTTTTCCATGCCGGAATTGCACAGGCTCAGTCAATTGATTTTAGGTCACCGCGGCAAGCTGAAAAAACTTGACCCAGTGTTGCGTGAGGATGACTTTGTCTGCCAACTGATCAGTTTGAGATTGGCTGCCATCTTGTGCCATGCCAGAAGAGAGCCCGACTTGAAGGGGCTCAGCTTGAAACGAGGGGTGAATTCAAATGAATTTGTCCTTCACTGCAAAAAGTCTTGGGTACAGCAATGGCCCCAATCTGCCCACCTCGTTCAAGAGGAATGCGAAGCCTGGCTCAAAACCAATTGGCAATTGGCAATTGAATATTCAAATTAACTCTGGCGTCTGAACACTGACCACCACAGTTTGCAGTGCGCCATCGCGGACACGACTGCGCAGCCACCAAACTGCGCCTTTTCGAACGGCAAATTCGCCCGAAGGCAAGCCAAGCAAATATGAAATGCATTGCCCAATGACGGGCTGGTGACCCACAACCACAACAGACATTTTGGAATCAGGCCATCCCACTGCTTCCAACAGCTCAGGGGCAGAAGCATCCGGCAGAACTTCCGATTTCAACTTGTACTTTCGGCCAAGTGCCCTGGTCGTTTGCTCTGCTCGCACAGCAGGACTGCTGATGATGCGAACGCCCTCCGGCAATTGACGGTCTAGCCATTGCCCCATTTTTGCAGCTTGCTTTTCTCCGCGCGATGTCAGGCCGCGGGTTAGATCTTCCTGCCCTTCAACCGCATCTTGGGCTTCTGCATGGCGCCAAAAAATCAAATCCATGATTGACTCAACAGAAGTTGCACCGAAGCAAAGGCAGTTCAGTTCGCATATTGGCTCATCAGAAGCGCCTGCGCACTTTGAACTTTCTGTCCATTTTTTATCACCCGATGGTATTGGCCATCTTGCTCCAAAGTCCAAGCATTTCGGGTGTCATAAAGATAGGCCAACAAGCACTCATCAATCACTCGCCTTCTAAGCACCGGATCAACCACTGGCCAACACAACTCGATGCGTCGGTTCATGTTTCGACTCATCCAATCTGCACTGCCCAAATAAAGATCCTTGGCATCACCCGCTTCAAAGTAGAAAACACGCGAATGTTCTAAAAATCGACCAATGATCGATCGAACACGAATATTGTCTGTCTGACCAGGCACGACTGCAGGCAGCATGCAAGCGCCGCGAACAATGAGATCAATTTGTGCGCCTTTCTGACCCGCGCGAATCAAAGCATGAATCAAACTGGGATCAGTCAAGGCATTCATTTTGACAACAATGCGAGCACCGAGTCCAGCCAAAGCAGCATCGCCAACTTGTTCAATTTTCTCAATCATCTTCCTTTGCATGTGAAAAGGTGCAATGATCAATTTACTCATGCGATTGAGTCTTGAAGGGCTTGCCAAATGAACAAACAAGCGATCCATATCAGCCGTGATGGTTGCATCGCAAGTGAGGTAACTCAAATCTGTGTAAAGCTTGGCGGTGCGAGGGTTGTAATTGCCCGTCGACAAATGGCCATATCGTTTTAACACTCTTCCTTCGCGTCTTGTCACCAGCAACATCTTGGCATGGGTTTTTAAACCAACCACACCGTAAACAACTTGCGCGCCCACCGATTCCAATTGCTCTGCCCAATTGATGTTGGCCTCTTCATCGAACCTGGCCTTGAGCTCTACAACGGCTGTGACTTCTTTGCCCCGCCTCACAGCCTCCCGCAGCAAATTCATCATCACAGGATCGCTGCCTGTTCTGTAAATGGTTTGCTTGATGGCCAATACCTGCGGGTCTTCCACCGCCTCTTTTAAAAAAGTCAAAACACCATCAAAGCTCTCAAAAGGTTGGTGAATCAAAATATCACCTTGGCGCATTCGATCCATCACCGAGGTCCCCTTGGTCAACTGCTTGGGGAAACTGGCTTCATAGGGTGCGAATAAAAGCTTGGGCTCATTCACCAGATCAATCAACTGGCTGAGCCGAACCAAGTTGACTGGCCCTGCAACTTTAAAAAGCGCGGTCTCGGGCAAATCAAATTGCTTTAACAAAAAATCGGACAGATGAGACATGCAACTGTCCGAGACTTCCAGGCGCAAGGCTTGCCCATAATTTCGATGTTGCAGCCCTCTCCTTAAAGCTGTGCGCAAATTTTCGACATCTTCTTCGTCAACAGAAAGATCAGAATTTCGAGTGACCCGAAATTGCGAAAAATGCTCAACCGTTCGGCCTGGAAACAATTCCGCGAGGTGGGCCCGAATGACACTTGAGAGCAGCACCAATGAAACTGTTTTGCCAGATACCTTTGCGGGCAATGGAATGACGCGAGGCAGCACACGCGGCACTTTGACAATGGCAATGTCATTGGTTTTACCAAATGCATCTTTGCCCGAAAGTTGAACAATGAAGTTCAAAGACTTGTTGGCAACCTGTGGGAAAGGATGCGCAGGATCTAAGCCAACAGGGACCAATAGGGGCCGGACTTCGCGCTGAAAGTAGTCACTGACCCATTTGCGCTGGCTCGGGGTTCGCTCGCCATGGGAAAGAATTCGAATGCCACTCTTTTGCAGTTTAGGCAACAACACATGGTTGTAGAGTCTGTATTGCTCATTCACAACCGTGCGCGCGTGATCGTAGATGCTGTGAAAGGAATTTTTGCTGTACTGACCGTTGACGGCTTGGGCCCTGAATGCAGCCATGTGCAGATCTGCACGCACCTCAAAAAACTCATCTAAATTGGACGACACAATGCACAAATAGCGCAAGCGTTCAAGCAAAGGCACCTCTGGTCGCTTCGCCCAGTCCAGGACGCGCTCATTGAAGGCCAAAATGCTGTCATCTCTGTCTAACAAGGCAATTTCCCTCGGTCCAGACGGTGAACTGACGGATGAATTGGGTCTATTCACAAGGACCTCCATGGTTTGTCTGCTGAAGGAAACAGTCAAAATTGAGTTTCACAACGAGGGTGATTCTTTCTAGCATTGATGACAAATTTATGACAGAAAAATGAAGTGCCAAGCTCAAATGATGCCAACTGAGTCATGAAGGCTTGATTTGCCTCAGATAACTGAGAAATAACTCTGAAGCATTTTGCCAACTGAAATCGTGCGCTCTGGCGCGCGCTTTGTTGCGGGGCACTTGCAAGGCTTGGTCGGTCGCCTCCTTGAGATCCGTGTGCAACACACCCCCCTGCATGTGGCCCAAACCTGTGGTCAGAACTTCAATAGGGCCGTCGACAGGATACGCTGCAACTGGCGTGCCACACGCCATGGCCTCCAGCATGACCAGCCCAAAGGTTTCATTTCGACTTGGAAATACAAAGACATCTGCACTGGCGTAGACTTTCGCTAACTCTTCTCTTGGCAACAAGCCCAACCACGTGACGCCGGGATATTTTGACTTGAGCTCTACTTCCAAGGGTCCCACACCACAAACCACTTTACTGCCCTCAAATGGCATTTGCAAGTATGTTTCGATGTTTTTCTCATACGAAACACGCCCTACGAAGATGCTGATGGGTCTGGGTAAATGCGCTAGGGCTGGGTAGTCTTGACTTTCCGCTGCAAACTTAAACAAATCAGTATCTACGCCGTGCGTCCAAAGTTTTAAATTTTTAAATTGACGCTGAGTCAATAAATTCAAAACGCCTTGAGTTGGAACCATGACGCCCGAAGAGGCTTTGTGGAAAAATCTGAATATGGCGTATCCCAACCAAAGCGGTACACCTGCTGCGGCCTTCAACACCTCCGGAAAGCGCGTGTGAAATGCTGTGGTGAATGCCCAACCGCGTCGAATGCACAGACCTCGCGCAGCCCAACCCAAGGGCCCTTCTGTGGCAATGTGAATGGCATCGAATTGCTCAGAGGCCAGCAAGGTGTTGAGTTGTTTTTTGGGTTTGATGGCCAAATCAATGCCCGCATAACCAGGACAGGGACGGGTCTTGAACAAGCCAGGATGGACAACCGTCACTTGATGGCCCAGTTTTTTGAGTTCTCTAACCAATTCAACCAGGGTGGTGACTACGCCGTTAACTTGCGGAGCCCAAGCATCGGTCACGAGCAACAGCCTCATGCCGACACCCAGCTTTTGATGTCTTTGGGAACAGCCACATTCAACTCAATGGCGGACGGGTCCTCTGCCCGCGTTTCGTTGGGATTGAATTTGATGATTTCCAATTTGCCATCTGCATGCTCAACCAATGCGCTGCAACTTTCAACCCAATCACCGTCATTGCAGTACAAGATGCCATCAATGTCTCTGATTTCGGCATGGTGAATATGGCCGCAAATCACACCCTGATAACCGAGTTTTCTAGCCTCATTGGCCACGGCAACTTCAAAATCTGAAATGAAATTAACTGCTTTTTTCACCTTGAGCTTCAGATACGCAGAAAGCGACCAGTAAGGCAAGCCCAGCCTGGCTCTGAGTTGATTGAGATATCGATTCAGCTTGAGAGTGAACTCGTACAAACTGTCACCCACATAGGCCAACCATTTGGCACATTGAATCACCCCATCAAAATAGTCGCCATGGATCACCCAGAGTTTGCGGCCATCGGCGGTCACATGCACGGCCTCTTCTCGGATTTCAATACCGCCGAATGAATGGTTCAAAAAATGGCGGCCAAATTCATCGTGGTTGCCTGGCACAAAAACAACTCTGCAGCCCTTTCTGGCTTTGCGCAATAATTTTTGAATCACATCGTTGTGGCTTTGCGGCCAGTACCATTTGCGCTTGAGTTGCCAACCATCAACAATATCGCCTACCAAATACAAGTTGTCACAGGTGTATGTTTTTAGAAAAGTCAACAGGGCGTCGGCTTGGCAGCCCGGCGTGCCTAAATGCAGGTCTGAAATGAAAATGGATCTGAAATGTGTGTTCGACCGCGTAACCCACACATTGGATTCCAAGATGGGTTCATGATCAGCGTCATACTTGGCGTATCTCATCACACCCCCTCAAAGTGCTTGCGATAACGGCGTGGTAAATCGCCTACACGCATCATCATGGGCAAGTCAGCTGTGTTGAAGTCTGGGTCCCAAGCGGGTGCACCCAAAATTTTGGCACCCAAACGAATGTAGCCCTTGATCAAGGCTGGCGGTTCAACATTCAAATCGCCATTCAACTCTTCAATGGGCAATGGCAATCGGGGTCTGACATGAAACTCTATGGACGCCAGTGCATCCTGCCTTAATTGTTGCCAGACACTGGCCGCAACATCGCCCGTGATCACCCCGTTGTGCAGCATGGGAATACTGGCACAACCAATCATGGTGTCTAGCTGATTTCTAGACATGAACTCAAAGAGCGCGCCCCACAAAGACAATATCACGCCCCCGTGGCGGTGATCTGGATGAACACAACTGCGTCCCAGCTCAACCATTCGATCGCGCACACCACGCAGACGCGTTAAATCAAACTCCGTGTCGGAGTAGGTGCCGCCAACACGCTTGGCCTGCGCTGGCGTCAAGACCCGATAGGTGCCAATGACTTGCTGGGTGGCAACGTCACGAACCAACAGATGCTCACAATAATCATCAAAGAGATCGATGTCATGGCCAGGAAGTGTTTGTGGCAGACAAGCTCCCATTTCTGTTGCAAAAACTTGATAGCGAAGTCGCTGCGCTTCTCTCACCTCATCTTGATGCTTTGCCCAGCTGACCTGAGCGATCGATTTGGGATGAGGAAAGGATGCTTCTGTAGTTTGCGCAGGAAGTCCCTGATGAAGTGACCCCCGTGGCAATGCAATGGGTGACACTGGAAAAGTAGGGCTAGGTAGTTCTTTCACGATCAGCTCCCAAGTTTTGTTTAACTTGGATGTTGATCATGTGCTCGGCACATTTCAGGAATGTTGCTTTACCGTGAAATATTTATGACTCTGGCCAATTCAAACTTATAGAATCTGCTCATTCGGTGTTGCAATGGTGCGGCCAAGTTCCCTCGAATGTCATGTCAATTTACTGGGTCATCGCTTATTTCTTGGTGCTCGCCCTCACCTTGATTTACAAGACCCCCATTGTTCGGGGGCCTTGGCTTTTTTTACTCCGTTCATTTTTCCCCAACTGGAAGTTCTTTCATACGGTGGGGTATGTGCCCCATCTTTATGCGCGCGCCTCGCAAGTGAGCGCAAATGGTGAACACACCTGGACCGCCTGGGAGCATCTTTACCCGCGTACCTCGCCCAGTTTTTGGCAACTTTTTCACAACCCCCATACCAATTTGGGTTTAGCCCAGCAAAATTTGATTGACCACTTCTGGGCCGACTTGAACGATGCGCCAGATGGCTCCGATCCTCGCAGCTTGGTCACTTACCAAATGGTGGCGCACTTTGTCCAAGGCGTTTTGAAAGACAAATACCCTCAGCATTCGCACAGCCAATTTGAGTTGCGCATGCTGCTGGATGACACCACAGGAACTGTTCACACCCACGTCATGATGACTTCGCCGGTCGAGGTGCTGTCGTGACACTCGACTGGACAATCCCAGTTGTTCTAAGCACTCCCTGGGCCATTCGTGCCATAGAGCTTCTGTTTGCTTTGTCTGCCGGCATTCAAACCCTGGAATATTGGCGCATGCAAACCGCCATGCAAGGCAAGGGACTCTGGGTTTGGTCAATTCAGCGGCAAGATATCCCCACGGTTTGGGTACGTGAGGTCTTAGACAAGCTGTTCACACCCAGCATGTTCAGAGTTTTGCTGCTGACCAGGCTGCTGGCTTTGATGAGTTTGCTTGTGCAGGGTGGCCATTTGTTGAACATTGGATTTTTGTTTGTGAGCAATTTGGCAGTGCTCATTCGATGGCGTGGCGCTTTCAATGGCGGCAGCGATTTCATGAGCTTGGTGGTGATCACGGGCCTCTTGATAGCCCAAGTGGCCAGTTGCTTCACGGACACTGAAATGGCTTGGCGCGCTGGTTTTTGGTACATCACCATCCAGTCCATGACGTCTTATTTCATGTCAGGCTCGGTCAAATTGCTGCAACCCGAATGGCGCAATGGCCGTGCCATGACCATCTTTTTAAATGCCGCCATTCATGGGCCTCTACCTTCAGGACATTGGCTGCGCAAGCCTTGGCTGGCCAGCTTGGGATCTTGGGCGTTTATAGTGTGGGAGTGTGCAGCGCCGCTTGCATTGCTCGACGCCCGTTTGGCCTTGATTTTTTGCTTGATTGCGGCGCTGTTTCATTTTTTGGTCTTTTGGTTTTTTGGTTTGAACCGTTTTTTCTGGGCATGGGTGGCCACATTCCCCGCCATCGTTTGGTGCTCCGGTCAAATTTAACGAGGCCATCCCTTTTCCAAGCTTTTCACAATGACAAACAACTCACATCCACTCGATCAGGCCATGCACCTAGAGCACGTCAGTGAGGACCTTTGGCAAGGCCACACGCACCCAGCTTATGGCAACATGGTGGGGCCCTTCGGCGGCGCCACTGCGGCTGTGTTGTTGAATGCAGTGTTAAAGCATGACAAGCGTCTGGGCGACCCCGTATCAATCACTGTGAATTTTGCAGGACCCATCGAAGACGGCCCTTTCACCATTGCAGCCAAACCCACTCGAACCAATCGCTCGACACAGCATTGGTCCATGACGCTGTTTCAACACGATGGCCAAATAGCCACCACAGCCAGCGCGGTGTTTGCCATTCGCCGTGAAACCTGGCAATCAACAGAATTGAGTTTTCCCGACAAAAAACCAGCCTTGACCTTGGCAAGGGCTGACACATCCAAGGCCCCCGAATGGACTCGGCGTTATGACATGCGCCCCCTCAAAGGCCTCATGATTGATGGCCAACAGCCTGACCATGCGCCCGATGCCGTCACAGAGTTTTGGATACAAGACGATCCTCCGCGGCCACTCGATTTTTTATCACTCACTGCCATCTGCGACTCATTTGTACCCCGTATCTTTGTGCGCAAAATGGGCAGGTACCCAGCTGGTACCATTTCGCTCACCACGTACTTTCATGCAGACACCGCCTTGCTCAGCACCCAAGGTACCCATCACGTTTTGGGATTGGCGCGCGCTACCCGATTTGGCTTGGGCTACCACGACCAGTCGGCTGAAATATGGAGCGACCAGCAACAGCTGCTGGCCACCAGCCACCAAGTGGTTTATTTCAAGGCTTGAAAAAACCCAAGCGATACGGCCAATTGACCGCCCGCCTGGACCGAAATAGCGCAGTATTTGAATTCCGGTATTTTTCCAAACGGATCGAGTGCGGCATTGGTCAACAAGTTGGCGGCCGCTTCGTAATAGGCAAAAGGCAAAAACACCGCGCCTTGAGGTGTGCCATCATCGCGCCTCACCGCCAAACTCACTTCGCCTCGGCGCGATTTGAGGGTAATGACATCGCCCGCACTGACACCCAAGGCCAATAAATCGGCACCACACATCGATGCTGTTGCTTCGGGTTCAATGGCATCCAGCACCTTGGCGCGCCTGGTCATGCTGCCGGTGTGCCAATGCTCTAGCTGCCTGCCAGTGATCAGCACAAAGGGGAACTGAGCATCAGGTCGCTCGTTGGCTGGAATGATGTCTGCAGGAACCAAATTGACACGGCCATCGGCTGTTGCAAAGTGTTCTTTGAATACTGTGGGCTCTCCAGGGTCCTCTTCTGTGAGGCATGGATACGTGACGCTAGACTCGCGCACCAAGCGATCCCATGAGATACCGCTGATCACCTCGTGCATGGCTTGGCGCATTTCTTCGTAAACCGCGGCCACCCCGTGGTGCTCGCCTGCATACTGCCAATTCAAACCCATGCCTTTGGCAATTTGCTGAATGATCCACAAGTCGGCTTTGGCTTGTCCGGGTGCTTCTACAGCCTGCCGCCCCATTTGCACCATGCGGTCGGTATTGGTCACAGTGCCTGTTTTTTCAGGCCATGCTGTGGCTGGCAAAACCACATCGGCCAACCACGCCGTTTCTGTCATGAAGATATCTTGCACCACCAAATGCTCAAGTGAAGCCAGTGCATGGCGTGCATGGTTCAAATCGGGATCGCTCATGGCGGGGTTCTCTCCCATGATGTACATCCCGCGCACTTTGTGCGGATCGGCGTCATCGGCCAAGGCCTTGTGCATGATTTCAACCACGGTGTACCCGGGCTGTTTGTCGAGCGGTGTGTTCCAAAACTTTTCAAACCAATCATGCGCGTCTGGGTTGCTAACGCGTTGATAGTTGGGGTACATCATGGGAATGAGGCCCGCATCGCTAGCGCCCTGCACATTGTTTTGGCCCCGCAGTGGATGCAGACCAGAGCCAGGCTTTCCAATTTGTCCGGTGACCGTCACCAAGGCAATGAGACAACGCGCATTGTCTGTGCCATGCACATGCTGGCTGATGCCCATGCCCCAAAGAACCATGGCCGATTTGCTGCGCGCAAATTCGCGAGCCACTTCCCGCAGGGTTTCAGAAGGGATGCCGCAAATAGGCGCCATGGCTTCAGGGCTGTAGCCTTGAATGTTTTGCTTCAGTGCTTCGTAGTTGTTGGCGCGCGTTTGAATAAATTCTTGATCGGCCAAGCCCTCTTCAATCACGGTATAGATGAGGGCATTGAGCATGGCCACATCGGTATCGGGCTTGAATTGCAAGGTGCGCCAAGCATGCTTGCCAATGTCAGTGATGCGAGGATCGGCCAACACTATTTTGGCGCCGCGCTTGGCAGCGTTTTTCATCCACGTGGCCGCTACGGGGTGATTGGCCGTAGGGTTGGAGCCAATGATAAAAATCAGGTCTGCGTGTTCAACGTCGTTCACCTGATTGCTCACAGCCGCCGAGCCCACACCCTCGAGTAGCGCAGACACACTGGAGGCATGGCACAGGCGAGTGCAATGATCAACATTGTTGGATCCAAATCCGGTGCGCACCAACTTTTGAAACAGGTAGGCTTCTTCGTTGCTGCCTTTGGCAGAGCCAAAGCCTGCTAAGGATTTAGGGCCATGCGTGTCACGCAGTTGCTTTAACTTGCCCGCGCCTAGGGCCAATGCTTCGTCCCAAGTGGCTTCTCTGAACACAGACGACCAATCTGCTGCATTGCGATTCAATGCGCCAATTAACGCTGGATCTTTGGCCATGCCCGCTTTGCGAATGAGTGGCACCGTGAGACGTTGTGGATGCTGAATGTAGTCAAAGCCAAACCGACCCTTGACACACAAACGCTGGTGATTGGCCGGACCATCGCGTCCTTCCACACTCAGAATTTTGTTGTCTTTGACGTTGTAGGTGAGCAAACAACCCACACCACAAAATGGACACACAGAATCGACCTTTTTGTCGACTACTTGCGACCCCATTTGCGTCTTGGGCATGAGAGCGCCTGTTGGGCAGGCCTGCACGCATTCGCCGCAGGCCACACAACTGCTGCTGCCCATGCTGTCTTCAAGGTCAAAAACAATTTGGCTGCTGGCACCGCGGTGCGCATACCCAATGACGTCGTTTACCTGCTCTTCGCGACAAGCCCGAACACATCGGTTGCACTGAATACAGGCATCGAGATTGACTGCCATGGCCGGATGCGACACATCACACGCAGGCTGCTCTCTGCGCAAACTCTTTAACGCTGGGCGAACTGTCACACTCAATTTGTGAGCCCAGTCACTCAGCTCGCCATGCTGCCCCTGCTCTGTCCATTTGTAGCCCTCTTCGGGCATGTCAGACAACAACAACTCAAGCACCATCTCTTGGCTTTTCTGAGCGCGCAAACTTTGGCTCAAAACTTCTATCCCTGTCGCAACGTTGCGACAGCAACTGGGAGCCAGCGATCTCTCGCCTTTGATTTCCACCACACACGCACGGCAGTTGCCATCTGCGCGCATGCCTTCCTTGTAGCAAAGGTGCGGAATGTCAACGCCATGGCGCTTGGCCGCATTGAGGATGGACTCACCTTCAAAGCCCATCACAGTTTGATCGTTGAGCTTGAACTCAATTTTTTGGGGGGCCATTAATTTTGGCGACAAAGGGGCATTCATTCAAATGACCTCTTGTGGAAAATACTTTTGAACACAACGCACTGGGTTGGGCGCTGCTTGACCCAAGCCACAAATGGAAGCATCGATCATCACTTGGTTGAGATCTTCTAGGGTGCCAAGGTCCCACACCGGTGCTTGCATCAATTGCACCGCTTTGGCCGTACCCACACGACACGGGGTGCACTGCCCGCAGCTTTCGTGCTCAAAGAACTTCATCATGTTGAGTGCGGCATGGCGCGCTGAATCTTGCTGACCCAACACAATCACAGCAGCCGAGCCAATGAAACAGCCATAGGGCTGAAGGGTGTCAAAGTCGAGTGGAATGTCTTGGAGAGATGCTGGCAAAATGCCGCCTGACGCACCGCCGGGCAAGTATGCATAAAGGGTGTGGCCGTCTTGCATACCACCACAATACTCGTCAATGAGCTCAGCCACGGTAATGCCCGCAGGTGCCAATTTGACACCTGGTTTTTTGACCCGACCACTCACACTGAAACTCCGCAAACCCTGGCGATTGTGACGACCAAAGCCAGAGAACCATTGGGGCCCCTTGGTCACAATATCGCGCACCCAATAAAGCGTTTCAAAGTTGTGCTCCAAAGTGGGCCGGCCAAACAAACCCACTTGGGCAATGTATGGTGGGCGCATGCGCGGTTCACCCCGCTTGCCCTCAATGCTTTCAATCATGGCCGATTCTTCGCCGCAAATGTAGGCGCCTGCGCCGCGCCGAAGTTCAATGAGCGGCAAGCCCACCGGTGGGTTGGCTTGGAGCTTTTCAAGTTCTTGGCTTAAAACTTGACGGCAGCCATGGTATTCATCGCGCAGGTAGATGTAGATGGCCTCAATGCCCACCACATGGGCGGCCACCAACATGCCTTCTAAAAAGCGGTGAGGATCGCGCTCCAAATACGTTCTGTCTTTGAAGGTACCGGGCTCGCCTTCGTCAATGTTGACGGCCATGAGCCTAGGCGCCGCTTGTTCACGCACAATGCGCCACTTGCGTCCTGCTGGAAAACCAGCGCCACCCAAGCCACGCAAACCAGAATCTTCCATGGCTTTGAGAACGGCTTGCGCGTCAAGCTTGCCACCAACCATGTCCTTCAGAGTGGCATAACCGCCATCGGCCACATAGGCCGCCAAGTCGATGTAGTCAGGCACCACGGGTTGAAAGCTTTGCGACTGCACAGCTTGCATGACTTTTTCTGAAGTGGCATGCCCAATTTCATGCTGGTGAACCACCGCCACAGGCGCTTGTTCACATCGACCCACGCATGGCGCGGAAACTACTTTGATGTTGCCGGTACCCAGCGATGCTTTGAGCTGCCCCAGCAGAGTCGATGCGCCAGCCATGTCACAACTGAGGCCATCGCACACGCGCAGGGTGAAACGAGGCGATTCTTGTCCTTCGCCAATGATTTCAAAGTGGTGATAAAAAGTAGCCACCTCATACACTTCCGCCATGGCCAGATTCATGTGTTTGGCCAAGGCCACCAAGTGGCGCTCGTGCAAACCTCTGAATTTGTCGTTGATTTTGTGAAGATGCTCTATGAGCAAATCGCGGCGTTGTGGCAAAACTTTGTCATCCATTTGCAACAAGGCAAGCACTTCACGCAGCGAAGCATCATCTGCTTGACGCCCTTTGAGTTGGCTCTTTTGACGGATCTTCAAGCTCATGTCTTCGACACTGGCAAAAGCGACCACAGAAGGTGAATGAGATTTTTGATTGGACATGCAGCTGAGATTTTAGAATGCCTTTGTCGATTTGCTCATTCGGTGTCCTTTTTTGAAGCCCCACTTCGTTTAAATTCCACAATAGGACTACAGTTTGTCCTTTACCTCGGAGTTGAAGTATGCAAAACCTTCGAAATGCCCTTTTTGTGCCGCATGGCTCCCCCACTTTTGCCTTAGAGCCCGGTGCTGCAGGCGAATCCATGAGCCAATTGGCTTCATCTTTAGCCAGGCCGCGCGCCATTGTGGTCATTAGCCCGCACTGGGATACCGCCGTGCCCACCGTTAGCACGGCCACACAACTCGAAACCATTCACGACTTCTATGGCTTTCCCGATGCGCTCTATCAAATTCAGTATCCCGCAAAGGGTTCACCGGAAGGTGCACAAGAAGTGGTCAAAGCACTCCAAAAACGCTTCAAGCAGGTGGACACGGCTCCCTCACGCGGTTTAGACCATGGCGCATGGACGCCATTGCGCCAAATGTTTCCGGATGCCAGCATTCCCGTCATTGCCGTTTCTATTCAAAGCCATGCTGGTCCGTCCCACGCACTGGCCATGGGTGAGGCGCTTGAGGAATTGACTCACCAAGGCTTCTTGGTCATTGGCTCGGGCAACATCACTCACAACTTGGGTGACTTGCGCAGGGCGGCCATGTCAGGCGGCCAAACACCCCCGTATGTGCAAGTTTTTGCCGACTGGGTGGAGGATCAATTGCGTACAAAGAACATTCAGCAATTGCTTGACTATCGTCAACACTCGCGCGAAGGCGTTCAATCGCACCCCTCCGAAGATCACCTGTTGCCATTGTTTGTGGCCATAGGCGCCGCGGGCGCAGACGCCACCGCCAACGCTTTTTTCCGAGGCATCAGCAGCTACGTCATTGCAATGGATGGTTACACCTTCAGCTAAAGGCATAAGATAAGGGCAGTTTACTTTGAAGCTTCCTTAGAAGGCTTTTTGCCATTCAGTTTTCAATGATTCAATGCGTTTTCCATGTTTGAAGTGGCCCAAATCTCGTGTAGGCTAGCCGAGTTGTTTTAAGAGGTCATTTCATGTCAGACACAGCTTACATCCCCCCCAAAGTTTGGACTTGGACCAAAGCCAATGGCGGTCGATTTGCCAACATCAATCGACCTGTTTCAGGACCCACCCACGAGCTAGAACTGCCGCGCGGCAAACACCCTCTTCAGCTTTATTCCTTGGGCACACCCAATGGCATTAAAGTGACGGTCATGCTTGAAGAATTGTTGGCGTTGGGCCATCAAGGCGCCGAATACGACGCATGGCTCATTCGCATCAATGAAGGCATGCAATTTAGCAGCGGCTTTGTGGGCGTCAACCCCAACTCCAAAATTCCAGCCTTGATGGACTACAGCACGCCACAACCCCAACGTGTGTTTGAATCTGGATCCATCTTGTTCTATTTGGCAGAAAAATTCAAAGCCTTTTTGCCCACCGACATTGCCAAACGCACCGAGTGCATGTCTTGGCTCATGTGGCAAATGGGCAGCGCCCCTTATTTGGGCGGTGGCTTTGGCCACTTTTACGCTTATGCGCCTACCAAAATTGAATACGCCATTGACCGCTTTGCCATGGAAGTGAAGCGCGAGCTCGATGTCTTGAATCAAAGATTGGCCCAAAACCGATTTGTAGGCGGTGATGAGTACACCATTGCAGACATGGCCATTTGGCCTTGGTATGGCAGCTTGGCCAAAGGCGAACGCTATGAATCAGGCGAGTTTTTGCAAGTTCACGAATACACCCATGTGATTCGCTGGGCCGACGAAATTGAGGCGCGCCCCGCTGTTCAAAGAGGCCGTATGGTCAATCGGGTGATGGGGCCCTTGAGCATGCAGTTGCACGAGCGCCATGATGCCAGCGACTTTGACTTGCGCACGCAAGACAAACTTCAGAAAAAAGATTGAGTAGTAAACCAGTGAAGCACTCACTCAGTGCTTCACTACTGATTCATCCTCGGTGTAAATTTTGCCGCCGATCTTCAACGCAGAATACTCGCGCTTAGACCGCAGCACCGGAAAAAACATTTGGTGGTACCAGTGTTCTTGTCCAAACAGCTGATCGTCTTTCAAACCCACTTGCTTGGGATACCTGCGCGTGATGTGGGCTGAACCAAAAATAATGTCCCAGATGAACAAGAGGTTGCCAAAGTTGCCCTTGTAATGTCCCACCCCATCTTTTTGCGTAATGGCATGGTGCGCCCAGTGGGTGGCGGGGGTTGAGATGGTTCGTTCCAGAACCCACATGAGCGGACGCAGCGCGGGAATTTTGTACAGCGGCTCGTCCCAACGCCAAGCGCAGTGGGCACCCATGATCACGCTGAGTTTGACCACGACGTACAAGGCATACACCATGCCACTGACACCCATGTAAAGCAAAGCGCCTGCAAACCACAGGCCGGGCATCATGAGGTAGTAAAAGAAATTATTGCGGTAAGTAATGCGAATACTCATGTACGCCGCGGAGTGATGCGCGCGGTGCAAAGGCCAAAGCAGCTGCGAGTGCGACAAGCGATGCCACCAGTATTGCGTGAGGTCGTCGCACAACAGCAATATGCCCACCATGGCCCACCACGGCCAATCCGTGAGTACATCCTTGTACTCTGGCGCCAACCAAGCGCCTAATTTGGCCGTCGTGAGCATGGCCAAGGGCTGGGTGATGGCCACCAAGCTCAAAAACATGAACAGTTCTAACTTGGTATCGTTGGCATTGGCCGTAACGGTGTTTTGATAGCGGCGGCTGATCAGTTCCATGGCCGCAAATCCCAGAATCATGCTGAGCACCAGGATGTTCTGAATTTGCGTGGCGTTCATTTGCACTTATCCCAGTTGAGCCAAGGCTGCCTGCAAACCAGCCAGACCCCCCACCCGCTGATCGTTGATGAAAACTTGCGGCATTTGACGCACAGCTGGCCCACACTTTTCATAAAAAGCCATGCGCTCTGCTTCATCGTCAATTTTGATTTCTTCGTAAGCCAAAGATTTGGATTTGAGAATCATTTTGACTGACTCGCATTGGGGGCAAGCCGACTTGGAATAGACAACAATTTTGAGGCTCATAGACTTGGCTGGGTATGACAAAGAATGGGGTGCACTGTGAAATTCTAAGTGAGCAAGCTACTTTTCTTCAAAAAATGGCTTTTCTTACATTTTTGCCCTAGCACAGCCCTTGATTTAAATCATATGATAACCATTTGAACAGGTAGATACTGACCCTAGACCGCCCTGATATTCTTTTGGCGGCTACTCAAAAGGAGCTCAAAATGACACAGGTTTTTCAAGTAGAAGTAGAGAACATCAAGTGCGGTGGCTGCGAAAACTCCATCGTGAAGGGCATCCAGAGCGTTGCCAAAGTGACCGACTTGGTCATTGACCGCGAAAAGCAGCTGGTGAGCTTTTCTGGGGAAGAGTCCATCAAGCAACTCGTCATCGACAAGCTCAAATCGATGGGCTACCCCGAAAAAGGGTCCGTTTCGGGGCTTGAAGCGGGCATTACCAATGCCAAGTCTTTTGTCAGTTGCGCAATTGGCCGGATCACTTAAGGCCAAGCACACTAGAATCCACTGCAAATGAGTGGCTTTCTAGATCGACCCGCACCCAGCCCTGAAATTTTTTTCAGGGCTGTTGACCGTTTACAACTCGAAAGCTACTTAAGCGCACTGAAGCAAAATAACCGAAGCCTGGTCTTGGTCAGCGACCACAAAGCGCTGCTCGATTACTACGGCGAGTTGGTTGTCAAAAGAATCCATCAAGAATTTCCAGAGACAAAGCTGGAAGTTTTCTTTTCACAAGACACAGAAGGCTTGCTTGAGCGGTTCAATGCCATCTTGAACAACTTGTCTTTTTCGGTTGCCACCAGCCCTCCCCCTGCTGGCAGGCCGGATACGATTTGGTTCATTCAAAACGCCCATGCAATGGCAGAAAAAGATCTTCAAATTTTATTGAAGCTCATTGAGAATTTTCCAGGCGCAGGCATCAGCACCTTGCTCATTTTTGATTCCAGCAGCCACGGAAATTCATCTTTTTTCAGCAACTCCCGAATCAATACTTGGGCACTGACCATGCCCACGCCAGAGCAAAAGGCAAGCGCTCTAAAGCAAGCTCGCCAAAATGGCTTTGAAGACATCGCGAGTGAATTGTTGAACCAATTGGCTTCATCGGAAAAGAAAAGTACACCGCCACCCGCACCGAGTCAGACTCCCAGCCCAAAAGCTGGCATGGCACCAAGAGCTGAAAAGTCCAAAAAAATACTCCCATGGCTCATCATTTGTGGTGGCTTGCTGGCCATCTCTATTGGCGTGTCTGCTGTGCTTCACCCCGAGTTTGGTGAGAAGATATTGAGTCTGTTCACGCCCACCAAGAGCAAGAACCTCACACTTGTTCAAGCTGAAGACTTAAGCTCCAAGTCTGAAAATTCTGAAAAGAGTGAAAGTGAAAGTGCAAACGCAACTGCAAGTGCCATGCCTTCACTGGCGTTAAAAGGTTTGCAATGGCTGACCGAATTGCCTGACGAGCAGTACGTCATCGAGTTTCAGACATTTGAAACCGTAGAGGATGCACAAAAAGAAATCGAAAGCAAAGATTGGCTCAAGCGAAGCTACGTGGTGCCAGTTCGGTCGGAAGGCTCTACTGACATCAAATACTTGATTGTGGACGGCCCATTTCGCACTGCGGACATTGCCAAGAAAGCAGCTTCGCGCATGCCCAATGCCAACGACATCGTAATTGAAAACATTGCGGGGCTGCGGGGCTATGCGGGACCCGCAAAAACAAAACCGTAAATAATTTGAAGGCTTCAAGAGCCTTCAAATTACTTTTTGTCGTTCATCATCAAGTCACCCTTTGGTTTCAAAGGCGGCAAGATGGTGATAGAAATTCTTCGGTTCACCGCGTTGGTAGGGTCGTCGGGCAAGGTGGGTACGCTGTCGCCGTAGCCAATGACTTGTGCAATGCGATCCACCGAAACCTTTTGCGCAATCAACTCTCGGCGCGCAGCATTGGCACGCTCACCTGAAAGCTCCCAGTTGCCATATCCGGTTGCGCCACCTGCGTAAGGTGTGGAATCTGTATAACCTTCGATCTTCAACTTGTGAGTGGGACACATGTCAACCACAGAGGCGATTTTTTGAAATTGTTTTTTCGCAAAATCAGACAAAGCAGTTCCACCCCGTTGGAACATCGGCTCTCGCGTATCGAGCAAAGTGACTTTCAAACCTTCTTCAGAATATTCAATTTGAAGCGGATTGGTACCTGACTGCAACACGAGATCTTCATTGATCTGCTTTTGAAGGGCCGCATTGAGAGGGGTCAGGCATGTTTTGTCAAACCTTTCACGCTCTGAAACCAAGTCAAACAGCAAAATCCAAACCACAATGAAAAAAGCCATGAGCACAGTCACGAAGTCGGCATACACCAACTTCCAATTGCCATGCGCAGCGCTGCGACGCGACCTTTTTGGGGGTCGCCCTCGCCTGACAACTGGCTCAATTTTGGTCGTGGCCATTTTTTAATCAACCACGCAGATTGGTTCCGGAGGTGGACAGCACACCAGCCTCAAGTTCTGTCATGCTTGGGCGTTGGTCGGTGAACAACACCTTGCGACCATATTCAACCGCAACGATGGGAGAAAAGTTGCTGTAGTAGGCAATCAGAATTTCTTTGACAGCCTCGAAAGGCTTGACATCCGATGCCGCATTTTGCTCAAGAATTCGCGAAATAGGTGCAAAAAATGCATAAGCACTGAACACACCAAACAAAGTACCCGTGAGAGCGGCAGCAATACTTGCGCCAATTTCGCCTGGCGACTTGCCCAACTTGATGGACGCCAATGTGTGGATCACACCCACAATGGCAGCCACAATACCAAAAGCTGGCATGCTATCTGCCAGTGTCACCATAGAGTCCGAGGGCTCCAAGGACTCTTGATTCATCACTTCAATTTCTTGAGCCATCACAGTTTCAAGCTGACTCAAGGTCACTGTGCCATCCATCATCATTCGGAAATAATCGGTGATGAACTCCAGCAAACGATTGTGTTTTAAGACAGCTGGGTATTTGGCAAACAATGAACTGGCGGCAGGTGACGTGATGTCCGCCTCAATAGAGAGTGAACCATCCCGTTTGATTTTTTGCAGCAATTCAAACATGAGGCACAAAAGTGCCAAGTTGGCAGCTTTATTGGTTTCTGCGCGCACAAAAATGCGGCCAATGGCTTTGAACAAGTTTTTCAAATTGCGCCATTTGTTGGACGCAACCAATGCACCAAAGGCAGCACCAAAAATAATCAAGTACTCCTCGGGCACCCAGAGTTGCTTGAATTCTCCGCCTAGCCAATAAAAACCGGTAAACGCTGTTACGAGGGCTATGAGCCAACCAATTGGAATATTCATAATTTTTGGAACAGTGTGTTGACGTCAAGTTTGGTCATGACAGATTGAGCGGCCTGCAGCAAAGCATTGGACTTTACCAAACTGGCTGTGGCCGTGGCCAAATCCGTGTCCAGCAAATTGCTTCTTTGCAACTCTACATTGGTTTTCTGCACTTCGGCAGCTTCGGTGGCTGCGTCCAGTTGGTTTTGCAACAAGCCAGTTTGAACTTGAGCACGGGTCACTTGCGTCAGGGCCGCCTGAAAGTTCACCATATCCGCATCGGAGGGCGAATTGCCGGCCACCAGCTTGTCTTTGATAGACGTCATGATAGCCAGAACATCTTTGCCAGTTCCCACCGGCCCCAGCATGACATCGTTGTAACTGAGCCCAGACTCCAAGCTCACACTGGGGGCTATGAGAGCCAAAGTGACTGGCGATGTTCGAAGAATATTTTGACCATTTGCATCTTTGGCGTTTGCAAATTGAGTCACTGCAGCAATAAGTGATTCTGCTTGCTGGCCCAAAATTTTTCGACCATCAGAGCCTAGTGGATCGTTGCGACCTTGAACCACCATTTGCTGAAACTTGGTCATTGCAATGTTGATGCTGTTCAACTGCGCATCCGTGGAAGACAAAGACGCATTGACATGATCTTGGTTCACCTTGAACATGGCAAATTGCGAATTGTCCCAAGCGATTTGTACGCCAAGACCTGCCGCCAAAGCATCATCAGAGGCCAATCTGTATTTTTGACCCGATGAAATCTGACGCTGCGCCTCGACCACATCGGAGGTGTGTTGCTGAATGGAGCGCAGGTTACTGTCAAATACCTGTTGGCTGCTGATTCTCATGGTTCAAGATCTCGCTGTTTAGCTGGACAACATGCCCAGCAAGGTATCAAACATTTGTCGACCTGTTTGGATCAACTTACTGGACGCGTTGTACAACTGCTGGTACTTCACCAAATTGGCAGCCTCTTCATCCAAATTCACACCCGTGATGGCTGACTTTTGTTCGTTCAGGGTTTTTTGCAATGCTTCATTGGCTTTGTTGTCGTTTTTCCAGGTGGCCACAGTGGTGGCGATGCTGCTGGTGATGAAGGTTAAGGGTGAAGAGAATTTCTCCCTCAAACCTTCCATGCTTCTGGTCGCTGTTGCATCTAAATTTGTAAATTGAGAGACGTCAAAAGTCCCTACGGCTGTAAATAGTCGTGCATCAAAATCTGGCCTGCTTAAATTGGTATCCACAGAAGTTTTGTAATGACGGCTTTGTGGATTGGCGGCTTCTACGATGTCAGAGTAACTCCAATCAGCGCCTGTTCCAGACGGTTTGAATAATCCATCCAACAACGGACCACCTGTAAGGGGTGGCCCACCAGCCGCAGTAGATTTGAACCCAAAAATGGGTGCAATTGCACCGCCCGTAGAACTGACAACACCATTGACTTGTCGAACCAACTGGGCCGCCAACAAATCTATACTTTTTTGTACATTGGGTACAAAGTTTTGAACCAAATGAATGAAGGCACCCGCCTTGCCATCTTGTAAAACACTCTGGCCTGGCAACATCAATGAATTGCCATTGGCATCCAACAAAGGGGTTCCATTGCTAGCTCGTTGCTGAACAGCATTCAAGACGATTGGAACCAATACTGGGTTACGTGAATCTTGAGAAGCAACTTTGATTCTCAATCCAGTTAAAGGTATATCACTTCGAACTGGCGATGTGCCCGTATCGTTTGCAAAACTGTTGGCAGTCTCGCGATCGACCAGATGTTGGCCACTTACCAAATAGCTGGCAGTGCCATCCTCATTGATCAAAGTTGTGCCACCCACCAATTCTTGCAACTTGGCCACAATGCGGTCACGCTCGTCCAACAAATCCGCTGAAGGGTATGCCAGTCCTGGCGTGGCAGCAGCGCGAATTTTGGCATTCACAGATGCCAACTGAGGCGTTAGAGTGTTCGCTTGATTTAGAACGTCCGCCAATGCAGTTGAGGCATTGCTAGCAATCTGACCTACCACTTCAGCCATTCCCCTGATGCGATCAGCCACCTGCCT
>JACCDI011444549.1_pt1 | contig 23170 bp, 18 predicted proteins | sample 7442791 | NCBI WGS metagenome assembly JACCDI01 (sample SAMN15323434, study PRJNA562643) | freshwater metagenome | isolation source: river surface water | place: USA:Blue River Watershed | collected 2017-08-15
CTGACGCTGGATGAACTGACCGGCGGTACCTTCTCGATCTCCAACGGTGGCGTGTTCGGCTCGATGCTGTCGACCCCGATCATCAACCCGCCGCAATCGGCGATCCTTGGCGTGCATGCGACCAAGGACCGCGCGGTGGTCGAGAACGGCCAGATCGTGATCCGCCCGATGAACTACCTCGCGATGTCGTATGACCACCGCCTGATCGACGGCCGCGAAGCCGTGCTCGGCCTGGTTGCGATGAAGGAAGCGCTGGAAGACCCGGCGCGCCTGCTGCTCGACCTGTAAGGAGCGGACTCATGGCGAAGAATTTTGACGTCATCGTGATCGGTGGCGGTCCCGGCGGCTATGTGGCCGCGATCCGTGCCGCGCAGCTGGGCCTGTCCACCGCCTGCATCGACGAATGGAAGAACGACAAGGGCGGCCCGGCACCGGGCGGCACCTGCACCAACGTCGGCTGTATCCCGTCGAAGGCGCTGCTGCAATCGTCCGAGCATTACGAGCATGCAGGCCATGCATTTGCCGAGCACGGCATCGAGGTCAAGGGCCTGAAGATGAACGTGGGCCAGATGGTCGCGCGCAAGGACACCGTCGTGAAGCAAAACAACGACGGCATCCTGTACCTGTTCAAGAAGAACAAGGTCACGTTCTTCCACGGCCGTGGCGCGTTCGTGAAGGCCGATGCCGATGGCTACGAGATCTCGGTCACCGGTGCGGCGAATGAAACCTTGAAGGGCAAGCACATCATCGTCGCCACCGGTTCCAATCCGCGTGCGCTGCCGAACGTGCCTTTTGACGAGAAGCTGGTGCTGTCCAACACCGGCGCACTCGACATCGATGCGGTGCCGAAGAAGCTGGGCGTGATCGGCGCTGGCGTGATCGGCCTCGAGATGGGCAGTGTCTGGCGCCGCCTCGGCGCCGAGGTCACCATCCTCGAAGCACTGCCGGCCTTCCTTGGCGCAGTCGACGAGCAGATCGCGAAAGAGGCGCACAAGCTGTTCACCAAGCAGGGCCTCGCAATCGAGCTAGGCGTGAAGATCGGCGAGATCAAGACCGGCAAGGATGTCACCGTCAACTACACCGATGCAACCGGCAAGGAACACAAGGCCCAGTTCGACAAGCTGATCGTGTCGATCGGACGTGTGCCCAACACCATCGGCCTCAATCCTGAGGCGGTCGGCCTGAAGCTCGACGAGCGGGGTTTCGTCGTCGTCGACGGCGACTGCAAGGCCAGCCTGCCGAACGTGTGGGCTGTCGGCGACGTGGTGCGCGGCCCGATGCTCGCGCACAAGGCCGAGGAAGAGGGCGTGGCGGTCGCCGAGCGCATCGCCGGCCAGCATGGCCATGTGAACTTCAACACCATTCCGTGGGTGATCTACACGTCGCCGGAAATTGCTTGGGTCGGCAAGACCGAGCAGCAGCTGAAGGCCGAGGGTGTCGCGTACAAGGCAGGCAGCTTCCCGTTCCTCGCGAATGGTCGCGCGCGTGCGCTGGGTGACACCAACGGCATGGTGAAGATGCTGGCCGATGCGAAGACCGACGAGATCCTCGGCGTGCACATCATCGGACCGGTAGCGTCCGAGCTGATCGCCGAGGCGGTCGTGGCGATGGAATTCCGGGCGTCGTCGGAAGACATCGCCCGCATCTGCCATGCGCATCCGTCGCTCTCCGAAGCCACCAAGGAGGCGGCGCTTGCCGTCGACAAGCGCGCGCTGAACTTCTGATCCAGCCGGGGGTTGTCCTTGCCATGCAGACCGAACCGCGCACTGCGCCGGGCTCGGGTAGCATGGCAAGGATAGCGCGCAATGCGCGGCTGTCGCCGGGCCGGCGGCAGTCCGCGATGCAGCGCCCGGGAGAAGCCTCATGACCTGTCGTTCGCTGTTCCTCACCCTGTTTCCTGCCTTGTTGTGCGCATGCTCGAGCACGCCACAGCGACCTGAAGGGCAGATCGATATCCTGACCACGGCTCAGGGCGCGCCACTGTCCGGCGCCGAGTGCACGGTCGATACCGGAGCCGGCAGCTGGAAAGTCGTCACGCCGGCCGTCGTCAACGTCGGTCAGGCGCGCGGCGATTTGCGCGTGGTCTGCAACCGCGCCGGTTTTCGTACCTCCGAAGTGCAAGTCCGGGGCGGCGCTTCCGGCTACATGCCGGGCAGCACGCGCGTGGGCGTTGGTGTCGGCGGCGGCGGCTGGGGCAGCCACAGCGGCGTCGGCATTTCGCTGGGTTTCGGTTTCCCGCTCGGCGGTATTGGCCGCGCGCCGGCTTATCCGGCGCAGGTGCTGGTCGACATGACGCCACTGCCGGTTCAGGCTGCACCGCAAGCCGTACCGCAGGCCGCGCCACAGACCGTGCCCGAGCCGATGCCGGCTGCACCGACCAACCAGCATCCATGAACGTCGAACAGTATTACCAGCACGCATTGGCCGAACGCGGCTACCGCTCCGATCCGGCGCAGCTGGCGGCCGTCGGCCGCCTGCAGCAATCCTATGAAGCATGGGTCGCGTACCGCGCGAAGCGTGCCACCCGCATTACGCGCCTGATCCGGCGTCCGGATATCCCGCGCGGTATTTACCTGTGGGGCGGCGTCGGCCGCGGCAAGTCCTTCCTGATGGACAGCCTCTACGCGGTGGTGCCGGTGGTGCGCAAGACACGTGTGCATTTCCATGAATTCATGCGTGGCGTGCATCGCGCGCTCGACGAGCAGAGGGATGTCGAGGATCCACTGCTGATCGTCGCAAAAAAAATCGCGCGCCGTTACCGGCTGATCTGCTTCGATGAGTTTCATGTGTCCGACATCGCCGACGCGATGATCCTCTACAACCTGCTGCAGGCGCTGTTCGACCATGGCGTGTCTTTCGTGATGACCTCGAATTACGCGCCCGACACGCTGTATCCGGACGGCCTGCATCGCGAGCGCATGCTGCCGGCGATCGACTTGCTGAAGGAAAAACTCGACGTGCTCAACGTCGATGCCGGCACCGATTACCGCAAGCGCATCATGGAGCAAGTGTCGGCCTATCACACGCCGCTGGGTGCAGAGTCGGACCGGGCGCTGCAGCGCGCCTTTCTCGAGATCGCCGAAACGGCGGAGCAGGACCACAAGATCAGGATAGAATCTCGGGATGTGCGTTGCGTGCGGCGCGCCGGCGGCGTGGTCTGGTTCGATTTTGCGACGCTGTGCGGCAGTCCTCGCTCGCAGAATGATTATCTCGAGATCGCGAGCCGCTTCCATACGGTGATCCTGGCGAACGTACCAAAGATGTCGGCCGAGATGGCCTCCGAGGCGCGCCGTTTTACCTGGCTGATCGATGTGCTGTATGACCATCGGGTGAAGCTGCTGATGTCGGCCGCAGTCGAGCCTGAAGCTTTGTATACCGAGGGCACGCTGTCCGGTGAGTTCCATCGCACCGTGTCGCGTATCGTCGAGATGCAGTCGCGTGAATACAAGGAAAGCGAGCGTCGCCAGGCCATCGGCGCGATCGCCTGAGATCACGATTGGTGCTGCCGGCGTCGGACGCAGCCGGGCCGCGCGAAGCGTCAACCATCCTGGCCACAGATAGACCCAGCCCATGAAGACTTGCCCACTGCTCAAATCCCTGTTCCTGTCGCTGCCCGCGCTGCTGGCCGCGCTGTGGGTGACGGCAGCCGTCGCCGGTCCCGAGGCCGAGCTGGTGGCGCGTTATCCGGCGAAGTCGATTGCCAGCGTGCCACAGGCCGGCCAGGCGCTGGACGACGTGAAGCCCGTGCGCGAGCAGATCGAGCGCCTGTATGCCGACGAGCAGGCGCAATGCTATGAGCGCTTCCTGGTCTCGTCCTGTCTTGCCGATGCGAAGGACAAGCGCCGAAAAGCGATGCAGGCGGTACGTCGCGTCGAGGTCGAGGCCAAGGCCTTCCTGCGCAAGGATAAGGCCGACGAGCGCGACCGCGCCGTTGCCGAGCGACAGGCGAGGGCCGGTTCGAAGACGATCCCGATCTCCGGTACCGCCCGTGACGGTGCCGACGGCGCGCCCGGTACCGAGGTCATCGAGGGTCCGCCGGAATCGCGATGAGTGCCGATACACAGCAGATCCGCGAGCGCGTGATCGAACTCGAAATCGAGCACCGCGACCTCGATGACGTGATCATGCGCCTGAGCGCTGCACCCGACCGCAATGACCTGCAACTGCGCCGCCTGAAGAAACGCAAGCTGCAACTGAAAGACCAGCTGATACGCCTGAAGATGATGCTGGTGCCTGACATCCCCGCATGAACATGGAAACACTGCCCGCCGACAGCGTGGCCGAAGCAGCGCCGCCGGGTGAGCATGATGCCGAAGTCGATGCATTGTTCTCTGCCGATGGCACACTGGCCCAGGGCATCCGCGGTTTTCGTCCGCGCCAGTCGCAGACCGACATGGCCAAGGCGGTCGCCGCCGCGATTGCCAGCCAGGGCTCGCTAATTGCCGAGGCGGGCACCGGCACCGGCAAGACCTTCGCGTACCTCGTTCCCGCGCTGCTGTGGGGCGGCAAGGTCATCGTGTCGACCGGTACCAAGAACCTGCAAGACCAATTATTCCTGCGCGACATCCCCGTCGTGCGCAAGGCGCTGAATGCGCCGGTGACGGTCGCGCTGCTGAAAGGGCGTGGCAATTACCTGTGCCATTTTCATCTCGACCGCACGCTGCAGAACGGCCGGCTGACCGCGCGCGAAGACGTCGGTTACCTGCGCGAGATCGCGCGCTTCATGAAGACCACCAGCACCGGCGACAAGGCCGAGCTGTCGCGCGTGCCCGAGAACGCGACCGTGTGGAACCTGGTCACGTCGACGCGCGACAATTGTCTCGGCAATGAATGCGCGCACTATCAGGATTGCTTTGTAATGAAGGCGCGCAAGGAAGCACAGCAGGCTGATGTGGTGGTGGTGAACCACCATCTTTTCTTTGCCGATGTCGCGCTGAAGGACACCGGCGTCGCCGAATTGCTGCCGACCGCGAACACCGTGATCTTCGACGAGGCGCACCAGCTGCCCGAGACCGCGACGCTATTCTTCGGCGACACGGTGTCGACCTCGCAAGTGATGGAGCTGTGCCGTGACGTGCTGGCCGAAGGGCTCAGCCATGCGCGCGATGGCGCCGACTGGGGCGCGCTGGTCGCGTCGGTGGAAAAGGCCGCGCGCGACGTGCGGCTGGCGTTTCCGGCCGAAGGCGGCAAGCTCGCCTATCAGCAGATCGCGCCGAGCAGCCCTTTCTTTCCCGCACTGGCACACCTGAAGGCCATGCTGGCCAATATGGCCGAGGTGCTCGCCGGGCAGGCCGAGCGCGCGGAGACCATCGAGCAGTGCCGCGCACGCACGGTCGAGATTGGCCATGCGTTCGACGCGTGGGCGCTGCCCGCCGACCCGAATGAAGCCGCCGGCAAGGTGCTGTGGGTCGAGGCATATTCGCAGTCGCTGCAACTGCACACGACGCCGCTGTCAATTGCGCCGATCTTTGCAAAGCAGCGCGAGGGAACGCCGCGCGCGTGGATCTTCACGTCGGCCACGCTGGCGGTGAAGAATGACTTCACGCATTACAGCGCGCAGATGGGCCTGAAGGATGTGCCGGCGAAAATCTGGCCCAGTCCCTTCGACTATCCGACGCAGGCCTTGCTGTATGTGCCGACGAATTTGCCGGAGCCGAACTCGTATGCGTACACCGATGCCGTGATCGATGCGGCACTGCCGGTGATCGAGGCCTCCGGCGGCCGTGCCTTCCTGCTGTGCACGACACTGCGTGCGGTGAAGCGCGCTGCCGAGCGCCTGCGCGAGGAATTCGAGCAGCGCAAGCTGCCATGGCCGCTGCTGGTGCAGGGCGAACTGGGGCGCACCGAATTGCTGGACCAGTTCCGGGCGGCGGGCAATGCGGTGCTGATCGGTAGCCAGAGCTTCTGGGAAGGTGTCGATGTGCGTGGTGATGCGCTGTCGGTGGTCATCATCGACAAGCTGCCGTTCGCGCCGCCGGATGATCCGGTACTGGCCGCGCGCATCGCCGACATGGAGAAGCGTGGGCTGAATGGCTTCATGCACCACCAGCTGCCCGAGGCCATCATCAACCTGAAGCAGGGCGCAGGGCGCCTGATCCGCGACGAGTGTGATCGCGGTGTGCTGATGATCTGCGACCCGCGCCTGATATCCAAGCCTTACGGCCGCCGGATCTGGCAAAGCCTGCCACCGTTTTCGCGCACGCGCGAGCTGGCCACCGTACAGAATTTTCTGATGACCGCACCGCGTTGAGCGTGATCAAAACGCCAAGGCGAAAGCGCTGCTTCAGGTAAAATCAGGCGCATGAAAATCCTGATCAGCAACGACGACGGCTACCTGGCCCCTGGTATCAACGCACTGGCTGAGCAGCTGGCGAGCATTGCCGACATCGTCGTTGTCGCGCCCGACAGCAACCGTTCCGGTTCATCCAATTCGCTGACTCTCGACCGCCCGCTGCGCGTGATGCGCGCGGCCAACGGGTTCTACTCGATCAATGGCACGCCGAGCGATTGCGTGCACATCGCGCTGACCGGCATGCTCGATGCGCGGCCCGACCTCGTCGTGTCCGGCATCAATCAGGGCCAGAACATGGGCGACGACACTTTGTACTCGGGCACCGTCGCTGCCGCGACCGAGGGCTTCCTGTTCGGCATACCGGCGATTGCGTTTTCGCAGGTTGACCATGGCTGGGCCGAGCTGGATGCCGCCGCGCGCATCGCAAAGGACATCGTGCTGCGCAAGCTCGACACGCTGCACACGCCCTACCTGCTGAACGTGAACATCCCGAACCGTCCGTATGAGCAGCTGATCCGCATCGTGCCGACGCGGCTTGGCAAGCGCCACGAATCCGAACCGGTGATCCGCACGAAAGACCCGCACGGCAACGAGATCTTCTGGATCGGCCCGCCGGGCAAGGCGAAGGAAGCCTCCGAGGGCACCGATTTCCATGCGACCGAGCAGGGCTGGGTGTCGGTCACGCCGCTGCAGATTGACCTGACCCACAACGCTCAGCTCGAGCGGCTGAAACAGGCGCTGGCATGACCGACCCGGGCCAGCCGAAGAAGCGATTTCCGCTGACGCTGGACTTCGTCACCGGGCTGGCCGGTCGCAAGAAAGCGGCGTCGCCGCCACGCCTCAACAGTACCCAGACCGCCAGCCAGAACGCCGCGCAGGCGGCTGGCCAGACAGCGGCGCGCAATGCGAGCGCCGCGCGCGGCGGCACGCAAACCGGAGCAAGTAGTGCCCCGCGCGCTGCGGTCGGCATGGCGGCGCCTGCAGCCCGCTATGCGCCGCGTGCCACGGCCCCGAAGCCGCCAGCAACCACCAACCTGAACAACGACCGCCACGCGAATGTGCCGCTGGTCTCCGATGCAGTGCGCCGCGCCATGGTCACCCGGCTGGCCGAGCAGGGCATCTGTGACCCGCTGGTGCTGGCCGCGATGGAAGCGGTGCCGCGCCACCTGTTCCTCGAGCCGGGGCTGGCCAGCCAGGCTTACATCGATGCGTCGCTGCCAATCGGCTACCACCAGACGATTTCGCAGCCTTACATCGTCGCGCGCATGATCGAGATCCTGCGCGAAGGCAGCAGCGGCAAGCTGAAACGGGTGCTCGAAATCGGCACCGGCTGTGGCTATCAGGCAGCAGTGCTGGCGCAGGTGGCCGATGACGTGCTCTCGATTGAGCGCATCCGCCCGTTGCATGAACAGGCGCGCACCAACCTGCGTCCGTTGCGCATTCCGAACCTGCGCCTGCACTATGGCGATGGTATGTTGGGCTTGCCCCACGTCGGGCCATTCGATGGCATCATTTTGGCTGCGGCCGGGCTCGAAGTGCCGCAGGCGCTGATGGAGCAGATGGCCGTCGGCGGCCGCATGATCGCGCCCATTGGCGAGCGCAACCAGGCGCTGAAGCTGGTGGTGCGCACCGGCCGCAATGAATGGATGGCCGACGACCTGGAGCGCTGCCACTTCGTGCCGCTGAGACCCGGGACCTTCGGCTGACGCTGCGCCTGCAGCCGGCCTTGACCTAGAGACGTACCGAGAGACGCGCTGTACCCATGAAAAGACCAAGCCAGGCCATCCTCGCCGCCGCCGTAGCCATCGTGACCGCTGCGCTGTTGCACGGCTGTGCCGAATTGCCGGCCAATGCGCCGATAGATGACCGGACCGCGCCCAAGCAGTCCAAAAAGCCCCCTGAGCCGGCGCCCGCGCCGGCGTCAGACCCGCCCGGCTACTACACCGTGCGCAAAGGCGACACGCTGTCGCGCATTGCTTACCAGTTCGGGCAGACCTGGCGTGATCTGGTGGACTGGAATGGCCTCGCCAATCCGAACGACATCAAGGTCGGCCAGCAATTACGTGTGGTGCCGCCGGAAGGTGCGCGGGTGGCCAGCGTGCCTGACTCGGGCATGGAAGTCAGGGCCCTCGACAGCAATGCGCCGCCTGCGTCGCAGTCCACGCCGGCGCCGCGCCTGCCGGGCGGGCTGAAGAGTGGTCCGCTGGGCAACAAGCTGCCGTATTCTGAGCAAGCCTGGGCCGACATGCAGCGCGCCGATCTCAATCCGCCGCGCGTGCAGGACATCAGGAAATCCGAGACAGCGCCACCGGCAGCACAAACTCCGGCGGCGCCGGTGCCGGTACGCTTCATCTGGCCGACCGAGGGCAAGCTGCTGAACGGTTTCGATGCTGCGCGCAAGGGTATCGATATTGCCGGCCAGATGGGCCAGCCCATCGTGTCGGTCGGTGACGGCACCGTGCTTTATGCGAAGAACATGCGGGGCTACGGCAACCTGGTGATCATCGACCATCAGGAGGGCGTGGTGTCCGCCTACGCGCACAACAAAACCATCCTGGTCAGGGAAGGTCAAACCGTCAGCCGGGGACAGCAGATCGCGGAGATGGGCAATACCGATACCGATGCCGTGAAGCTCCACTTTGAGATACGACAACTCGGCAAACCGGTCGACCCCACGGGCTTCCTGCCAGGGCGTTGAATGAAACCCAGATCCCACCCCGCACAAACATCGCCGGCAGCGCCGCCGGAAGCGATGATTGTGCCGGGGGACGGCGTGCCGCCGCATCGCACCGATGGCGATGGCGCGCCACAGGCGGGGGCGGGCGAAGGATGTACGCCGCACGATCCGGATCAGGCCGGCGCACTGGCCGCGGAATCCGATGGTTTCGCTGCCGACGACGCCATTGACAGCCTGTCCGATGATGACGAAGTTGTATTGCCTGAACTGGTCGCCGACGCAGTCGGCCATGTGATCGAGGAAGTCGAGGCCGCCACCGGCAGCGTCGAGGAATTTCGCTCGCTGCTTGCCAACGAGCTGGCCACCGACGCCACCCAGCGCTACCTGAATCAGATCGGCCAGCGGCCGCTGCTGACGCCCGAACAGGAACAACACTTCGCGACGCTCGCCAAGCAGGGCGATTTCGCTGCGCGGCAAGTGATGATCGAGCACAACCTGCGGCTGGTGGTATCGATTGCGAAGCATTACGTGAACCGCGGCGTGGTACTGCTGGACCTGATCGAAGAGGGCAACCTCGGCCTGATGCACTCGATCACCAAGTTCGAGCCTGAACGCGGCTTTCGCTTTTCAACCTACGCGACCTGGTGGATACGACAGGCCATCGAGCGCGCCATCATGAACCAGGCCCGCACGATACGGCTGCCCGTGCATCGCATCCGTGAGCTCAAGCTGGTGCTGCGGGCGAAGTACCATCTCGAGGCGCGCATGAGTTCACCGTACGAGGCGCGCATCGAGGACATTGCGCACCTCGCCGAGCGCAGTGTCGACCAGGTACAGGAAATCCTTGGCATGGCCGACCAGGTGACGTCGCTCGACATGCCGATCGACGGCGACCCGCAATCAAGCCTGATCGACCTGCTGGCCGACGGCGCCGAGGCCGGCCCGGATGCGCATGCGGAACAGCACGAAATGATCGCCATGGTACGGCGCTGGCTGGACAGTATCCCGGTCAAGCAGCGCCTGGTCATCATGCGCCGCTACGGGCTCGACCATGGCCATCCGGCCACGCTGGAGGAGCTGGCTGACGAGATGGGCGTCACGCGTGAACGTGTGCGCCAGATCCAGCAGGACGGGCTGCATCGGCTCAAGCGCGCGATGACGGCCAGGGGCGTCGGCAAGGACGCGCTGCTGTAGCCACTGTCTGGAACTTGCGGACAGGCGGGTGCCAGCCCGTGAACCGATGCCGCAGCTCGCGTCCGGCGACGCATCGCGAAGCAGGTAAAATCGCGGCTCCGCATTTTTTCCTGACACGCCTGCCTGCTGCATGAACCACGATCCCATCCTCGACATCGAAGCCCTCGACATGGACGCGCGCGGCGTCGGCCATCTGCAGAACGAGGATGGCACGCCCGGCAAGGTGATCTTCGTCGAAGGCGCGCTGCCGGGCGAGCGCGTGCGCTTCAAGTCCTACCGCCGCAAGGCCAAATGGGAAGCGGCCGACATGACCGAGCTGCTGCGCGAATCCTCATTGCGTGTGAAGCCGAAATGCGAGTTCTTCGGCATCTGCGGCGGCTGCGCGATGCAGCACCTGGAGCCCGATGCGCAAGTCGCGATCAAGCAGCGCGTGCTGGAAGACAACCTCTGGCATCTGGGGAAGGTGCGCGCGCAGACCCTGCTGCGCCCCATCCATGGCCCGGACTGGGGGTATCGCTTCCGCGCACGGATGTCGGTGCGTTATGTCGAGAAGAAGGGTGGCGTGCTGATCGGCTTTCACGAGAAGCGCTCCAGCTTCATCGCCGACATGAAGACCTGCCAGATCCTGCCGAAGCGGGTGTCCGACATGCTGGTCCCGCTGCGCGGCCTGGTCGCGTCACTGTCCATCCGCGACCGCTTGCCGCAAATCGAGCTCGCGATCGGCGAGCATGAAGGCCAGCCCGTGATCGTGATGGTGCTGCGTATCATGGAGCCGCTGACAGCAAGCGACGAGACCGCCTTGAAGGCTTTCGCCGACAAGTGGCAGATCGAGTGGTGGCTGCAGACCAAGGGCCCGGATACGGCAGCGCCTTTCTATCCGAACCAGCGCCCGCTGCAATACCTGCTGCCCGAGTTCGGCGTGCGCATGCCTTTCAAGCCCACCGATTTCACGCAAGTGAATCATCAGATCAACCGCGTGCTGGTCGCGCGCGCACTGCGCCTGCTGGATGTGCAGGCCACCGATCGTGTGGCCGACCTGTTCTGCGGACTCGGCAATTTCACGCTGCCGCTGGCTACGCTGGCGAGGGAAGTGATCGGCATCGAAGGTAGCACCGCACTGACCGAGCGTGCATTGGAGAATGCGACGGTCAATGGCCTCGCGCAGAAGACACAGTTCTCCTGCCGCAATCTGTTCGAGTTTTCGGTGGAGGACCTGAAGGCGCTCGGCAAATTCGACCGCATGCTGATCGACCCGCCGCGCGAGGGCGCGATGGAGGTCTGCAAGGCGCTCAGCGAGCTGGCAGCCATCGATCCGGCTGCGGTGCCCAAGCGCATCGTGTATGTGTCCTGTAACCCGGCGACGCTGGCGCGCGACGCGGGCGTGCTGGTGAAGGTCGGCGGCTACCAGCTGTCGCAGGCAGGCGTGGTCAACATGTTCCCGCATACCGCGCATGTGGAATCGATGGCGGTGTTTGACCTGCCTGCCTGAGCTGCAGCGACGACCTCAGGTCGTTGGCTCGAATCGCCTCAGCAGTTCGGCAATATCTTCTGCGCCTATTGCTTTCGCGATCTGATAGGCATTTAACCTGGGCCACTGCTGGGTTAAATCGTTCAATGTGATGGCCTCGCCGAGGTTAATCGTTACTGATCTCACGTCGCCTTGGTCGCCATGCTCGATTGGCGGGATGAGATCCGCCTTTACCGCTGCCTGTTGCGCGGCATTCGGCAAATCCAATAGCCGCCTCACGACATCGGTCATACGCTCTGATGTTGCCGTGATCAAGGCATTTTCTCCTCTGCGTCCGATATGCGCAGCCTGTACTTCAAGCGTATCCAGAGATAGCAACATCTGCAATGCCTCGGTATTGCGAGCCGAGATGGCTGACATGAGCGGGCTGCACGAGCGGGTTTCCACGGACACGCTCAGTGGCGCGAGATAAGCCGAATTCAGCAGCAGCTCAGTGCAGCGCGCAAGTTTAGACGAAATCGCAAAGCTGAGCGCATTGCCCATCTCGATGATGGGCGAACAAACAGCGGCACTGGCCCCGGGCGACTCCAGCAGTAGCGCGAGTAGCTCCGGCTTGTCTTTTGAGATCGCGGTCGTTATCGCGTTCATCCCCATGATCGCGGGCATGGATATTTGTTCGCTCGCATTCGGCAAGGCGAGCAAAAGCTTGACGGCCGCTATTTCCCCGGAAGCGACCGCAAAACTCAGTACGCTTCCTCCGCCATTCATGGACGATTGAACTGCCTGGACTTCGCCATTTGACAAGGCCAGCAATTGCCGCATGATGTCGATGTCACCATTGCTTGCAGCCAACATCAGTGGCGTTCGACCGTTAATCCCCGGCTCAAGGGCGAGTTTCTCCGGTGCCTCGATTTTCCCAAGCAAGGTTGCCATCGCGTGGCTATTGCCACATAGTGTGGCGACGTGCAACGCATTCGCGCGTACGAACGCAGTTTTTGCGCTTGATCGCCCGATCGGGGTAGACAAAATCAGATCGATCACTGCTGATTGCCCGGACATGATCGCGACGCTCAGGGGGTTGTGGCCGGTTGCGGGATCTTGCTGGAGCAGTAATTTTTTATTCTTCGGCGATTCAAGCAGCTTGCTGATCGCACTGACATTTCCTCTCAGCGCATGCCTTATCATTGGATTCCTGCTTCCGGTAGCCTCGATCTGCGTCAGCGTCGAATTGAAAAATCCTGACGAATTTTTGTGTTGCGATGAATTCGCATCGCTGACAGGCGAGCGCAGTGCAGAAATTGATGTGGCTGGACTTGATGCTGTCGATAGGGTTGGCGACGCCGATATTGGCATCTCCGGGGTTCCGGAATTGGTTGTTCCGACGAATGCTGCGGCATGCCGGTAGGTCCATAGCAACACCCGATATGGCTCAGCCACTTTCAAATTTCTTTTATCAATTTCGTCGAGCACACGATCGATGACCTTGCGCTTGAGCCTGGACAGGTAGTCCGATAGCGCCTTCACATGGTCTTCCTGCGCGGCGGCGACATTCGCGAACAGGCGATCAAGGAGACTGATCGCATTCTCGAAGGATTGCGCAGGCAAGTCTGCCATCAGCCGTGACAGTGCCTTGCGGTCGCCACGCGCCAGTGTGCTCAGCAGGTCGTCCTCTGACACAGGCTTGGCTTGCGATAGGGGAGTCGAGGGCGTTGGTACCGGGATGGCTGCCGTTGAGGAGCTCACCGATGACGTACCTGGCTTCGATATCGTCTTGCTTTTAGCGCTGTGCATCTGCCGCGATGCTGGTGCTTGGGCCCTTGTGGAGACGGTCAGTTCTTCCTTCGGCTTGGTTTGCAGTCGGGAGCGAGCGTCATTCTCAGCGTCGCGTTTGACTATGACAGGTTGAGTCGCGGGCACGCGCCGTGCAGATTTTTTCGGCTTGGCCCACCCATCATCGACGCTACGCGGAGGTTCTGTCGGGTTTTGCACGATGCCGGTGGCGGACACAGAGAGTGTTGTCGTTGTTTTCGCCCGGGAGTCGCGCTTGTTTTCCTGAAATGCAGGGGGTGAAGGCTGAGCAAGCCGGGTCAGACCGGGAATAACGCGTTCCATCGGGGGCTTGGTTTCCGTCTGCTTGGGCTTTGTCGCCTGATCGATCGCGGTGAATGAACTTGGCGGAGGAGGCGGCGCTTGGGTGTCCAGACGTTCAAGCCCCTCAATGGCGGCATCGATTGCTTTCAGACTCACGGCACCCGAGCGGTGATTCGGCATCAGCTGCAACAGCAGCTTGCTGTAGGCCGACAATACGGTCGCGTCGGTCGTTGCAAGCCAGCGAACAGCCTTCAGACAGGACAGCGGGTCATCAAGGGCAGGGCCGCCATCCAGCAATTTGCTCAACGCGCCGCGTACGGTCGCAGGGTCTGCATCCCATTGCTGCTGTGCGATCAACAGTCCGCGTAGCGCCTGCGCTCGGGATTTCGCTGGCCAACGGTCGCATTCCTGTGCCTTCATGGCGACAGCCAGTGATTCGATCAATGTCTTCACAGTTGCCATCGGCACCAAGTCTCCGAAGTACACCAGACCCGCCATCAGACTGCTCGCCGAGACCGGGTGCTCGACTTTGCTGACACCAAATTGTGACAGCTGTCGCACCAGTTCAGCGGCGCAGTTTTGAAGCAGTGCTTTTTCGATACCCTGCACCTTGTTCATCGCCTTCACGAAGCTGGTCAGGTTAGCCAGCGTCTGAACATGTGCATCGAGCGTAGCTATCTGTTGCCAGTGATCGTGGTTGGCCCCTATCTGCAGCAACTTCGTGCATGCCGCCAGATACGGCGCGCTGCCCGCTACAGGGTTTGAACCAGACTGTCGCCCGGAATGTTCGTGGATAGTGCGCAGGAAATTGCTGCAGTTGGCCAGACCCTGGCCAGATCGAACTGTCAATTGTTCTTCGGGTATTTGCAGCATCAATGCCGTCACCGCTTGCAGGCGCGTCGCGGTCTCTGCATCCGACAGAAACAGGATGCCGTTCTCAAGAAAGTCCTTCAGCGTATTGCTGATGTTGGTCACTTCCACACACTGGGGCGCGACCCTGCGTGCAGGGGCTTTGGCATCCTTCGGGTCCCTCCAGAGGCAAAGCTCTCCGAGCGCCGCGTCGCAGCACAGCTTGTTCGTCAGGGCCCGCAAGCGCTGACGGTTAGCGCGTCCTTCTTCACTGGCCGAATCGAGAGGCAGCAAATCGTATGCAACCATCATATTCAGCTGTAACAGCGTCTTGCTGAGTTGGCGCGACACGACCTTGCCGGCTTCGGTGACCGGGGGGCCATCGGTGGCAGAAGGCCATCCCTCGATCACGTCCAGCGCGCGTGCCGAAAGTTTACGTACAAGGGGTCGATCGCTGCGCAGCACACCTGCCTTGAGGCCACGGGATTGCGCATTCAGGATGTCGAGCAGGCAGCCGTTGGAGGGCAATTCGGCCGGCAGCCCGTCATGCATGGCCTGGATGATCAAGGCGTCGTGGATCCGCCTTAGTGGTTCGGTCACCCGGCTGAGCTGTTTGCTGTCGAACAGGCAATGGCGGGCATCGCTGCCGTACAGAGTCGCCAGCCCGTTGCAAATCGTTCGTACTCCATCGGCATCCAGACCGGACAGACAGGCATTGGTGTCGACGAACTCACCATTGACGGTTAATCGTGTCGGGATCAGTTCAGCTTTGTCCAAGCTAACGGCGAATCGTTTCAGCACATTGACCATGCTGCCGGCAAAACTGTGCAGTAACGGATCGTCCTCTCGCTGAAGCGCCTGTAATTCTGGCTGGCCCTGCTTCACACGATGCAACAGCTCGCTTAATTCTGACAAATCCAGCTCGCCGCTCTTCAATAGATCTTCGGCCGCATGTTTCAGCGACCTGACACAGTTTAGCATCTTTTGCCAGTCATCGTCCTGTTCATCGCCGTCCCATTGCCCGCCGTTGCCAAGCGAACTATGGTGTGCATCCTCAGACCAGTCAGCGAATTCCTGCCGGGTTCCGCCTGAGGCTTGTCCTCGCGTGACGATCCGGGTATTTGTGCGAACAACGGCTGATTGTTCGGCTACTGGTGCCGATGCGCTTGTGGGAGAAACGGTCGGGGCGAATCGCTGGGAGGTGTTGGATTTCACTGCGGCCTCGTATGGTGTTCCGAGGACCGCACGCGGGCCCTCGTTAATCAGGGGGAGCCGCCTGAGTAGCGTTGAAATGATTCAGGTTCCTGCTTGCAAAAGGTGACCGCGCGGAGAAAAATGGGCAAAAAAAACCCTCCGCGAAGCGGAGGGTTGATTTTGAAGCTTAGTGCAGGCTTATTCGCGCTCGCCGCCAAAGATGCCCAGCAGCGCGAGCAGGTTCACGAACACGTTGTAGATGTCCAGATAGATCGCCAGCGTTGCGGTGATGTAGTTGGTCTCGCCGCCGTTCACGATGCGCTGCACGTCGAACAGGATGTAGGCCGAGAAGATCACGACCGCGATGGCCGAGATCACGATCATCAGCGCCGGCATCTGCAGGAAGATGTTCGCCACCGCTGCCAGCAAGATCACGATCATGCCCGCGAACAGCCACGACGACATGCCGGAGAAATTACGCTTGCTGGTGGTCGCGATCGATGCCATCGTCGCGAACACGATCGCGGTGCCGCCGAAGGCCGTCATGATCAGCTGCGGGCCATTCGCGAAGCTCAGCGTATGGCCAATGATCCGCGACAGCATCAGTCCCATGAAGAACGTGAAGCCGAGCAGGATGGCCACGCCGAGCGCCGAGTTCTTCGTGCGCTCGATGGCGTAGAAGAAGCCGAAGGCCACGGCCATGAACAGGATGAAGCCCAGGAAGGGGCTGCCGCTCATGAACGAGAAGTTCAGCTGCACGCCGATCGCCGCGCCCAGCACTGTCGGGATCATCGACAGCGCGAGCAGCCAGTAGGTGTTGCGCAGCACGCGATTGCGTACGGCACGCAATTCGCCGGCTGCTTCATAAGTCGTCGGGAAAGGCTGGTTCATGGGTCCTCCGTATCAAATTGGAAACAGGGTCGTGGCACGACGCCTGTCATTCCGATAATTTACCCGAGTTCCAGATGGGGCGTCCACCGCCCGCCTTCAAGGCCTTGCGGGCGCGGAGCGATGCCCCGGGATGGCCTGAAAAGCCCTGAAAAGGCGCTTTCATGCTAGAATCTCGGGCTAATCAGAATTCATCTTTGAATCCTTAACCCGTTCATTTTATTGGAGTTTTTGAACATGGCAATCGAACGCACCTTGTCGATCATCAAACCCGACGCAGTCGCCAAGAACGTGATCGGCCAGATCTATTCGCGTTTCGAAAACGCTGGCCTGAAGATCATCGCCGCCCGCATGACCCACCTGTCGCGCGCTGAAGCCGAAGGCTTCTACGCCGTCCACCGCGAGCGCCCGTTCTTCAAGGACCTGGTCGACTTCATGATCTCCGGCCCGGTGATGATCCAGGTGCTGGAGGGCGAGAACGCGATCCTGAAGAACCGCGACCTGATGGGCGCGACCGATCCGAAGAAAGCCGAGAAGGGCACCATCCGCGCCGACTTCGCCGATTCGATCGACGCCAACGCGGTGCACGGTTCGGATGCGCCGGAAACCGCAGCCGTCGAGATCGCGTACTACTTCCCGGCGCTCAACGTCTACTCGCGCTGATCGCGTTGATCTTGCCGGGCGCGGCGCGCCCGGCAAGATCAACGGCAGTACCGAAGTACAGCAACCCCCGACCGCACCGAGAGACCGAACATGGCGACAGTGACCAATCTGCTGGACCTGGAACCTGAAGGGCTCGTCAGCTGGTGCGGTGAGCTCGGGGAAAAGCCTTTCCGCGCAAAACAGCTGCAGCGCTGGATCCATCAATTCGGCGAGGCCGATTTCGATGCGATGACCGATCTCGCCAAATCGCTGCGCGAGAAGCTCAAGACCCACGCGGTGATCCGCGCTCCCGCAATCATCAGCGACAACACGTCGTCCGATGGCACCCGCAAGTGGCTGCTCGATGTTGGCAATGGCAATGCGGTCGAGACCGTGTTCATCCCCGAAGAAAACCGCGGCACGCTGTGCGTATCGACGCAGGCCGGCTGTGCGGTCAATTGCCGCTTCTGCTCGACGGGCAAGCAAGGCTTTTCGCGCAACCTGAGCGTCGGCGAGATCATCGGTCAGCTGTGGATGGCCGAGCGGCTGCTGCGCCAGGCCAAGGGCATCCCCGCCGGCCCGAAGGGCGAGCGCCAGATCACCAATGTCGTGATGATGGGCATGGGCGAGCCGCTGCTGAACTACGAGCCGACCGTCGCTGCGCTGAAGCTGATGCTGGACGATAACGCGTACGGCCTGTCGCGCCGCCGCGTGACCGTATCCACCAGCGGTGTGGTACCCATGATCGACAAGCTGTCCGGCGATTGCGCTGTCGCACTCGCGGTGTCGCTGCATGCATCGAACGACAAGCTGCGCGATGAGCTCGTGCCCTTGAACAGGAAATATCCGCTGAAGGAATTGCTGGCCGCGTGCCAGCGTTACCTCGACTACGCGCCACGCGATTTCATTACCTTCGAATACTGCATGCTCGACGGCGTGAATGACAGCGACGCACATGCGCGCGAGCTGCTCGCGCTGGTCGCTGATGTGCCGTGCAAGTTCAACCTGATTCCTTTCAATCCTTTCCCCGAGTCCGGCCTGAAGCGCTCGAACAATGCACGCATCAAGGCGTTCGCGCAGGTGCTGATGGATGACGGCATCGTGACCACCATCCGCAAGACCCGTGGCGACGATATCGACGCCGCCTGCGGACAGCTGGCCGGTGAGGTGCAGGACCGCACCCGCGTGCAGGAAAGGATGCAGAAGATGAGCAGCTACCAGCAGAAATATGGCCCCGACTTCGGCCGTATCGTGGAGATCCCGGTATGAGCGTGCGCGTGGCCTCGCTGCTGCGTTCCTGCGCAAAGTCGCTGCTGGTGGTCGGTATCCTCGCGGGCCTTCTTGCCGGTTGCGCGTCGACGGCGGACGTGCCGCTGTCATCGTCCACCGCGCAGGGCGCCGATACACGGAGTCGTGCCGATATCCGCGTCGAGCTCGCGGCGAATTATTACGCCGACGGCCGTATGGATCTGGCGCTGGCCGAGCTTGATCGCGCGCTGGCCGTGCAGCCATCGCATGCCGACGCGCTCGGTCTCAAGGGCCTGGTGCTGATGCAGATGGGCGATGCGAAGCAGGGCGAACACAACCTGCAGCAGGCGGTGCGCATCGAGCCCGACAATCCTCGTTTGCTGAACAATCTTGGCTGGCTGATCTGCCAGTCCGGCGACCCGCAGCGCGCATTGCCGTATTTCGAGCGTGCGCTCGCGCAGCGAACTTATGCATCGCCGGCGACGGCGCTGGCCAATGCCGGGCTGTGCAGTTTGCGTGCCGGCGATATGCGCACGGCCGAAGCCAACCTGGTGCGCGCGCAGTCGCTCGACCCGCTGCTGGCCACTGCGCAGGACGGGCTGGCGCGGCTCGCGCTCGCACGGACCGATTACATCGCGGCGCGCCACCATGCGGCGCGCGTGCTGAACAGCCGCGATGCCGGCCCCGAACATTTCCTGATGGCTGTCCGTGTCGAGCGCCTGCTCGGCGACAAGGCGGCCGAACAGAGCCTGCTGACACAATGGCGACGCCGTTATCCGGAGTCGCGTCAGCTGCAGGCTTACCTCCGTGGCGAATCTGATGAGCACTAAAGACTACGATCCCGCACAGGACCCGAGCAACACCACGCCGTCACCCGGCGACAGCGCCATACCTGCGGCCACCGCACCCGACGCAGCCGCTGTGACGAATGGCACCCCGGATGCGCTACTTGCATCAAACGAGGCTGCGGCGCAGGTGCCCGCGACGGCTGCTGCTGATGCTGCCGATGCTGTCGACGCTGACGTGGGCGACGTCGCTGATGTTACCGGCGGCACCGATATCGGCGCGCCGCTCGCGTCGGCCGATGAAGCGCCGCAGACCCCCGAGTTGCCGGCGCAGTTGCCCGGCGATGTGCTGGCCGCCCGCAGGATCGAGATGCGGCTGTCGATCGAAGAACTGTCGGCGCGCGTGAAGCTGGCACCGCGCCAGCTGATCGCGCTCGAGGCGAATGATTTCGGATCCTTGCCCGGCATGGCGACCACGCGCGGCTTCATCCGTTCATGTGCGAAGGCGCTGGGCATGGATCCCGAGCCTTTGCTGGCCATGGTCGCGAACGAGCCGAACCCGGCGCTGGGTCCGATGGTGATGCGTCGCCCCTTGCCCCAGCCGGGTTTCAATGGACGTCGCTATGCGCCCTCCACCAGCCATCGGCGTGGTTCGAACAAATTGTCCGGCCTTGCGGCCGTGGTGCTGATCTTCGTCGGCACGCTGGCTTATGTCGCGTGGCGCAATGACTGGCTGCAGCTGCCTGAGGTCGACTTTTCCGCGGCGCGCAATGCGGTGCTGCCTTCGTTCAGCAGCAGCGCGCAGAACGAGCCGCAGACGCCCGCCGAAGCGCCTGCCGAGACGGCAAGCCCTGCCGCCGATGATGCGACCGAAAGCCCGGCGATCGCAAAGCCTGCCAGCAGCCCGCTGCCAGCCAAGCCGGCTGTCACGGTGGTGCCGAATGGTGACGTCAACGCGTCGGCAGCGAGCGCGCCCGTGAAGCCTGCGGCACCAGCAGCCGCGACGGCAGCGAAGGCTGCCGCCACGACCATCGACCCGGCGCGCATGCTGGAACTGAAGCTGCGCGAGGACGCCTGGGTCGAGGTCTTGACGCAAAATGGCGAGCGCAAGCTGGTGTCGCGCCTGATGAAGGCCGGCAGCACCGAGCGTGTTGAAATGACCGAGCCGGTGATCCTGGTGGTCGGCAATGCGGCCGGCGTCGATGTGACGCTGCGTGGCCAGCCGGTCAGTCTGAAGGCCGGTACGCGCGACAATGTGGCCAAGGTCAACCTGAAGTGATGCACTGAAGAGGTGATGCCCCGATGAACACCCCGCCGAACTGCCTGTCCGAACCGATGCCCATCCCGTCGGGGCCAGCCACGCGCCGCGTTGCGCGCCAGGCGGTAGTCCGTCATGGCAGCCATGAGGTGCGTGTCGGTGGCGACGCGCCGGTGATGGTGCAGTCCATGACCAATACCGACACCGCCGATGCGATCGGCACGGCGATTCAAGTCAAGGAACTGGCACGCGCCGGTTCCGAAATCGTTCGTATCACCGTGAATACGCCGGAAGCGGCAGCGGCGGTGCCGCATATTCGCGAGCAACTCGACAAGATGGGCGTCGACGTGCCGCTGTGCGGAGACTTCCATTACAACGGCCACCAGTTGCTGACCCAGTACCCGGCCTGCGCGGAAGCGCTGTCGAAGTACCGCATCAACCCCGGCAATGTCGGGCAGGGTGCGAAGCGTGACACGCAATTCGCGCAGATGATCGACGTCGCGAACCAGTACAACAAGCCGGTACGCATTGGCGTCAACTGGGGCAGCCTCGATCAGGCGCTGCTGGCACGCATCATGGATGAGAACGCAAAACGTGCCGAGCCCTGGCACGCGCAGGCGGTGATGTACGAAGCGCTGGTGACCTCGGCCATCGAGAATGCGCAGCGTGCCGAAGAGCTCGGGATGCCGGGCGATCGCATCGTGCTGTCGTGCAAGGTATCTGGCGTGCAGGACCTGATCGCGGTCTATCGCGAACTGGCACGTCGCTGCGATTATCCTCTGCACCTCGGCCTGACCGAAGCCGGCATGGGCAGCAAGGGCATCGTCGCGTCGACGGCGGCGCTGTCGGTGCTGCTGCAGGAAGGCATCGGCGACACGATCCGCATTTCGCTCACGCCCGAGCCGGGTGGCGACCGCACCAGGGAAGTGGTGGTTGCGCAAGAGATCCTGCAAACCATGGGCCTGCGCAAGTTCACGCCGATGGTGATTGCATGTCCGGGCTGCGGCCGTACCACATCAACGGTGTTCCAGGAACTGGCCGATCGCATCCAGACCTATCTGCGCGAGCAGATGCCGGTGTGGAAGGGCAGCTATCCGGGTGTCGAGGAGATGAACGTGGCGGTGATGGGTTGCATCGTCAACGGCCCGGGCGAATCCAAGCACGCGAACATCGGCATCAGCCTGCCGGGCACCGGCGAATCACCGGCGGCGCCGGTATTTGTGGATGGCCAGAAGACGGTCACGCTACGCGGCGAGCGCATTGCGGAAGAATTCCAGGCCATCGTGCTCGACTACGTAAAAACCCGTTACGGCAATTGAAAGACCACTGAACCAGCATGGCAGAGACCAAGAAAGAAAAAATCCTCGGTGTGAAGGGCATGAACGATGTGCTGCCCGAAGACGCACCGTTGTGGGAATTGTTCGAGAACACCGTGCAATCGGTGCTGCGCAGCTACGGCTACCAGCAGATCCGCACCCCCATCGTGGAGCCGACTGCGCTGTTTGCGCGCGGCCTCGGCACCGTGACCGATATCGTCGAAAAAGAGATGTACTCGTTCACCGACAGCATGAACGGCGACGAACTGACCTTGCGTCCGGAATGCACGGCCGGTGTGGTGCGCTCGGTGCTCGAGCACAACCTGACCTATGAAGGCCCGAAGCGCCTGTGGTATGCAGGCCCGATGTTCCGCCATGAGCGCCCGCAGCGCGGCCGTTATCGGCAGTTCCATCAGGTCGGTGCGGAAGCGGTCGGCTTCAGCGGCCCGGACATCGACGCCGAGATGATCATGCTGTGCCAGCGTCTGTGGGATGACCTGGGTCTCTCCGACATTCGCCTCGAGATCAACTCGATCGGTGATGCCGACGAGCGTGCGCGCCATCGCGCGGACCTGATCGCGTATTTCGAGCAACACAAGGACCAGCTCGACACCGATGCGCAGCGCCGTCTGCACAGCAATCCGCTGCGCATCCTCGATACCAAGAACCCGGCGATGCAGGACCTGGTCAATGCGGCGCCGAAGCTGCTCGACTATCTCGGCGCCGAGTCGCGAGCGCACTTCGAAGGCGTGCAGCGCTACCTCGACCGCAATGCGATCCGTTACACGATCAACCCGCGGCTGGTGCGTGGCATGGATTACTACAACCGCACCGTGTTCGAATGGATCACCGACCAGCTCGGCTCGCAGGGCACGGTCTGCGGCGGTGGCCGTTACGACCCGCTGGTCGAGATCTTCGGCGGCAAGCCAACCCCGGCGGTCGGGTTTGCGATGGGCGTCGAGCGCTTGCTGGAGCTGTTGAAGGCATCCGGCGGTGCGTTCGAGCGCAGCCAGTGCGATGTCTATCTCGTGCACCAGGGCGAGGAAGCGCAGATGCAGGCCTTCACGATAGGTGAGCGCATTCGGGATGCCGGGTTGGATGTTGTGCTACATTGCGCGGCTGCGGGCAGCGTGGGCAGCTGCAAGTCGCAGATGAAACGTGCGGATGGCAGCGGCGCCGCGTTCGCGGTGATCCTCGGTGAAGACGAAGTCTCGCGGCAGCAGGCGACGGTCAAGCACCTGCGCGATGCGAACCCGGCGCACAACCAG
>JACCDI010512781.1_pt1 | contig 23167 bp, 18 predicted proteins | sample 7442791 | NCBI WGS metagenome assembly JACCDI01 (sample SAMN15323434, study PRJNA562643) | freshwater metagenome | isolation source: river surface water | place: USA:Blue River Watershed | collected 2017-08-15
AAAAAAAATTAAACACAAATAAAAATGGCAGTTTTATCTAAAATTAGACAACGTTCATTCTTCTTAATTGTAATTATTGCATTAGCATTATTTTCATTTGTATTAGCAGATGTAATCAAGAGTGGAACTTTTGGAAGTAGTGCAAACAGTGTAGGTTCTATCAATGGAACCGACATATCAGCACAAGATTTCATGCAACAAGTTGCAATGATTGAAAAGCAAGGTCAAGGAATGAGTAATACACAAGCTATGAATACAGCTTGGGAACAAAAAGTTAGAAGTATTATTCTTGGAGAAGAATTTGAAAAGTTAGGGCTTAAAATTGGTGGAGAACAATTAATCAATGTGATCAAACAGAATCCAAACTTTGCACAAAATCAACAATTTTTAAATGCTGCAGGTCAGTTTGATGAAAATAAATTTAAAGAATATATCAAATCTTTAAAAAATGCACCCAATCAAGAACAATGGTTGCAATGGAAAGATTTTGAAAAAAATATTGAAACTTTTGCTGTAGAGCAAATGTACAATACCATGATTAAGTCAGCGGTAATAACAACAAAAGCAGAAGGTAAGTTCGCGCATCAAATGGAAGCTACTAAAGCTGATTTTGATTATGTAACGGTAGCTTTCTCAACAGTAAACGATGATCAAGTTAAAGTTTCAGATGCTGAGATTTTAGAATTTATGAAAAAAAATCCTAAAAAATATAAATCAGACCCTACCAGAAGTATTGATTTTATTTTAGTGGAAAACAAACCTTCTAAAGAAGATGAAGCAGCCATGCTAGAATCTATTACTGGGGTGTTAACTGGAAAAGTGGTTTACAACGAACAAACTAAAAAGAACGATACACTTCCTGGATTTAGAACGGTTTCAAATGTAGCGGAATTTGTAAATGCAAATTCAGACATTAAATTTGATTCTACTTACATAGCGAAAAAAGATTTACCAGCGGAGTTTCAAGAGCAATTATTTAACTTGCCAGCTGGAGCGGTTTTCGGACCGTATAACCACAACGGACACCAATGTTTGTCTCGAATGATTGGAAGAAAGCCAAATGCAAGTGCAAAAGCAAGTCATATTTTAATCGCATACAAAGGAGCAGAACGCTCATCGGCTACAAGAACTAAAGAAGAAGCTCAAAAATTAGCCAATGATTTATTAGCACAAGCTAAAACAAATCCAGGTAACTTCCCAATGTTAGCCATTACAAATTCTGATGATCCAGGATCAAAAAATAATGGTGGAGAATACGATAACATTGTTCCAGGTCAAATGACACCAAAGTTTAATGATTTTGTGTTTAACAATCCAGTTGGAACCATGGGTGTAGTAGAAACAGAATTTGGTTTTCACGTAATGAAAGTGTCGGGTAAAAATGATGCGGTATTATTGGGAACTGTAGCTCAAAAAATTCAAGCGTCAGACGCTACTATTGATGCAGCCTATACAAAAGCTAGCCAATTAGAAGCCAGTGCCCTAGAAAACAAAGATTTTGAAGCGGTAGCTAAAAAAGCAGGTTTGGTTGTGACGCCTTCTACCAATATTAAAGCGTATGACGAATACGTTCAAGGTTTGGGTTCGCAAAGAGAGATTGTGCGTTGGAGTTTTAATAAAGAAACTGAAGTAGGGGTTATCAAACGTTTTGAAGTACCTCAAGGTTTTGTTGTCGCTAAATTAAAAGATGTTAACGATACCGAATTACTTCCTTTAGACGTAGCAAAACAATCGGTAGAACCGATCTTAAAAAATCAGAAAAAAGCTGAAATCATTAAGAAAAAAATGAACGGTAGTTCGTTAGAGGCTGTTTCAAAAGCATCAGGAGCTTCAATTATTACTGCAACTGATGTGACGGTTAAAAATCCAATGATTACTAATATTGGTATGGAGCCAAAAGTAGTTGGTAAAGCATTTGGATTAGCAGCTGGAAAAACTTCTGGAATTATTGAAGGAGCAACGGGTATGTTTATGATTAGAGCTAAGAAAGTTGTTAAAGCACCTGCTATTTCTGATTATAAAAACTATATCAATCAAGAAAAATCACAGAACCAATCGTATGCTTCGTCAAAAGCTTATATGGCGATTAAAGACAAAGCAGAGATTAAAGACAATAGAGGAAATTTCTAGTAGTACATTTCTTTACATTATAAAAAAAGAGCTGATTTTTCAGCTCTTTTTTTATACCTTTTTTATAACATAGGTTACAATGCCCCAAACGGTAAAATCGTTGTGTAAATTAACTTCAATGGGTTTGTAATTTGAATTTTCAGGCATTAAAAACAATGCTTCTCCTTCTTTCTTAATGCGTTTTACAGTGAACTCACCATCGATTAAACAAACCGCTATTTTATCGTGTACGGGCTCTAAACTTCGATCAATTACTAAGATGTCGCCATCATCTATTCCAGCACCGGTCATAGAATTTCCCACCGCTTTTGCATAAAACGTAGCTTCCGTATTTTTGACTAATGTTTTGTCTAAACTGATTTTGTTTTCTTCAAAATCAGCTGCAGGGGAAGGGAATCCTGCCTTAATACCTCCCGAAAAAAAAGGGTGTTTTTGTGCCACACTTTCATCGGGAAGGTAGCACTTTATTTTTTGGCTTACTGACATTTTACTTCAATTATTTCCTCAAAGTTAGTGGTATATTTTTTAGAAAGATGTTGCTGTTTCATTTTCCAGGTGCGTTGCAAATCTTGACTTCCCAGTCGTATTTTTCGGACCCCATTTTTTTTATAATAAGCATCCATCACTTCCATAATTTTTTGATACTTCGGATTTTCATCGTCAAACAAATGAAACTGTTTTTGATTCGCCGGTATAATTTCGGTGACGATGACGCCTGCTTTTTTATACAATTCGCCCTCTTGATATCCTTCCTGCAAGAGTTGGACCGCTACATTACTTATTGAAAAAGCAGTATTGCTTGGAAACGATAGTGTTTTGAGTCGGTAGTAACTGTAGCGCGTATCGGTAGTTTTGTATTTATTTTTTTGCAAATATAAAATAACCGCATAGCAACAAGAGTTTTGCAAACGCAATTTTTCAGCGCACAGCGAAGCAAAGGTTGCAACGCGTTCTTTTAATAGCTTGTAATCGCTTATATCGTGCTCAAAACTTCTTGTAATGGCAATGGTTCGTTTGGTTTTGGGTTCGTTGAGTGCTAAAACCGATCGTCCTTCTAATTCATATTTTAAACGCAACCCTATCACACCCATTTCTTTTTTGATGAATGCTTCGTTATGGGGTAGGGTAAAATCAAATGCGGTTACTATTTTTTGCAGGTGCATTTTTTTGGTCAAGCGAAATCCAATGCCCCAAACGTCTTCGATTTTTGTCCATTTTAAGGCCTTGATTCGTTTTTCTTCGGTATCAATGGTATAGACGCCTCGTGTTCTTTCGGGATATTTTTTGGCAATCTTATTGGCTATTTTTGCCAATGCTTTCGTGGGTGCAAATCCAATACCTGTTGGAATGCTTAGCCAACTCATGATGCGTTCTTGTATTTGTGTACCAAGGGAATCATAGTCGGAGATGGCATGTCCTTCAAAGTTTAAAAATGCCTCGTCAATACTGTATACCTCTACATTTGGGGTGTAGTGTTCTAAGATTTTCATTACGCGTTGGCTCAAATCGCCATACAGCACATAATTGGATGAAAAAACTTGTATTTGATGTTGCTGAACGAGGTCTTTGATTTTAAACGCTGGAACGCCCATGGCAATGCCTATTTTTTTAGCTTCGTTACTGCGTGAAATGACACAACCGTCATTATTGGACAGCACTACTACAGGCTTCCCATTATAGTGGGGTTGAAAAACACGTTCGCAAGAAACGTAAAAATTATTACAGTCGACCAGTGCATACATGAGGGTAAATTTACTTTTCTTTTCGTAAAAATAAGAGGCTACAATTGTTAATGTTAATAAAAAAACGCAACCGGTATTTCGGTTGCGTTTCTATAGTTGCAAGGGCTAATTTTTAATCGTTTAGCTTCAAAACAGCCATGAATGCCTCTTGTGGAATTTCTACATTTCCTACTTGGCGCATGCGTTTTTTTCCTTTTTTCTGTTTTTCTAATAATTTACGTTTACGAGAAATATCTCCTCCATAACATTTGGCCGTTACATCTTTTCGAAGGGCTTTAATGGTTTCACGGGCAATAATTTTTGCGCCAATAGCCGCTTGAATAGGAATGTCAAATTGCTGTCTTGGAATCAATTCGCGTAATTTTTCACACATTTTTTTACCAATATTGTAAGCATTGTCTTCGTGGATCAAGGCCGAAAGGGCATCGACAGATTGAGCATTTAATAAAACGTCTAATTTTACCAATTTAGAGGTACGCATTCCGATGGGATGGTAATCAAAAGAGGCATATCCTTTGGACACGGTTTTTAATCGGTCATAAAAATCAAATACGATTTCGGCTAACGGCATGTCAAAATTTAATTCTACACGTTCGGTAGTCAAATAGGTTTGATTGGTAATCAAGCCCCTTTTTTCAATACACAAACTCATTACATTACCCACAAAATCTGCCTTGGTAATGATGGTTGCTTTGATATACGGTTCTTCTACACGGTCTAATTTCGAAGGCTCTGGTAAATCGGATGGATTGTTTACAATCATGCCAACTTCGGGCTCTTTTTTGGTATACGCTAGGTAAGAAACGTTAGGAACGGTAGTAATTACCGTCATATTGAATTCGCGTTCAAGGCGTTCTTGTATGATTTCCATGTGTAACATTCCTAAGAATCCACAACGGAAACCAAATCCTAAGGCGGCCGAACTCTCTGCGGTAAACACTAACGAAGCGTCATTCAATTGTAATTTTTCCATAGAGGCACGGAGGTCTTCGTAATCTTCCGTATCTACAGGATAGATTCCGGCAAAAACCATAGGTTTTACATCCTCAAATCCCTGAATCATATTGGTAGTTGGTGTTTTGGCATCGGTTACGGTATCACCTACTTTTACTTCTTTAGCTTCTTTGATCCCTGAAATTAAATAGCCTACATCACCCGTGGAAATAACATCTTTTGGAACTTGATTTAATTTCAACGTCCCCACTTCATCGGCAAAATATTCATTGCCAGTTGCCATGAACTTAATTTTTTGCCCTTTTCTGATTTCTCCATTTTTTACTCTAAAAATAACTTCAATTCCTCGAAAAGGATTGTAATGTGAGTCAAAAATTAAGGCTTGTAAGGGTTCGTCTTTTTCGCCTTTAGGGGCAGGTATTTTTTCAATGATAGCTGCTAAAATATTTTCAACACCAAAGCCTGTTTTTCCAGAGGCATGAATGATGTCTTCTAATTTACATCCGAGTAAATCGATGATGTCGTCGCTCACTTCTTCCGGATTGGCACTCGGTAAATCCACTTTATTGAGTACGGGAATGATCTCTAAATCATTTTCTAAAGCCAAATATAAATTTGAAATGGTTTGTGCTTGAATACTTTGTGCCGCATCAACAATCAATAATGCGCCTTCACAAGCGGCAATAGATCGCGATACTTCATACGAGAAATCCACGTGACCCGGCGTGTCAATTAAATTCAAAACATATTTTTCACCTTTATAGGTGTATTCCATTTGAATGGCGTGACTTTTTATGGTAATTCCACGTTCGCGTTCCAAGTCCATATTGTCTAATAACTGGGCTTTTTCCTCACGCGCAGTAACGGTTTGAGTGGCGCCAAGTAATCGATCGGCAAGCGTACTTTTTCCGTGGTCAATGTGTGCAATAATGCAAAAATTTCTAATATTTTTCATGCTTCAATATCAAGTTCAAATTTCAATAGCGACTTTAGTGCAATTAATCTGCAAATATAGGGTAAAGTTTTGATTCATGATAGCAGAAACCAATTGATAAGAAGAGAAAAAAGTAAAAATCAAATATCGGTAATCTTCAATCAAAAATCTTATTCTATCTTTGCAAAAAAAGTACAGCACCATGCCAAAAATTGGTAACATCTTATTACCCGATTTCCCGTTATTATTAGCACCGATGGAAGACGTGAGCGATCCCCCTTTTCGTCGTTTGTGTAAATTACACGGAGCCGATTTGATGTATTCAGAATTTATTTCTTCGGAAGGATTGATTCGGGATGCGGTGAAAAGCAAGCAAAAGCTGGATATTTTTGATTATGAACGCCCTGTGGGAATTCAAATTTTTGGAGGGGATGAAGAAGCGATGGAACTGTCGTCTCGAATTGTGGATGCAGTACAACCCGATTTGGTCGATATCAATTTTGGATGCCCGGTAAAAAAAGTGGTGTGCAAAGGAGCAGGAGCAGGGGTTTTGAAAGATGTCGATTTGATGGTGCGTTTGACCAAAGCAGTAATTAAAGGAACCAATCTTCCTGTAACGGTTAAAACGCGTTTGGGGTGGGATGAAAGTTCCATCAACATAGACGAAGTTGCCGAACGCTTGCAAGATATTGGTGTGCAAGCTTTGACGGTGCATGCAAGAACGCGCGCGCAGATGTATAAAGGACATTCTGATTGGAGTCATATCCAACGCATAAAAGAAAACCCAAGAATTACCATGCCGATTTTTGGAAACGGTGATATTGATTCGCCCGAGAAAGCATTAGAATATAAAAATAAATATGGTTTAGACGGGATGATGATTGGTCGTGCGGCCATTGGTTATCCATGGATTTTTAACGAAATCAAACATTATTTTGCTACCGGAGAAAAATTAGCAGCACCCAACATGACTGACCGAATAGAAGCGGCAAAAAATCACTTGATTTGGAGCATCGATTGGAAAGGCGAACGTTTGGGTATTAACGAAATGCGACGTCATTATACCAATTACTTTAAAGGCATTCACGGATTTAAAGAATACAAGCAAAAATTAGTGACTACCGACGGCGTCAATCAATTATTGGATGTATTTACTGAAATTGAGCAGGTTTTTGCCGATTATGTGATGGAAGGTTAGTTGAATTACCCGTGATAGACTCTTGAAAACACAATTTTCCCGTCCTTAATTTCTAACACTTCGGCCACTAGCATATCTTCTTCTCCTTGTACTTGTCTTGTGTATTCCATGAAAACGCGATCTGAGTTTGCGGTTAATGAAGTGACTTTGTATTGCAATGTTGGCAATCGATCAAAAGCATCTTGCCACCAATCGCGCATCGCTTCTTTACCGATGATTAATCCATTGGTTTCCGGCTGACGAATCTTTAATTTCGGACTAAAATGTTGGGCTTCATCGTCGTATAACGCTAATAATTTCTCAAGATTTTTTGTGTTGAACGCATCAAACCATTTCAGGGCAATTTGTTGGAGTTGATTGGGCATAGAGTTTAAATTTAAATACAAAGAGTACGAAATAAAAAAAGACACATAAAAATTGCTATGTGTCTGTATGTATTTCAAAAAAAATTATGAATTTTTTAGGTTGATGATTTCTTGTTCGGTTAAGAAACGCCAATCACCTCTTGGTAAATTTTTCTTCGTTAATCCCGCAAAGGTAACACGGTCCACTTTCAATACATCGTATTTTAAATGTTCAAAAATTTTACGTACCACTTTTACGTTGGACGTTTTCATTTTGATGCCAATTTCACTTTTGGGTTGGTCTTCGATATAGGTTATTTCTTCCACAAACACTCTGTGGTCTTCAATAGTTAATCCTTTTTGGATGCGTTCTAAATCTTCAAATTTTAAGTTTTTATCTAATGTAACTTGGTATACTTTAGACGAACGTTGATTGGGAACCGTAAATTTTTGAACAATTTCTGTATCATTGGTAAACAATAATAATCCAGTAGTCGTTTTGTCCATTCGTCCTACAGGGATTAAATTTGCTTTGGTTGCATTTCGCACTAAATCCAAAACATTTGCTGATCCAGGCGCATCATCTCCAGCTGTAGAAAAGTTTTTAGGCTTATTTAATAAAATATATTCCTTCTTTTCTGGGGTAATGTTTACGCCATCAAATTGAACTGCATCGGTTAGTTTTACGCGGTAGCCCATTTCGGTGATGACCACTCCGTTTACTTTTACGTTGCCACTTTGAATGTAAATGTCGGCATCTCTTCTGCTGCACATCCCTGAATTAGAGATGTAACGATTCAATCGAATTTCGTCTGGATTTGAAGGTCTCTTAGGCGATTTTGCAGCCTTTGGCGCTTCTTTAGCTCCCGCAGATTCGGGATTTGGTTTTGTAGCAAATTTCGAAGGCGCTTTACGCACAGGCGCATTTCCTCTTGAATTGCTGGTTTTTTTGTATCCTCCTTGACGGGCAGAACCGGGACGACTTTTATCGCTTTCTTGATGACGTGACATAATTGTAAACAAATTTCTGCAAAGATATAACTAATAAGTGGAAATCAATTTTTTTCCATGAATCAAAACCGATGGTTCGATCAAAACAATGGAAAAAACACCGGCTACAATAATAAATTTTAATAAAAAGTGCAGTTTGAGGTATGCTGTTTTTGAAGTGGCCCTCCAGAGCAAAACGCTAAAGGATAATAAAGCCATTAGGCTCAAATAAAAATAAATATCCATATAGCCCACATCATAAATTTCGATTAACAAATAGACGGGGAACAAAGTGAATGCGGTTAATAATGAAATAATACTTTTTGCTGTCTTTTCTCCAAAAACAACAGGAATAGTTTTGTAATCGGCAATTAAATCACCTTCCATATTTTCTAGATCTTTGATCATTTCTCTGATGATGATGAGCAACAACAAGAAAGAAGCGTGCGCAAATATGACGGGGTAAAAATTCTTATAGTACATTAAAATTCCGAAAAAAGGCAAAACTGCTAAAAGCGCTGCAGTGATGTTCCCAATAAGGAACATTTTTTTCAATTTGTGCGAGTAGAACCAAATCAAGAAAATGTACGTTGAGAAAAATAATAGCGCGCGCCACGAGATGAAAAACATCAGTAACGCTACGATAAAATTAATGGTAAAATATACTTTTAGTTTGGTTTCCTGACTTACCAGGCGGTCTATCATGGCTTTCTTTGGCCGATTGATCAAATCTTTTTTAGCATCGTAAAAATTATTGATGATATATCCTGATGCAATGGTTAAAGTTGCTGCAATCACAATCAAGAACAAACGCCAATCAAGAATAATAGCCAAGGCACGTTTTTCAGGCGCTAAAATAAAGATGGCAGATAGGTATTGCGCTAAAACAATCACCCAAATGTTATATCCCCGAATGACAGAGAAAAAACTGGCTATTTTTTTGAGTGTTACTTTGGATTTGCGACTGAGCATATCTCTTTGGATTTTGGTTATAGGAGATTGGTAATTGGTATGAAAATATGAAAAGCCATTACCAGTTACCCATTACCTATTGCCTTTCTAAAAATTATAAACTACTTCTAATTTATAGTCTTTCAAGGATTCTTTAGCCTTATCTAGATCTTGAGTAAATCCTAAAATATAACCGCCACCGCCAGAACCACACAATTTCAAATAGTAATCGTTTGTGTCAATTCCTTTTTGCCACACTTGGTGAAATTGCTCTGGAATCATGGGTTTAAAATTATTCAAAACTACTTTTGATAATTGTTTAGTGTTTTCCAATAATGATTTTACATCACCGTGTAAGAAATTATCCACACAAGCATCGGTATACTTAATGAATTGTGATTTCAACATGGTTCGGAAACCATTGTCTTTCAAGTTTTCCATAAAAATGGATACCATAGGGGCAGTTTCGCCTACAATTCCAGAATCCAATAAAAAGACAGCTCCTTTGCCTTGGGTACTTTGTGTTGGAATTCCAGTCGCTTCTATATTGTCTTTTGAATTGATCAGTATGGGAATACTTAAATAACTGTTTAATGGATCTAAGCCCGAACTTTTTCCGTGGAAAAACGATTCCATTTGAGCAAAAATCGTTTTCAATTGCAATAATTTTTCACGGGTTAAATTCTCTAAAACTGTGATTTTTTCGTTGGCATATTTATCGTAAATGGCAGCTACAAGGGCCCCGCTACTTCCTACACCATATCCTTGTGGAATGCTAGAATCAAAAAACATTCCGCTGTTTATGTCTTGTTTTAATACCTCCAAATTGAATGTAACCAACTCGGGTTGTTCTGTTTGTAAATTTTCTAAATACACTACAAATCTTTGAAGACTTGCGTTTGATTTAATTGCGCTTTCTGAAGGGTTTTCCTCCTTTTTCAAGGCACCATTGTAGAAATTATAAGGGATTGAAAGTCCTTTCGAATCTTGGATGATTCCATATTCTCCGAAAAGTAATATTTTAGAGTAAAAAAGTGGTCCTTTCATAATTTTTAGTTTTCTATTTCAGTAAACAAGGAGTAAATGTACAAAATTAATTTGATTTAGCACCTGTTCCAATTTGATCACAAATATATTGCCCATTTTGACAATAGCCAACCAATTCATTTTGAATAAATTGCATTACTTTTTCTTTTACCGTTGACGGGTATAGAACATGTACATTGGCACCTGCATCCAACGTAAAACAAACGGGAATTTGTGTTTCGTTTCTAAAGTTCCAAATTGTATTGATAATTTCTAACGTATTCGGTTTCATCAAAATGAAATAAGGCATGGATGTCATCATCATGGCGTGTAATGTCAACGCTTCACTTTCTACAATTTTGATGAATGCTGCAATATTTCCCGATGTTAGCACTTCTTTTATAGCGGTTAAATTTTCGTGAGCTTGAGCAAACCGTTGTTCGGCAAAAGGATGATTGTGCATTAAATCGTGCCCAACTGTACTCGAAACTTGTTTTTCGCCTTTGTCTACTAACAAAATAGTGTCTTGAAAGTTTTTGAAATTTTCATGAATTTCTGAAAACGCTACGCCAAATAAATCTGAACTGTTAGCTGTTTTTGAATGATTGCCCCAAATTACCACTTCACCTTTGATGCTTCTGCACGCACTACCACTTCCCAAACGGGCTAAAAAAGATGCTTTTGCATGGAAATAGTCATCTGAAAGACTTGGAGTGATAGCTTTTTCCAAACTCATGATAGAAACAGCTAAAGCGGCCATTCCTGAAGCAGACGAGGCAATACCTGAACTGTGCGGGAAGGTATTCTGGGTATCAATTGTAAAATGATATTCTTTTAAATACGGGCAATATACCTCGATTCGTTCGAAAAATTTTTGAATTTTAGGTTTGAAATCTTCTTTTGGCTTTCCTTCAAATAACAAATCAAAAGAGAAGTCTTTGGTGTCTGATTTTTTTAGTACCCCCAATTTTGTGATGGTCTTGCACTGGTTTAATGTAAAACTAATGGACGGATTGGCCGGAATTTGCTCGGATTTCACACCCGGAATACTGGATTCTTGTTCTTTTTTACCCCAATATTTTACCAAAGCAATATTACTGGGTGCACTCCACTCGAAATTTGCTGCTTCAAGAGAGCTGTAGGTTGTTGCCATAAAATCTTTTTCGGTAAGCATGGTGTAATATTTTGACAAAAATACCGATTTTGATTGATTTGTTCCCTTGATATTTCGTTAATTTGCTATTAAAATTAGAAAAAATGACAAAATATTTGCGCATTATCAATATGGTTATGGTTTGTTTGGCGGTAGGATATTTGTCCAGCAAAGTAACGCAAGCCAATATAGAAACATGGTATCCCATGATAGTAAAACCCATTTTTAATCCGCCCAATTGGGTTTTTGCACCCGTTTGGACCTTACTTTTTATTTTGATGGGGATTTCCAGTGGGCTAATTTGGAACCAAATGGCGACCAAGTTACCGTTGGTTAAAAAAGGGATGTTGTTTTTTGTAATTCAATTGGCATTAAATGCGCTTTGGTCCTATATTTTCTTTGGTTTGCATAATTTTTTATTGGCTTTCGTTGAGATCATCTTACTTTGGTTGATGATTTATGAAACCTATCATGTCTTCAAACAAATTGATAAAAAAGCGGCTTATTTATTAATCCCATATTTAGTTTGGGTTGGATTTGCAACGCTACTTACAGGAAGTATTTTTTGGTTGAATCGCTAATTTTTTGTTGTTTCATTTTGTGATATGCTCTGCCACAATAAAGCCCCCGGTCCAAGCATTTTGGAAGTTAAACCCACCGGTTATGGCGTCGATGTTGAGTATTTCACCGGCAAAATAAACATGAGGCAAAATTTTGCTTTCCATGGTTTTGAAATTGACTTCTTTTAAATCAATACCACCCGCGGTTACAAATTCTTCTTTGAAGGTGCTTTTCCCATTGACATGAAATTCGCCATTGGTAAGTTGTTCGCCTAAAGCATTCAATTGTTTTTTAGATATATCGGCCCATTTGGTATCTTCCGAAATTCCTGCTGCCTTCACTAAATTTTCCCAAAGGCGTTTGGGCAATTCAAAATGAGCATATTTACTCACTAATTTTTTGGCGTGATTTTCTTTGATTTCTTTTAAACTATCCAGAGCGTCTTCAAAGGTTGATTCATGCAACCAATTGACTTGTATGGCAAATTGGTATTTTTTTTCGGCTAATTCTCTGGCACCCCAAGCCGAAAGGCGTAAAATTCCGGGACCACTCATGCCCCAATGGGTAATCAATAAAGGTCCGGCTGCTTGCAATTTAGACTTCTTCACTTTCACGGTAGCTACTGCCGAAAGCCCCATTAAATCTTTAATTCGAGGATCTTTGATGTTAAAGGTAAACAAGGAGGGAACAGGCTCAATGAGTGTATGTCCTAAATGGTGTAACAATTCCCACATTTTAGGATTGCTACCGGTCGTAAGTACTATTTTTTCGCACAGGAAAACATCTTGTGTGGTCGAAATTTTCCAATGTGTTTCTGTTTTGTAGAGTTCTTGAACACTGTGATTGGTGAGTACATCAATGTTGCATTTTTTTATGGCAGCTTGAAAACAATCGATGATGGTTTGAGATGAATTGGATACGGGAAACATCCGACCGTCTTCTTCTATTTTAAGGGGCACACCTTTTTTTTCAAACCACTCAATAGTATCTCCCGAGCAAAATTGATGAAACGGACCTTTTAATTCGCGCTCGCCTCGCGGATAATTTTTCACTAAATCATTGGGTACAAAACAGGCATGTGTTACATTACAGCGTCCGCCACCTGAAATGCGCACTTTTTCTAAAACACTTTTACCGCGTTCGAGGATGGCAATTTTAAGGGCAGGATTTTTCTCAGCGCAGTTAATGGCCGTAAAAAACCCAGCAGCCCCACCACCGATTATAATAATGTCGTATTTTGAATTCAATGATTTTTTTTGCAAATATCGGTTAAATTTTAAAATAAAAATCCCGCTGATTTAGAGCGGGACTTTTATTTATTTTTAGTACTATTATTTTGAAAGAATGTAATATTGCCATGGCAACATGGAAAGGGCTTGTGAGGCTTTTAAGTCCATCATTTTTTCATTCATTATATCTTTAAATTGTCCGTTTAGCGGCAATGAAACGCTTACTGGTTTAGCTGATAAATTCGCTAAATAAATTACTTTTTTTCCATTTTTCATTCGTTCAAATACCAACACATTTTCATTAGTAGCAGGTATTCTTTTGTAGGTTGCTTTGTTTTTTCCACCGTGCAAAGCGTCAATTTCGTTTTTGATTTTACCTAATTTAGCACGCAATTCCCATTGTTTTCCTTTGGTTTTCGGGATGGAATCTTTTTCAAAAAATTTCAAACTGTGCGCCAAGCCATATTCGTTACCACTATAGACAAGTGGCATACCTGGCATTAAATAGGTTAAGGCTGTCATAGCCTCTTCGGCTTCTCCTAAACGACTTTTAATGGTGCCATTCCAAGAATTTTCATCATGGTTGTCCACAAAATTCATTAAGATATCATTGGCTTCATAGTCTTTGTTGATTTTTTCAATATAGGCATCAAATTGTTTCACAGGTTCTTTGCCTTGTGCTATTTTGTTTAGGGTATGATGGCCATCCCATGCATAAGCCATGTCGAATAAATTGTTTTTTAACAATGCTGGTTCCCATGCTTCTGCTAACATGAAGATGTTTTTTTGTTTGCGCAATTGCGGAATCGCTTGTTGCCAAAAATCCAAGGGCACATTACCCGCTACATCACAACGGAAACCATCAATAGCTTCATCTTTGATCCAATACATCATATCGGCTGTCATGGCTTTACGTAGATTTTGATTGTCATAATTTAAATCAGCTACATCGGTCCAACCCCACGATTTTCCTGTTTCTGGATTGATCGGGTCAATAATTTCGCCTTTAGTATTTTTGGTGTAATATTCCGGATGATTTTTGATCCAAACGTGATCCCAACCCGTATGATTTGGCACCCAATCCAAGATTACATAAATTCCATTTTCGTGTGCAGTTTTTACTAAATTTCTGAAGTCTTCAATAGTCCCAAATTCGGGATTTACTTTTGTGAAATCCGAAACGGCATAATAACTTCCTAAATATTTGTGTTGTTCTGCCGCGGGCATTTCCGATGCAAATTTACTGTCATCGCCACCTGTTGCTTTTCTTTTGGTTTGTGAAATCGGAAAAATAGGCATAACCCAAATGATTTTCACTCCCAATTCTTTCAATTGCGGAATGTCTTTTGTAAAGGCATTGAAGGTTCCTTCTGGAGAGTATTGGCGGATATTTACTTCATAAATAACGCTGTTTTCTTCTACGGCTGGACTGAATTTTTCAATTGCAGTGCTTGCTATATCTTCTGAGTTATTTTTGCAACCCATCATTGCGATTGCGCTCCAAATAATAAAGATTTTTTTCATTTTCTTTTACTTATTTAAGTTCTAAAATTAAGGCTGTTTTACCTTCAATGGATAGTTCGTTTTTCAATTCAATGGTTTTTCCATTCAATACGTCTGTTCCAGAAACAAAGGTTTTGATGTTTTCTTGAAAACGAGTTAGGTTTATTTTTTGCGTATCCGGTGCATTATTAATTACTACCATTACGGTTTCTGTATCGTTGTGACGGAAATATACATACACATTATTATCAGGTACATAATGCGTTAACTTACCCGAATGAATAACGGCTTTATTTTTGCGCCAATTCAATATTTTTTTCGAAAAATCAAAAAACTTGTTTTGTTCAGCGGTTCTTCCAGTAGCTGTAAAAGCGTTGTTGCTGTCGCCTTTCCATCCGCCAGGAAAATCTTGGCGAATATCAGCATCTCCTTTGCCTTTGTCTCCAGCCATTCCAATTTCAGAACCATAATACAATTGTGGAATACCTCGCATAGTAGCTAAAAGTGTCATACCCAATTGGTACTTTTTGATATCCTTTTGATAAATTTGGTTGTAGCGACCGGTATCGTGATTTTCCAAAAAGATTAATAAATTATTAGGATCTGCATAAAGAAAATCATTTACAAAATTGTCATAAAAACGAAACATTCCATTATTCCAGTCCGTACGATCTTCATAAAACACATTACCAAAAACATCGTGTAAGGTAAAATCCATTACACTGGGTAAGTAGGAATTGTAACTTTGAATTTTAGCAATCGGACTGTCTTTTTGCCAATATGAAATTTGCGCCTGATCGTGCATCCAAACTTCTCCTACAATATTGAAATACGGATATTCATCAGTAATCGCTTTGGTCCACTTTGCAATTCCATCTTTGTCGTTATACGAATAAGTATCTACACGAAATCCATCTAAATCGGCATATTCAATCCACCAAATGGCATTTTGAATCAAATAATTCAACACCAATGGATTTGATTGGTTTAAGTCGGGCATGCTAGGTACAAACCAACCGTCCATACACAATTTAGCATCTATTTTAGATCCGTTTGTGTCATATTGAGTGGTCATGCGGTAGTTGCTTTGTTTGTATCCAGGAAATTGATGAAACCAATCATAAGCAGGCATATCTTTAAACATCCAATGTTCAGCACCCCAGTGATTGGTTACATAATCTTTGATTAATTTCATGTCTCTTTTGTGCAACTCATCGGCTAATTTTTTGTATTCTTCGTTGCTACCATATCTTGGGTCAATGCGGTACACATCGGATTGCGCATAGGTATGATAGGAATAGCCATTGTCATTATCTTCACACATGGGCGTACTCCATATAGCTGTAGCACCAAGTTCTTTAAGGTAATCCAAATTGTTAATGATACCTTGGATATCGCCCCCATGTCTTCCGCCAGGCAAGCTGCGATTTCCTTTTTCTTGCAATTCGTTTGAAGAGTCGTTGCCAGGATTTCCGTTAGCAAAACGATCGGGCATCAATAAATACATGACATCGGATGCATCAAAACTTTTGCGAAGTGCCGAATTTTCTTTTCTTTTTTTGATTTCAAAGCCTTTTTTGAAGGTTTTTTTACCATTCGTAAACGTAAACTGTAAATCTTGTGCTTTTACATTTTTTGTATCTATGGTTACAAATAGGTAATTCGGATTTTCCGTTTTGGTGCGGCTCGTGATCACCACATTATTGGAAACACTTACAGAATTTTCAGCGATATTTTTTCCGTAAAACAAAACTTGTACCTCACTTTTGTTCATGCCTTCATACCAGAAAGGAGGCTCCATTCGGTCTATTTGTGCCGATAACGAAAGTGAGAATAGGATACTGAAGGATAAAATTATTTTTTTCATAATTTATTTTTTTGAGTGAGTTGCTTATTCGATTTCTTATGGTACCTCAACAATACTAATTGCATAGCCACCACCCGCAGCGGTAAACAATTGTAATTTGGTTGTATTTGTAACTTTTTGTTTGCTTATTTTATAGGCTTGCGGATTGGTTTTGTAATCTGCATTTGGTGCATCGGCATAAATTGTGGCTTCGTATTTTTTACCCTTTTCAAGAAAATCAAGCGTTATTGTTGACGTTCTTTTTTGGTAGCCATTTGAATTCCCCACAAACCAATTGTTCGAATTTTTATCTTTTCGGGCGGTTGTGATATAGTACCCAGGTTCTGCCTCTAAATATTTTGAAGTTGTCCATTCAACAGGAACGTCTTTAATAAATTGGAAGGCATCTAAGAATTGGTTGTAATGTTCGGGTAAATCGGCTGCCATTTGAAGCGGACTGTACATGATGACATAAAGGCCTAATTGGTTTCCTATGGTTGTATTGACATGGGAATTGTTATTCGGATTTAATTTAGCAATGTCCATTTCAAAAATTCCGGGGGTATAATCCATAGGGCCGCCAATCAAACGCGTAAAGGGTAATAGGGTAGTGTGGTTGGCTTTTGAACCGCCAAAAGCCTGAAACTCTGTTCCTCTAGCGGATTCATTTCCTATGAGATTGGGATACGTTCTGCAAATTCCAGTAGGTCGAACCGCTTCATGGGCATTTACCATGATTTGATAGTCTACTGCTTTTTCAATGCAATATTGATAATGATTTAATATCGACTGGCTGTAATGGTATTCGCCCAAGGGTAAAATATTTCCTACATAACCACTTTTTACCGCATTATACCCGTTGTCTTTCATAAATTGGTAGGCGCGATCAAGATGGCGTTCGTAGTTTCTGGTTGCACCCGAAGTTTCGTGATGCATGATCATTTTAATGCCTTTGGATTGGGCATATTCCTGAATGCCTTTAACATCAAAATCGGGATAGGGCGAAAGAAAATCAAAAACATAGTCTTTTTCTTTTCCAAACCAATCTTCCCAACCTTCGTTCCAGCCTTCTACTAAAACGGCATCAAATCCATGTAACGCTGCAAAGTCGATGTATTCTTTAACATGTTTCGTATTCGCAGCATGTGTTTTATTGGGTTTTACTTTAGCATAATCGGTGATGCCTAATTGTACGGCAGGAACTTCATCGGTATACGACCACGAACTTTTCCCGGTAATCATTTCCCACCAAACACCTACATACTTAACCGGTTTAATCCAAGAGGTATTTTCAATTTTACAAGGTTCGTTTAAATTTAACGTCATTCTAGAGGCTAAAATATCGCGCGCATCATGACTCGCAATAATGGTACGCCATGGCGATACACAAGGAGCTTGTAAATGACCTTTATTTCCTTTAGCATCGGGTGTTAAATGCGATTGAAAGACAAATTTTGTATCGTCTAAATTCAAATGCATGCACGAATAGTTGATCAAAGCCGCTTCATGAATATTGAGGTAAATACCATAGGCTGTTTTTAACTGCAATGACGTTTGTACCCCTGTATCTGAAAATTGTTTTTGAGAGGCATTTCCAGTAACAGCGCCTCGAAATAATTTTTTAATTTCCGACAATTTACTTTCGGTATAATCATATTCTTGCGTGTCATAATCGCCAGGAATCCAAAAAGCAGTATGATCTCCTGTCATGGCAAACTCTGTGCGTTCTTCTTTCAGCACAAAATAGGTCAAGTTTTTTTGTTGTGGAAATTCATAGCGAAATCCTAGTCCGTCGTTGAATAAACGAAAACGAATCACAATCAAACGATCGGTATCGTTTTGTTTTAGCGTTAGCGCTAATTCGTTATACTGATTGCGTATGTCGGTTTCTTCTCCCCAAACAGTTTTCCAGGTTTCATCATAAGTATTTCGTACTTCGTTGACCAATTTAAAATCATTGATCAATGATTTACTGTCTTTTTGAAGTTCTAATCCCAATTTACTTTTTTTAATAATTTCTTTATTCTTTAAAAAGAGTTGGTAGGTTGGGGTACCGTCTTTCTCCAAGGTAAAGATCATTTTGAAATTTCCATTGGGCGATTGAAATTCTTGACCCATACTTCCAGTGATAGAAAATAAGACGAGAACTACTGAAACAAAATACTTTTTCATATTCATTATGCTAATTGAGGTGTTCCGTTAACAATTACTTCCACATCTTTATGGCCTTCAATTGAAACTTGCGTACCGTTATGATTCACTTGTACTTTTACGATGGCATTTCTAAAATTCACTTTAAACGAATAGCCCTCCCATTCTTTTGGAATTTTTGGGTCAAAATGCAATTGGTTTTTTTTAACACGCATGCCACCAAATCCTTCTACAATACTCATCCACGTTCCTGCCATTGAAGTAATGTGTAATCCTTCTTCTACTTCTTTGTTGTAGTCGTCTAAGTCCAAACGCGAGGTGCGTAAATAAAAGGTGTATGCTTGTTCCATTCTGCCTAAAACAGCAGCTTGAATGGAGTGCACACAAGGTGAAAGCGAACTTTCATGTACCGTAAAAGGTTCATAAAAGTCAAAGTGTTTTTCCAATTCTTCTCTGGTAAAATGATCTTCAAAGAAGTAAAAACCTTGTAGGGTGTCGGCTTGTTTGATATAGGGCGAACGCAATATTCTGTCCCACGACCATTTTTGATTGATAGGACGTTGTGATCTGTCTAAGTTAGCTACTGTGATCAATTCTTTATCCAAGAAGCCATCTTGTTGGAGGTATACGCCATGTTCTTCAGAATACGGGAAGTACATGTTATCGGCAACCTTTTTCATAGCTGCCATTTCTGATGCATCAAGTTTTACCTTGTTACTGATGCGTGCATAATCATCCGGATAGTCACCCGCGGTTTTTTCGATTTGCTCTAGTGTGTATTGGATACACCATTTCGCAATATAGTTGGTATAAAAGTTATTATTTACGTTGTTTTCGTACTCGTTTGGTCCTGTAACACCTAAAATCACATATTTATTTTTGTGTGTTGAGAACGTAGCTCTTTGGTGCCAAAAGCGCGCAATACCAATTAGTACTTCCAAACCTTTTTCAGGGATGTAAGAATAATCGCCTGTGAAACGATAGTAGTTATAAATGGCAAAAGCAATGGCACCGTTTCTGTGAATTTCCTCAAAGGTTATTTCCCATTCGTTGTGGCATTCTTCCCCATTCATGGTTACCATTGGGTACAAAGCCGCGCCATTTTTGAATCCTAATTTTTCTGCATTTTCAATGGCTTTGTCCAACTGGTTGTAGCGGTACGCTAATAAGTTTCGGGCTACTTGCTGGTCTTTGGTTGCCATGTAAAAAGGAATACAATAGGCTTCGGTATCCCAATATGTAGATCCGCCATATTTTTCCCCTGTAAATCCTTTGGGACCAATATTCAAGCGCGAATCTTTACCCAAATAGGTTTGATTCAATTGGAAAATATTGAAACGAATTCCTTGTTGTGCTTTAACATCACCTTCGATGGTAATATCGCTCATTTCCCAAATTTTTGCCCAAGCTGTTTTTTGAAGTTCCGTCAATTGACTCATTCCAATTTCTAAAGCTTTAGCAATTACATTTTCGGCTGCTTTAACCGTGTTTTCATGATTCATGGAAACGGTATATCCGCCCATTTTTTGTAAAGTAGTCGTTTGTCCTTTTGCAACCGCTACTTCATAACAAAATTGTATTTTTTCGTTGGTTTCTTGAACGCTTACAGGAGCAATGCTCAAATTAGAACCTTCTAATAAAATACTGTTTTGCATAAACGTAGTCGCTGTAAAATGCGTTTTAAACGTTCGTGCCGTAACAAAAGCTTCGTTTCCGTTATGCTTTACTTTAATAGGTTCCCAAAATTTTTCTTCCCAATTGGCGTCTTCATTATGCACACCTGCATCGAGATAGGGTTTGAATGCAATTTTTGCATCGGAGTTTAAAGCGGTAATTTCATAATTAATGCATCCCACTTCATCACAATCTAAAGATAAAAAGCGGCGTACGTTTACTGCAATTTCAGTACCATTAGCCAAAGTAGCTTCAAAAGAACGGTAATAGATACCTTCTTTCATGTTCAATTCTCGACGAAAATTTTGCACCGAGCGACAAGCTGCTAAGTCAAAATTTTCTCCGTTAATTTCAATGTCAATTCCGATCCAATTGGGAGCGTTAAGTACTTTGGCAAAGTATTCTGGATAACCGTTTTTCCACCAACCCACTTTTGTTTTATCGGGATAATAAATACCAGCGATATAACTTCCTTGAAAAGTAGCACCTGAATAGTGTTCTTCAAAATTAGCACGTTGTCCCATAGCGCCGTTACCGATGCTGAATAAACTTTCAGACGATTTCACTTTCTCTGCATCAAATCCTTCTTCAATAATCGACCAATTGTCGGGTTTAATATAATCTTGGTTCATTATAATTTTGTTTCAAGTTAAAGGTTTCAAGTTGCCTCGATTACTTTAAAATATTTTAATTTATTAGTTTTTCTAAAAAGGCATCCTCTAATGAGGTAAAATCCTTGAAATGGTATTGTGCTTCGTGTAATACTAGAGGATCACCCACGCCAATGCTTATCATTTGTGCAGTGTTAGCTGCCTGAATTCCAGCGACAGAATCTTCAAAAACGATGGAGTTGGTGTTGGAAACACCAACCAATTGGGCAGCTCTAATAAATACTTCAGGATCGGGTTTTGCGTTGGACACATCATTTCCGTCAACTATAGCATCGAAGTAGTGCAATATGTTTGTTTTTTCTAAAATAGGACGGGCATTTTTACTGGCCGATCCGAGTGCAATAAATTGTTGGTGTTCTTTTAAAAAGGCCAATACACGCGGTACATCTGGCAAGAGTTCTTTTTCATCCATGGTTACTAAATAGGACAAATACTCTTCGTTTTTTTGAACCAACCATTTGTTTTTTTCGGCTTCTGTGGCTTGTACATTGCCCAGGGCTAAAATAATTTCTAAAGAACGAACACGGCTTACCCCTTTTAAGGATTCGTTGTGTTCGTGCGTAAAATCAATTCCCAATTGGTTAGCGAGTTTTTGCCAGGCCAAAAAGTGGTATTTTGCGGTATCTACAATAACGCCATCAAGGTCAAAAATAAATGCTTTTTTGTTCATTTTACTCCGATTTTTCTTGGATAGTAGTAACGGCTAATCCAGCGATTAGTAGCGAAATTCCAGCTACAACAATCATAAGAATAGCGTTTCCAGTGAACAATCCTTTATCGGCTGCTTCAAAGCATTTTTCGTTGGCTTCGTTATAAAAGATGGCGCCTTTTTGAACCCCTAAAATAATACCCCCAAAGGCACCCGCTACAATTTGTGGTATGGTAATGGTTCCGTTAAAAAGTCCCATGTATACCCCCATTTTATTGGCGGGAAGCGAACTAGAAAGCATTGCATAGGGAATGGCTAAGATGGCTGCCCAAGCGACGCCTACACCGATCATGGAGAAAAATAAGATGTATTTGTCGTGAAAGAAATACATGGATATGAGTCCGATCCCTCCAAAAATAAGCGAATAGCTGTAGGTTTTTTTACGCCCTATTTTTTTAGCAATGGTTGGAATACTTAGTGCGAAAATTGCCGCTATAGCACTGTAAAAGGCAAATAAAACACCGGTCCAGTCGCCTGCTTCGTTAAATGCAAGTGAATGTGGGTCGGCAGCAGCATCACCCCAAACTTGATTGGCAATTCCTCGGGTCGTATACACCCACATTAAAAATAAAGCAAACCAAGAAAAGAACTGAACCAAGCCCAACTGCCAGAAAATTTTTGGCGCTGTTTTTAGAAGTTCAATGAGGTTTGTTTTTTCTTTTACTTCCGGAGCATTGAGATCAATGTTATTAAATTCAGCATGTTCTTTAGGTGCATATTCTTTCGTTTTGAATACGGTCCAAAGGACACTAAGCAACAAAATGGCGCCTCCAATGTAAAAGGACCAAATCACAGAATCGGCCACTTTTTCACCTTCTGCTGGAACATTTGCTACATTTAGTTTTGCTAATATCCAAGGAAGTAAAGAGCCAAAAACAGCTCCAAAATTGATAAGGGCACTTTGCAATGAATAACCTAGATTTTTTTGTTCATCGTTAACCATATCGCCCACTAAAGAACGGAAAGGCTGCATGGTAATATTGAATGAAGTATCCATTACTAACAAAATCAGTCCGCCAAAAACTAATGCAGGTAAAAGGTTGGCAAAATTTCCAGAATTGGGCATGAAAAACATCGCCAAAGCAGAAATTATAGACCCTAACAAGATAAATGGGATCCGTCTACCAAGGCGGGTCCATGTTTTATCACTTGAAAGTCCAATAATGGGTTGCACGACTAAACCTGCCAAAGGAGCAGCTAGCCAAAAATAATTGATCTTGTCAACATTTGCACCTAATGCTTCGAGAATTCTACTGGTGTTACCATTTTGCAATGAGTAGCCAATTTGCACACCAAGAAATCCGAAACTAAGATTCCAGATTTGCCAAAAACTTAAATTCGGTTTTTTCATTATCGTAAATTAAATTAAAATACGATAAGCACTTTGCTTATCAAAACTTA
>JACCDI010578184.1_pt1 | contig 23116 bp, 21 predicted proteins | sample 7442791 | NCBI WGS metagenome assembly JACCDI01 (sample SAMN15323434, study PRJNA562643) | freshwater metagenome | isolation source: river surface water | place: USA:Blue River Watershed | collected 2017-08-15
ACTTCTTCAGATCCTCCATCTTCAGGACCACGCGGCCGATCTCGGCGCGTTCCTTCAGGACGCGGGCCTTCAGCGGCGCGTCCCAGTCGATCTCGGCCCACTTCCGGCAGCGCGAGCCGTGGCGGTCGCCTTCGGGGACGGTCGACATGTCGATGTCGCGCGCATCGCAGCGACCTTTTTCGAAATAGTCGCAGCGTGGGCCGAAGTTGCAGCCATTGGGGCGTTCATGGGGCAGGGGGAAGTTGCCTGGAATGGCGACCAGCGGGCGCGAGGCCTTGTCGGCCCCCGGCAGCGGGATGGAGCGGAAGAGCGCCTGCGTATAGGGGTGGCGCATCTTGTCGAAGACTTCGACCACATTGCCGGTTTCCACGGCTTCGCCGGAATACATCACGCAGAGACGATCGCAGACTTCCAGCACCAGCCCGATGTTGTGGCTGATGAAGAGCATCGAGGTGCCGTATTTCTTGCCCAGTTCCTTGACCAGATCGACGATCCCCGCTTCGACCGTCACGTCCAGTGCCGTGGTGGGTTCATCGAGGATCAGAAGGGCAGGTTTCGACATCAGCGCCATGGCAATGACGATGCGCTGTTGCTGCCCACCGGAGAGTTGGTGGGGATAGGCGTTGATGATGCGGTCGGGGTCGGGCATGCGCACATCAGCCACGATCTGGCGTGCCACGGCCCAAGCGTCCTCTTTAGACATGCCTTGATGGATCATCGGCACTTCGGCCAATTGCGCGCCGATCTTCATGGCCGGGTTCAGGGAGGCCATCGGCTCTTGATAAATCATCGCGATTTCCGAGCCGCGGATGTGGCGCAGCTCTGCTTCGGACATGGTCGTCAGATCGCGGCCCTTGAACTTGATCGAGCCCCCCACGATGTGGCCGTTCTTGCCCAGATCGCGCATCACCGCCAAGGCGACCGTCGATTTGCCGCAACCCGATTCCCCAACCAGACCCATCGCCTCGCCCGGCATCACGGTGCAGGAGAAATCCATCACCGCCGGAATTTCGCGCAGGCGCGTGAAGAAGCTGATCGAAAGGTTCTCGATTTCAAGGATGGGTTTGGAGGGATCCCAGGTGGTGTCAGTCATGGCAAATCTCGCTTTGGCTGGGCGTTTGGGAGCGGGGGCCAGCCCCCGCACCCCCGGGATATTTGGGCCACATTGAAGGCATCAGTCTTTCAGGCTTTCTTCGCGCAAGCCATCGGCCAGAAGGTTCAGGCCAAGGACGAGGCTCATCAGGGCAAAGGCGGGCACCAGCGCGGGGTGGGGGACAATCGACAGAAGCTTGCGCCCGTCGTCGATGGTGGAGCCCCAGTCCGGGCTTTCAGGCGAGACGCCAAGGCCGAAGAAGCCAAGCGTGCCCAGAAGGATGGTCGTGTAGCCGATGCGAAGGCAGAAATCGACGATCAAGGGCCCGCGGGCGTTGGGCAGAATTTCCCACAGCATGATGTACCAAGCGCCTTCGCCGCGCGTCTGGCCTGCGGCCACATAGTCGCGCGTCTTGATGTCCATCACCATGCCGCGGACGATGCGGAACACGCCGGGCGAGTTCACGAACACGACCGAGACAAAGACGTTGAGCATGTTCGGGCCCATCGACCAGACGCCCAAGGGGTCCATGTTGAAGGCAAGGCCCGAATAGGCCCAAAGCCCGACCAAAAGCACGCCGCCCACATAGAGGTTGCGCTGCATCGGGTTGGTGAAGAAGCGCGAGTTGATGAGCAGGACCAGAAACACGATCGGGAACAGGAACAGGAAGGCCGCGAAGTAGGTTGGGATGCCCGTCAGCACGATTTCCGGGGTCACGAGCAGGTAGAAAAGCAAGATCACCGGGAAGGCCAGCACGAGGTTCGCAAGGAAGGACAGCACGGTGTCCAGCTTGCCGCCGATGTAACCGGCGGGCAGGCCAAGGGTGATGCCAACCATAAAGGCGAAAAGGGTTGCTGCCGGTGCGATCTTCAAGACCTCGCGTGAGCCCATGACCATGCGCGAGAAGACGTCGCGCGCCACGTGGTCGGCGCCCAGAAGAAGGTGGGTATAGGCCCCTTCGACCGGGGTTTTCAAAGGTGAGCCCGGCACAGCGTTCTTCGAGCCGGAGAACTGCGCCAAGGGATCCATGGTGATGATAAGATCTGCAAAGATCGCGGTGAGCACCCAAAACATCACGATGCCAAAGCCGATCATGCCGACGGGGCTGTCGAAGAGTTTGCCGTAAAGGCCAAGGCGGCGCTTGAAGCTGATCGACAGCGCGAAGGTGACAACCAGCGCCACCCAGACCGGCAGAAAGCGGCCGGCCATGGCGGCGAAAATCTCAAGCCAGGAGAGCGGTTCCATGAGGCGTTCTCCTTACGACAAACGAATGCGGGGATTGAGGAACACATAGCCGATATCGGAAATCAGCTGTGTGATAAGCACCAGAACCACGGCCACGACCGAACAGCCCAGCAAAAGCTCGATGTCATTGTTGGTGGCGGCTTGGACCAGCGTCCAGCCAAAGCCCTTGAAGTTGAACAAGGTCTCGACAATCACGACGCCGTTCAAAAGCCAGGGGAATTGCAGCATGATGACCGTGAAGGGGGCGATCAGCGCATTGCGCAGCGCGTGGCGCATCACGACCTGACGGAAGCTGACGCCTTTCAGCCGCGCGGTGCGGATGTATTGGGCGGTCATCACCTCGGTCATCGAGGCGCGGGTCATGCGGGCGATGTAGCCGATGGCATAGAGCGCGATGGTCATGACGGGCAGCGAGAAATTCCAGAAGGTGATATTGTCCATGGCGCTGGTGGCGGTGCCCATGAAAAGGGTCTTGCCCTCAATCCAGCCCCATTCCGCCAGCATGGGCGAGATGCCGCCCGTGGCTGAGGCCAGAAGGGCGATAAAGATCACGCCCGACACATATTCTGGCGTTGCGGTCGTCACGATGGCGACAGTGGAGAGCACGCGGTCAGTGCGTGAGCCTTCGCGCATGCCCGACAGCACGCCCAGAAGGAGCGATGTCGGCACCATCACGAGCATTACCGACAGCATCAGCCAGCCGGTGTGGCTCAGCGAACGGGCCAGCACATCGGTGACCGGAATCTTGAATACTGTAGAGGTGCCCCAGTCGCCCTGCATCAGGCCGCAAAAGCTGTCCGCCTCGGCAGGATCTTGTCCCCGTGCAATGCAGCGGCCGCGCACTTCGCCGGATTCCAGCGTCTTGACCCATCCCGGCAGAACACCCAGCCACTGGCCATAGCGCGACAGAACCGGCGTCGAATAGCCGTTGTTGTCGATCCACTTGAGCACATCCTCATCGCTCATGCGGACCGAGGCTTCGGACTTCGCAAGCTTTTCAAGGTTGGGTGGCAGGTTGGTCAGGTAAAAGACGATGAAGGTCAGCGCAAAGGCGGTCAGCAGCATGACACCTAGGCGGCGAATGATAAACAACAGCATGGGCGTGGTCCCGTCCGGGCTGGCAACAAGAGACGACCGGACCATACCGGGCGTCTTCAGGGCGGCTTGGCTCAGAAGAAAGGGCGCGCGAGGGATATCCCGCGCGCCCCGATTCTGGTTCGATTGCTGGCCTTATGCGGCTGCGATCGACCACTTGTAGTGATGATGCTCGAAGGTGGAGTGCATGTCAGCACCCTTCACCTTCGGATCGAAGTGACGGTAGATCGAGCGCCAGTAGGGCTGGATCATAACGCCTTCGTCCTGCATGATCCGCTCGACCTTTTCCATCACGGCGCGGCGCTTTTCAACGTCAGCGATCGACAGAGCTTCGGCCAGTGCGGCATCAAAGTCAGCGTTCGCAAATGCGCTTTCGTTCCAAGCTTCGCCCGAACGGTAAGCCAGCGCCAGAACCTGCACGCCAAGCGGGCGCATGTTCCATTCGGTGGCCGAGAACGGGTACTTGGTCCAGTCGTTCCAGAAGGTCGAGCCCGGCAGAACGGTGCGCTTGATGTTGATGCCTGCGTCACGGATTTGGGCCGCAACAGCGTCACAGGTCGGAGCCTGCCAGCCATCATCCAGCGAGATCAGTTCGAACTCGGTCGCGCCGTGACCGGCAGCTTCCAGTTCGGCCTTTGCAGCGGCCGGATCGACGACCAGCGCCGGAAGCGCGAAGTATTCCGGGTGGATCGGGCAGACGTGGTGGTTTTCAGCCACGGTGCCGCGGTTCGAGTAGCCCAGTTCCAGAACAACAGCGTTGTTGACGGCCTTGATCAGCGCGCGACGCACGTCGCGGTTGGTGTAGGGCTCTTGCTGCTGGTTGAAGCGCACGGCGAGCGTGGCCGAGGTCACGGCTTCCGAGCGGGTCCAGCCCAAAGCGTCCAGCTGGTCGATGTATTCGCCGGTCGAGGCATAAACGGCGTCAATCTCGCCACCGCCTGCAGCGGCAACGACAGCGGCCGGATCGGTGCCGAAGTCGATGTATTCGATGCGGTCCAGGTAGGGGCCGCCATAGACTTCAGTGCCCCACCAGGGGTTGTCAGCGCGGACCAGAACCTGCTTGACGCCAACTTCGTTGGTTTCGGGCTTGAACGGGCCAGTGCCAACCGGGTTAGCAGCCGGATCACCACCGTCATAGCCGCTGTGAACGACAGCAGCCGGATAGTCAGCCATGCCAACGATGATGGTGATGTCGGGCGACTGGGTGGTCAGCTTGACGGTGGCGGCATCGACAACGGTGATCGCGCCTTCACGAGCCAGCTTGGTGGCCGGATCCTGCAGCGAAGCCATACGGCCGGCCATCGAGTTGCCTTCAACGTTGCCATCGCACCAACGGCTGATGTTGAATGCCACGTCGTCAGCGGTGAAATCATCGCCATTCGACCACTTCACGCCCTGACGAACGTTCAGGGTGAATTCGGTGGCGGTGTCGTTGACGGTCCACGATTCGATCAGCATGCCGCGCAGGGTGCCGTCGCTGTTGTATTCCACCATGTATTCCAGCCAGCCGCGGCCGAAGTTCGCGAGTTCCGACCAGTCCCAAGTGCGCGGGTCTTTCAGCGCTTTGGTTTCCATGTTCATGCGCAGGGTGCCGCCCTGAGCCGGGGCGTCCTGAGCCTGAGCCGGGGCGTCGAGGCCCAGCAGGCCATAGGCTGCAACAGCCGACACGCCCAGTGCGGTCGAGCGGACGAGGAATTCGCGGCGGCTCAACTGGCCGGCGCGGACCTCTTCAGCATACATCTTCGCTGCGGGATGCAGCGTATTGGTCTCAAAGGTGTCTTTCATCTTCGTCTCCCTGTCAGGCTGAGCCTTGTTTTCGAGTTGGCTGCAATCTTCACACCCTGTTCTGTTCCGGACTGCACGCCTGTGTAAGGCGTACTTAACCGACGGTGCAGGGCAGCGATCGTCACTGTTGTATTCCGCATTTTTTTGCGCCGCGCGTCAACGACAAGATTCGGCGAATGACGCTCTGTTCACGACATAATGACGGTGAATCGGTGCACGACACAGGTGTCAGGTTTTGCAAGGCGATTTCCGCTCCGGCGGAGGCGCATCCACAAGGCCGGAGAAACCAGATCGATTCTCTGCTCTGGGGCCTCTTTACAGACCAAGGCCGCCGCCCCTGCGAGGGGGGGCGTTCGGTTGGCGCAGGCCCTCGGGCTTCAGGCGGTCACAAAGACCGGCGAAAGGCGGTGGGCGAGACACCGGTCATGTTTTGGAAGGCGCGGGTGAAATAGGCCGGTGAGTTGAAGCCAAGGCTTTCGCCAATGCGCCCAACCGGCGTGTCGGTTTCCGACAATAGGCGCAGCGCCTCAAAAATCCGGCGGTCTTGCAGCAAATCAATCGCCGAACGGCTGCAGGTCTCACGGCAGCAGCGTGTGAGGTGGGTTGGTGTCACGCCCAGTTTGGCGGCCATCTCGCCCACGCCCAGACCTTTGCGGAACTCGCGTTCCATCAGTTGTGTAAAGCGGGCGACCAGTCGGCGCGCGGCATCGGGTGGTGCGGTCTCGGGCGCGGCGCGCACGACTTGACGCTCGAGCCAGACGCCCAAAAGCCCCAGATAATGCCCGGCGGCCCGGTCATGGGCGGGGGTGGTGCTGTCCATCTCGCGCTGGATCATGTCGAGAATGACATTCACCTCTTGCTGGGCATGCACTTCGCGGATGCGCAAATGCTGGGGCTGATCGGGCAGTGTCACCGCATTGTCGCGGCCAAAAAACACAGCCGTTCCAAAGACCTGCGGGCCGACTTCAAAGCCGTGCATCACGCCTGCGGGAATGTAGATCGCATTGTGCGCTGTATAGCCCCGGGTGACGCCCGCCACGGTGATGCGGCCTTGACCTTTGGTGAACCACAACAAGCACGGCTCACTCAGCGTGCGCATCGCCTCGACACGCCACCGGCCAGCCGCAGCCAGCCGCGGTAAAGCGACGAGTCGCGTCTGTGAAGCTTCGATCTGGGCTGTCATTCGAGTGCTCGGTCAGGTCTTTTCACGTGTTTCCCTACAGTGGCAGGGGTTTGCGTTCGACCCAAGCAAAAAGATTGCTTGATTTTTCCGAATCACCCTTTGGCACAGACTTTGGCCCAGAAAGAGTGTGGGCAAAGCCATGGATGGCGGACATCCGCCTTAGCTGCAGGGAAACTCCTGCCAAGCGCCCATGCGCGAGCGAAACCAAGTGCGTTGGCGTTTGGCATAGCGCCGACTGGCCAGAATGGCTGCGTCAATCGCATCGGAGAGCGTTGATTTAGCTTGTAAAAAGTCAATCAGTTCAGGGGCGCCGATCGCGCGCGATGAGGGCAGGCGTGGCTGCCAGTCGGGCAGGGCGGCGCGTGCCTCCTCCAAGGCGCCTGCCTCCAGCATTGCATGAAAGCGCCGATTGATTCGCGCATCAAGCCAGCCGACCTCGGGGCGCAGCACCAGGGCTTCGGCCTGCGAGAGCGGCAGGGCCGGGGCCGGGGTCTCATCCTGCCACGCCGCAAGCCCCCGTCCGGTGCTGCGCAAAACCTCCCAAGCGCGCTGGATCCGCGCGCCATTCTGCGGATCAATTCGCGCCAGCGTTGCGCCGTCCAGTTCGCGGCGCAGGGCGGCAAAGCCTTCGACGGCCACTCGCGCATCGGCCTCGGCCCGCACCTCGGGCGGAACGGCTGGAATATCGGCCAGACCCTCGGTCAGTGCCGAAAAGTTCAACCCTGTGCCACCGACGATAACCACAGGCTGCGCCAGAAACGGCACCACCTCGCGCAGCCAGCGCCCGGTGGAGTAGCTCTCTTGCCGCCCCACATGGCCGTAAAGGGCGTGGGGCAAGGCAGCCTCATCGGCGAGGCTTGGGCGCGCAGTCAACACCCGCCAGCAGCCATAGACCTGCAACGCATCGGCATTCACAATGACCCGGCCATCGCGCGCAGCGATCTCCATCGCCAAGGCAGATTTGCCGCTGGCCGTCGGCCCGGCGATCAACACCGGGGCCTCTCGCGAAATGCCGCTGATCTGCTTCATCTGTCCAATTCTAGTCTCGGGTGGGGGCAGGGGGCTGAAACCCCCACCGTGGCGTTTCAGCGGTTGATCCTTCCCGTGTTTTGCGACATTTTGCGCGTTAATCCAAGATCACACCCATATACAGGGAAAAACCATGTCCAACGCCACCACCGAACCGGGGGTCAAATACGACCGCGTCATGCTCAAAATCTCGGGCGAGGCGCTGATGGGCGATCAGGGCTATGGCCTGCATCCCCCGACCGTGGCGCGGATTGCCCAAGAGGTGAAGTCGGTCCGCGATATGGGGGTCGAGGTCTGCATGGTGATCGGCGGCGGCAATATCTTCCGCGGTTTGGCCGGGTCGGCCCAAGGGATGGAGCGGACCACCGCCGATTACATGGGCATGCTGGCCACCGTGATGAACGCACTGGCCATGCAGTCTGCGCTGGAGCAGATCGGCGTTTACACCCGCGTGATCTCGGCCATCCCGATGGATCAGGTCTGCGAGCCCTATATCCGACGCCGCGCCGTGCGCCACCTTGAGAAAAAGCGCGTCTGCATCTTTGCCGCCGGCACCGGTAACCCTTATTTCACAACCGATACCGCGGCCACGCTGCGCGCGTCCGAGATGGCCTGTCAGGCCATTTTCAAGGGCACCAAGGTGGATGGGGTCTATGACAAAGACCCCAAGAAACACGCCGACGCCACGCGCTATACGCATGTGACCTATGACGAGGTTTTGCAAAAGCACCTTGGCGTCATGGATGCCTCGGCCATTGCCTTGGCGCGTGACAACAACCTGCCGATCATCGTCTTCTCGCTGGATGAGCCCGGCGGCTTCCGCGGAATTCTGGAAGGCAAGGGCACGTACACCCGCGTGCAAGACTGACGCCTGCGCGGTTCCCACTCAAAGCCCCAGTTTATTTTCGCCCCAGCATTGGGTAGAAGGGCGCAAAGCAGAGGTCTGGCCGCAGACCCTAAGACCCAAAGGAAGACCCGATGTCCGACGATCTTGAGATTGACCTTGATGCCATTCAGCGCCGGATGGATGGCGCGATGAACGCGCTCAAGCAGGAATTTGCCAGCTTGCGCACCGGCCGCGCCTCGGCCTCCATCGTCGAGCCTATCCAGGTCGATGCCTATGGCCAGATGACGCCGATCAACCAGCTTGGCACCGTGAACGTCCCCGAGCCGCGCATGGTGGTGATCAACGTCTGGGACAAGGCGATGATCGGCAAGATTGAAAAGGCGATCCGCGAATCTGGCATTGGCATCAACCCGGTCACCGACGGCCCCTTGATCCGGCTGCCGATCCCCGAGTTGAACGAGCAGCGCCGCAAGGAGCTGACCAAGGTCGCCGCGCAATATGCCGAAAGCGCCAAGGTGGCGATCCGCAACGTTCGCCGCGATGGCATGGATCAGATCAAAAAGGCCAAGGCCGCCGGGATGTCGGAAGATGACCAAAAAATGTGGTCCGACGAGGTGCAGGAGATGACGGATAAGCAGGTTGCTGCCGTCGATAAGGTGCTTGAATCCAAGCAAGCCGAAATCATGCAGATCTAAGCCAAGCAAGACGTTCAAGGCGTCCGGGCGTCCCTGATCCCGGTTATTTGAGATGGATCCGCCTCCAATTAGGGGCAAAGCAAAGAAAGACGAGACGTGGCTGCAGATAGCAAGAGTCCCCGCCAGGCCCAACACGTCGCCATCATTATGGAGGGCAATGGTCGCTGGGCAACCCAGCGCGGTTGGCCCCGGCTGGTGGGGCACAGGAAGGGCGCCGAACGGGTGAAGGAGATCGTGAGTGCGGCACCAGAGCTTGGGATCAAATGGCTGACAATCTATGCCTTTTCGACTGAGAACTGGAAGCGCACCACCGAAGAGGTTCTGGGCCTGATGGCCATCTTCTCGCGCTATATCGAGCGGGAGGCGGACCGCATGGCCGCCGAATCGGTGCGTATGCGGTTTATTGGCGATCGGTCCATGCTGAACCCGCGGCTGCAGCGGCTGCAGACCTCGATCGAAGCCCGGACCGCCACCTATGACCGGCTGAACCTGACCGTGGGCATCAACTATGGCGGGCGTGATGAGATCACCCGCGCCACCCGCGACATTGCCCGCGCCGTGGCGGAAGGGCGGCTGACGCCCGATCAAATCACCGACGAGCTGATCAGCCAGCACCTTGATACCGCCGATCTGCCCGACCCGGATCTGGTGATCCGCACCTCGGGCGAGACGCGGACGTCAAACTTTCTGCCTTGGCAGGCGGCTTATGCCGAGTATGAATTCACCGAAACGCTGTGGCCCGACTTTACGGCCCAGCATCTGGCCGAGATCGTCGGCCGTTTTGGTCAGCGCGAGCGGCGCTTTGGCGGGGTAGTGACGGCATGACAGCAGGCCAAGGTGCCGCGGGCGGCGTAGATTGGGGCGACCTAAGGCCGCGCGTCTTATCGGCGATTGTCATGTTGGTGATCGGCGGCGTCGAGGTTTGGCTGGGGGGTGCGCCCTTTGCGCTGTTGGTCGTGGCCTTGACCGGGGGCATGATGTGGGAACTGGCGCGGATGACCGCCGATCCCGGGCGCGATCTGTCGCTGTGGCTTGGTTCGCTCGCGGCGGGGATGCTGGCGGTCAACCTGTGGTCGCCTTCACCTTGGATGCTGGTGGGCCTTGTGGTGCCTGCGGTGGCCGGTGCGATGATCCAAAACACCAAGCGCAAGATGTTCTTTGGCTATGCGCTTGTCATCATGGCCATGGGGCTTTGCCTTGTCATGCTGCGCGAAAGCCTTGGCCTTGCGCCCGTGCTTTGGGTCTTTGCCGTAGTGATCGTGTCGGATGTGATGGGCTATTTTGCTGGGCGGATGCTGGGTGGACCGAAGTTCTGGCCTGCCATCAGCCCCAAGAAAACCTGGTCCGGCACCGTAGCGGGCTGGCTTGGTGCGGTGGCCGTGGGGTATGGCTTTTGGGCGGCAGGGTTTGGCGCCTGGCATCTGTTGTGGGCCTCGCCCTTTGTCGCCTTTGCTGGGCAAATGGGCGATATCGCTGAAAGCGCTATCAAACGCCGCACTGGGGTGAAGGACAGCTCCAACCCGATCCCCGGCCATGGCGGCCTGTTGGATCGGTTTGACGCCTTGGCTTTTGCGGCAATTACCACGGCGGCGCTGCATGTCTTGGTGCCGCTGTTTCCTCTTGTGAAGGGCTGACCGATGCGTCGCATCTCGATTTTTGGCGCGACCGGTTCGATCGGAGAAAGCACCTTTGATCTGATCTGCCGCATGGGCGGCGCGGAAGCGTTCCACACGGTCGCCCTGACCGGCGGTCATAATGTGACCCGGTTGGCGGAAATGGCCGTGATCCTGCGCGCCGAGATCGCCGTGACAGCGCATGAGGAAAACCTGCCCGCTTTGCGCGCGGCCCTTGCCGGCAGTGGCGTTCACGCCGCCGCCGGGGCGCAGGCCATTGCCGAGGCCGCTGACCGCCCCGCCGATTGGGTGATGAGCGGCATCGTCGGGGCGGCAGGCCTTGTGCCGGGGATGCGGGCCTTGGCACATGGGGCGTCGCTTGCCCTTGCCAATAAGGAAAGCCTTGTCACCGCCGGAGAGTTGCTTTTGGCGACCGCGCGCGCGCATGGGGCCACCATTCTGCCGGTGGACAGCGAACATTCGGCGATCTTTCAGGCCCTTGTGGGCGAGGATCTGACCGCGCTTGACCGCATCATCCTGACCGCCTCGGGCGGGGCTTTGCGCGATTGGCCGCTGGAGCGGTTGGCCCATGCCACGGTGGCCGAGGCCTTGGCGCATCCGAATTGGGCGATGGGCGCGCGGATCACCATCGATTCGGCATCCATGTTCAACAAGGCGCTGGAAATCATTGAAACGCGTGAGTTTTTCGGTGTGCGCCCGGATCAGATTGAGGTGATCATTCACCCCGAATCCATCATCCATTCCATGGTCGGCTTCACCGATGGCGCGGTGATGGCGCATCTGGGGACGCCCGACATGCGCCACCCCATCGGCTATGCGCTGAACTGGCCGCAGCGCCAACCTTTGCCCGTGGCGAAGTTGGACCTTGCCGCCTTGGGCAAACTGACCTTCCGCGCCCCCGATGAGACGCGCTATCCCGCGCTGCGCCTTGCGCGCGAGGTGATGGAGGTGCGCGGCCTTGCAGGGGCAGCGTTCAATGCGGCCAAAGAAATCGCACTGGATCAGTTCATCGCGGGCCATATCGGGTTTATGCAGATGGCTGCCCTCGTTGAGGCAACGCTTGACCGGCTTTCGGCCGAAACCCGCCTTGGAAATGCCGCCCAAAGCCTTGAAGATGTTCTGGCGATGGACCATCTCGCACGGGTGCGGGCCAGCGAATTGGCCCAACAGATAAGGATCGGCTAGTGGACATTTTGGCGACGGTGCTCGGCACGGGCGGCTTTCTTTGGACGCTGGCCTTTTTCATTCTGGCCATCGGCATCATCGTCTTTGTCCACGAATACGGCCATTACATCGTGGGCCGCTGGAGCGGGATCCATGCCGAAGTGTTCAGCCTTGGCTTTGGCCCGGTTCTCTTCAACCGCATCGACCGTCGCGGCACACGCTGGCAAATCGCGGCCATTCCCTTGGGCGGCTATGTGAAATTCAAGGGCGATTCTGATGCGGCCTCGGGCAAGGATGCCGCAGCCATCGCCGGGCTTTCGGCGAACGAAAAGCGCCACACCATGCACGGCGCGCCGCTTTGGGCGCGCTCGGCCACGGTGGCGGCGGGGCCGATCTTTAACTTCATTCTTGCCCTCGTGGTCTATTGGGGCCTTATCCTGTGGACCGGGGTCGCGACCGAGCGCCCGGTGATCGGCACCGTTGCCACGCTGCCGGGCGCAGCCCAACCCTTGGCCTCGGGGGATCAGGTGCTCACCCTGAACGGGGTCGAAACACCGGATCTGGAAAGCTACCTTCTGGCCGCGCGCGATCTGCCGGCGGCCGCCAGCGTCGACTATCGCATCTTGCGCGACGGGACCGAGCAGATGGTGACCGCCGCCCATCCGATGCCGCCGCTGGTGGCTTCGGTGCAGCTGAAATCCGCCGCCATCGCGGCAGGTCTGGAAGAAGGCGATGTGATCTTGGCCGCCAATGGCCAACCCGTCACCGCCTTTGCCGAGCTGCCCCCCATCGTGGAAGGGCTGGCGGGGGCGCCCGTGCCGCTGACGGTCTGGCGCGCCGATGGCAGCGAGACGGGCAAGGTCTTTGACATCACCATCACGCCCAACCGCCGCGATCTGCCAAAGGCAGAGGGTGGGTTTGAAACCCGCTGGCTGATTGGGCTGACGGGGGGGCTGTTGTTTGAACCGGAACTGCGTCGGCCCGGTGTGTTCGAGGCGCTGGGCCTTGCGGCCGAGAATGCTTGGTTTGCGGGTGTCATGTCGCTGTCGGGGCTGTGGAATGTGGTCACGGGCACCATCAGCTCGTGCAATATCTCCGGCCCGATTGGCATGGCGCAGGTGATGGGGCAGGCGGCGACGCAAGGGCTTGAGTATTACATCACCATGCTGGCGGTGATGTCCTTGGGAATTGGGCTCATCAACCTTTTCCCGATCCCGGTTCTGGATGGCGGCCATCTCGTGTTCCACGCCTATGAGGCCGTGTTCCGCCGCCCGCCGCCGGATGGGGCGCTGAAGGTGCTGATGACGATGGGGCTGATCATCGTCTTGGGCTTCATGGCCTATGCGCTGACCAATGACGTGACCTGCCCTTAAGGGCCATTGCCGCCCCAAGGGCACGGTTTCGCCTGAAAACGGCCATATTCGATGGGCATCCTGACGGCTCACCACCTTCAGCTGAGGGCGCAAAGATGGATGCTGTCGTAAATGGCTATAAGGCCGTTTCCCTTCTGGTCTGGCTGAATGCTGACCGGCTGTTCAGCCTTGGCACTGTGCTTGTCGGTCTTTTGGCGGGTGCCTTCTTGGGATCGGCGCTCCTCCAGCCCTGATCCCTTGGCTGGCCCTCGGGCAGGGCGTGCCACGCGCGGGGATGGCCCGCGCTTGAAAATGTCGCAGCGAAAGGGCCGCCGAAGCCGCTTGATCGTCCTTTGGCCTTTTGACAAGCCCTGCGCTTCAAGCTAGTCAGGAACACATCATTTTGTGACACCCGGGGGCTGGCGATGCGGAATTTTGCAGATGCGAAAGGCAAAGGTAAGCCCGGCTTCCTTGGGGTTGTACGGCCAGCGGCTTTGGCGCTTCTGCTATGCGGAACAGTCATTTCCGTGCCGTTCTTCACACCGGCTCTGGCGCAAAGCTACAGCTTTTCCGATGTCACCATCGAAGGCAACACGCGCGTCGATGCCGCCACCATCCTGTCTTATGCGGGAATCGGTCGCGGTCAGACGCTGAACACGGGGCAGTTGAACGACGCCTATCAGCGCATCGTGAACTCTGGTCTGTTTGAAACGGTGGAATTTCTGCCTCAGGGCGGCACGCTCAAGATCGTTGTCAAAGAACTGCCGATGCTGAACGTGGTAGACCTTGAGGGGAACAAGCGCCTTAAGGATGAGGCACTGAAGGGCCTGCTGCAGTCCAAATCGCGCAACGTCTACAACCCTACCACCGCCGAGGCCGACGCCGCGGCCATCGCCGAGGCGTACCGGGTGGAGGGCCGTCTGGCCGCCACGGTTGACCCCAAGATCATCCGCCGGTCCGACAACCGCGTCGATCTGGTGTTCGAGATCAACGAGGGCAAGCCGGTTGAGGTGGAGCGTCTGTCCTTCGTGGGCAACCGCGCCTATTCAGACCGTCGCCTGCGGCAGGTCTTGGAAACCAAGCAGGCCGGCATTTTGCGCCAGATCATCGGGCGTGATACCTTCGTGGCCGAGCGGCTGGAGTTGGACAAGCAGCTCTTGCGCGATTTCTACCTGTCGCGCGGATATATCGACATCGAAGTGCTGGACGCCACGGGTGAGTTGGCCGCCGAGCGGGACGCGAGCTTTGTGACGATCACTGTGCGCGAAGGCCAGCAGTATCGCATTGGGTCAGTCAGCACGGTCTCGACCATCGAAGGTCTGGACGAGGCGGAGTTTGCCGACGCGCAGCGTCTGCGCTCGGGCGTTGTCTATTCCCCCGCGCTGATTGAAAACAACATCGCCCGCATGGAAACCTTGGCCTTGAACAAGGGCCTGAACTTCGTGCGCATCGAACCGGTGCTGACGCGCAACGAACGAGATCAGACTTTGGACATCGAATTCGTGCTCTCGCGTGGCGATCGGGTGTTCGTGGAACGCATCGACATTGAGGGCAATACCACGACGCTCGATCAGGTGATCCGTCGCCAGTTCCGCACGGCCGAAGGCGACCCCTTCAACCCGCGTGAAATCCGGCAGGCCGCCGAACGTATCCGCGCCTTGGGCTATTTCGGCAATGCGAATGTCGAAGCGGCCCCCGGCAGCGACGGTGAGCAAGTGGTGGTCAACGTCGACGTCGAGGAACAGCCAACCGGGTCTTTGAACATCGGCGCCTCTTTCAGCGTTAACTCAGGCGCGGGCCTGACCCTTGGCTTCTCGGAAGACAATTTCCTTGGCCGTGGTCAGAAGGTGGGGATCGACATCACCACGGGCGCTGACACCGTGGACAGTTCGATCAACTTCGTCGAACCGGCACTTTTGGGCCGAGACTTGCGGCTTAAGTTTGGTGCCTTTTATCGCACCAGTGATAACGCCGATGCCTTCTATGACACTCAATCGCTTGCGATTTCGCCCGCGTTGGAATTCCCGATCAGCGATTTTGGCCGGTTGGAACTGCGCTATCGGCTGTTCTCGGACAAAGTCAGCAATGTTGACACTGACTCGTCTGATATCTTGATTGACGAAGAAGATCTGGACTCCCCCTTCGGTTCCTCACTCGGTTATGCCTATTCCTACGACAACAAGATCGGCGGTTTGAACCCCAACAACCGTATCCTGCTGCGCTTTAGCCAAGATTTCGCGGGCTTGGGTGGCGATGTGAAATACTTCAAGACCGAGGCTTTGGCCGTGGCCGAAACCAAGGTCCTGAATGAGGAACTCACGCTGCGCGCCATTTTTGAGGGTGGTGCGGTTGCTACGGCAGGTGGATACACCAGCCGCGTCACTGATCGCTATTTCGGCAACGGCAAGATCCGCGGCTTTGAGGCCAATGGCATCGGCCCACGGGATGAAGCCGCTACCAACGAAGATGCGCTGGGCGGCAATATGTTTGCCGTGGCTCGGTTTGAGGCTGATTTCCCGCTGGGCCTACCCGAGGAATACGGCATCAAGGGCGGGGCTTTCCTCGATGTCGGTTCGGTCTGGGGGTTGGACAATACCGCAGGCACGGGCGGTGCGGTGGACGATTCCGCCAAGCTGCGGTCTGCCATCGGGGTCTCGGTCCTGTGGGACACCCCGCTTGGACCCTTGCGCTTTAACTTCTCCAAGGCGCTGCGCAAAGAGTCCTACGACAAAGAGCAAAACTTCGATCTGACGATCTCGACGAAGTTCTGATGCGTCTTGTGCTTGCCCTTGTCTGCGCCGCGCTGTGCCTTTTGGCCCAGCCCGGCGTGGCGCAAGAGGCGGCGGCGTCAGATGCGGTGACGCAAGACGCCTTAGTGGCGCCGCCCTCAGTCGCAATCCTGACCCTGGACGATGAACGACTGTTCACTGGCTCGGCCTTTGGTAAGGCGGTCATCGCCCGTCAGGATGCCGATAGCCAAGCGCTGATCGATGAAAACCGTCGGATCGAGGCCGCGCTTGAGGCCGAGGAAAAAGATCTGACCAATCGTCGCGCCTTGATGCCGCGCGAGGAATTCGCGCCACTTTCCGAGGCGTTCAACGAAAAGGTCGAAGGCATCCGCAAGGCCCAAGACGCCAAGACCCGCGAGCTGCAGCGCAAGTTCGAGAGCGACCGCCAGCGCTTCTTGGAGGTCGCCCGGCCCATTCTGGCAGAGGTGATGGCCGCGCGTGGCGCGGTTGCGATCATTGACAGCCGCGCTGTGTTTGTTGGGTTCGAAAACATCGACATCACGGACGAGGCGATTGCCCGGCTGGATGCGGCCGTAGACGAGGGCCGACTGACCCCCGGCGCGCCTTAAGCCCCGCCCGGCTTGTCTCGCGGCGCTGGCCTTGCTAGTCAGGGTGCCAACCGACAAGACTTGGGGCCATCGCGCCGCGCCCCATCCGAGGAGACAGCATGACCGACGCCCCGCTTTCCGCCGACTTGGCGCTGATCCAGCGCATCATCCCGCACCGCTATCCGTTCCTTTTGGTGGACAAGGTGCGCGACATTCATCTGAACAAATCCTGTATCGGGATCAAGAATATCACCTTCAACGAGCCGCAGTTTCAAGGCCATTTCCCCGGCATGCCGGTGTTTCCCGGCGTGATGATCATCGAGGCCATGGCGCAGACCTCGGGCATTCTGGTTGGTCTGTCGATGGATCTGGTCGATAAGAACGCCAATGTGTTCTTTATGGGTGTCGATGCCGTGAAGTTCCGCCGCAAAGTGGTGCCGGGTGATGTGATGGAATTGCATGTGACCGCCCTGCGTGGCGGTGGCCGGGTTTGGAAGTTTGCCGGCCGCGCCATGGTGGAAGGGGAACTGGCCTGCGAGGCCGAGTTTATGGCCATGTTCGACGTCCCGAAGGCCTAAGCCCATGTCCATTCATCCCAGCGCTGTTGTCCACCCCTCGGCCTATGTCGAGGAGGGTGCGACCATCGGGCCTGAATGCCAGATCGGTCCGTTCTGTCTGGTGGGCGCCGAAGTGGTGCTGCAGCGTGGCGTGACACTGAAATCACACGCCGTGGTGACCGGTTGGACTGAGATTGGCGAAGAGACGGTGGTGTTTCCTTTCGCCACGGTGGGTGAGATTCCGCAGGATCTGAAGTTCAAGGGCGAGCGCACCCGGCTGACCGTGGGCGCGCGCTGCCGTATCCGCGAAGGGGCCACGCTGAACACCGGGACCGAAGGCGGCGGCGGGCTGACCTCGGTGGGGGATGACTGCCTGTTGATGACCGGGGCGCATATCGGCCATGATGCCCATGTCGGCAACCGGGTGATCTTGGCCAATCAGGTCGCCATCGCGGGCCATTGCCAGATTGGCGATGACGTCATCATCGGCGGCCTGTCGGGAATTCACCAGTTTGTCCGCATCGGGCAGGGGGCGATCATTGGCGCGCTGACCATGGTGACCAATGACGTTCTGCCCCACGGCCTTGTCCAAGGTCCGCGCGGCGTCTTGGACGGGCTGAACCTTGTCGGGCTGAAACGCCGGGGGGTGGATCGCGCCGATATCACCGCCATGCGCGCGGCCTTTCAGATGCTGGCACAGGGCGAGGGGTCGTTCCTTGATCGCGCGCGCAGGCTGGCGGAGGAAACTGACAGTCCTTACGTCCGCGAGATGACCGACTTCATCCTCGGCGCGTCGGACCGCAACTTCCTGACGCCGAAATGACCAAGCTCGCGATCATCGCCGGGGCAGGGGGCCTGCCCGCCGCGCTGGTCGCCGCCTGTCCTGACCGCCCGCTGATCTGCGCTTTGGAGGGCTTTGCCCCGGCGGGCCTGACGCCAGACCAGAGTTTCCGCGTCGAACGGCTGGCCCTTTTCCTGCGCTGGCTGGAAGATCAAGGAGTGACCGAAGTCTGCTTTGCCGGTGCTGTGCAGCGCCCGCGGCTTGATCCTTCGGTCTTTGATCCCGCAACGGCCACGATGGTGCCGCGCCTTCTGGCCGCGATGGGGCAGGGCGATGACGCCACCCTGCGTGAGGTTCTGGCGATTTTTGAGGAAAGCGGCTTTGCGCTGAAAGGCGCGGCCGAGATTGCCCCGCAACTGGTGCCGGGTCCGGGGATTTACGCCGGAACCATCGGCCCGCAGGATGAAAAAGACGCCGCCCGCGCCGAGGCGATCGTGGCCGCGCTTGGGGCGGTGGATGTGGGGCAGGCTTGCGTTGTGGCGGGGGGCTTGTGCCTTGCCGTGGAAGCCTTGCCGGGAACAGATGCCATGCTGGGGTTTGTGGCGCAAATCCCTGCGGCCCTGCGCCCTGTGAAGGGTTTGGTCTACAAGGCCCCGAAACCGACTCAGGACCGCCGCGTCGACCTGCCCGCCTTGGGTGTGCAGACCATCCGGAATGCCGCCGCCGCGGGCCTTGGCGGGCTGTGCTGGCAGGCCGGTGGGGTGATCTGTCTTGACCTGCCCGTGTGCCAAGCCGAGGCAGAAGCTCTGGGCCTGTTCCTGTGGGCGCGCTAAGGCTTTACCTGATCGCAGGAGAGCCTTCGGGTGACCGTTTGGGCGCGGCGCTGATGGCTGGGCTGAAAGCCCTGTCACCGGGGGTGGAGTTTCACGGGATCGGCGGGCCGTTGATGCAGGCCGAAGGCATAGTCAGCCTGTTCCCGATGGAAGAGCTGTCTATCATGGGGCTGGTGGAGGTTTTGCCGAAGTACCGCGCCCTAAAGCGCCGGATTGCCGAGGCCGCCGCCGATGTTCTGGCCGCGCAACCTGCCGCGCTGATCACCATCGACAGCCCCGATTTTTGCCTGCGGGTCGCCGCTTTGGTGAAGCAATCCCGCCCCGACCTGCGCACCATCCATTACGTCGCGCCCTCGGTTTGGGCTTGGCGTCCGGGTCGGGCGGCCAAGATGGCGCGGCACATCGACCATGTGCTGGCGCTCTTGCCCTTTGAGCCGCCCTATATGCAGGCGGCGGGCATGACCTGCGATTTCGTCGGCCATCCGGTGGTGAGTGAGCCGCTGGCCAGCCCTGAGGAGCGCGCTGTGATGGCGGGCGAGGGGCCGCTTCTGCTGGCCCTTCCCGGCAGTCGCAAGGGGGAGGTCAGCCGCCTGTGTCCGGTCTTTGGGGCCACCATCGCGCGACTCAAGGAGCATCATCCGGCGTTGAGAGTGGCCCTGCCCACTGTGCGCGGAGTGGAGCGTCTTGTGCGGGACCTAACCCGTGATTGGGCCGTGGCACCGCAGATCATCACCGATGCGGCCCAGAAACGCGCGGCGTTTGCCTTGGCCGATGTGGCGCTGGCGGCGTCCGGCACGGTGTCGTTGGAGCTGGCCGCGAACGCCTGCCCGATGGTGATTGCCTATGACATGAACCGCCTGACGCTGTGGCTGATGCGCCGGGCGGCGCGGGTGGACACGGTGACCTTGGTCAATCTTGTATCAGAGACCCGCGTGGTGCCTGAGTTTATCGGCGCGCGCTGCCAGCCCGATCTGATTGCGCCCGCGCTTGAGGCACTGCTGGCCGACCCATCCGGCCAGACGCAGGCGATGCAGGTCACGATGCAGCGGTTGGGGCAGGGTGGCGACGCGCCGGGCTTGCGCGCGGCGCGCTCGGTGCTTGCGGCGCTCTGACGTTCCAATTTTCTTTCCAGAAAATTGCAAAAACCTTCGCAGGTTTTTGGGGCCTTACCGCCCGCGCCAGATCCAGCCGCCGCCAAACACCCGGCCGCCTTCGGGGGCATAGAACACGCAGGCCTGCCCGGCTGAGACGCCATCTTCGGGGTCCAGCAGCTCCACCTCGGCCTCGGTTGCCGACAAGGGGCGGATCACCGCCGGGCGCGGCGGGCGGGTGGAGCGGACCTTGACGCTTAAATGCCATTCGGGGCGGCTGTCAAAGGGGGTATCGCCCAGCCAGTTGATCTCGCGGATCGGGATCGTGCGGGTGGAGAGCGCAGTTTTCGGACCCACCACGACGCGCCGGGTTTCTGGTTCCAGCCGCACGACATAGACCGGCTCTTCAAGCCCGCCGATGCCCAAACCTTTGCGCTGGCCGATGGTGTAATGGATCACGCCCCGGTGCTGGCCCACCACCTTACCGGCCAGATCGACAATCTCACCCGGATCCGCCGCACCGGGGCGCAGCTTTTCGATCACGGCGGCATAGTCGCCATTGGGCACAAAGCAGATGTCCTGACTGTCGGGCTTGTCCGCAACGCTCAGCCCGTATTTGGCCGCCAAGGCCCGGGTTTCCGCCTTGGATCCCAGATGCCCCAAAGGAAAGCGCAGGTAAGACAGCTGTTCGGCCGTGGTGGAGAACAGGAAATAGCTTTGATCGCGGTTCGAATCCGTGGCCATGTGCAGTTCTGGCCCGGCCCCCATCTTGCGCTGAATGTAATGCCCGGTGGCCATGCAATCGGCGTTCAGATCCTTGGCGGTGGCCAGAAGATCCTTGAACTTCACCCGCTCATTGCAACGGATGCAGGGCACCGGTGTCGCCCCGGCCAGATAGGCATCGGCGAATTCCTCGATCACCGCCTCGCGGAAGGTGTTTTCATAGTCCAGCACATAATGCGGAAAGCCCATCGCTTCGGCCACCCGGGCCGCATCATGAATGTCGCGCCCCGCACAGCAGGCGCCCTTTTTGGCCAAGGCCGCGCCGTGGTCGTAAAGCTGCAAGGTGACGCCCACAACGTCATAGCCTTCGTCCTTCAGCATGGCCGCCACGACCGACGAATCCACGCCTCCCGACATGGCCACCACCACGCGGGTTTCCGGAGGCGGTTTGGGCAGGCCAAGCGAGTTGAGCCTTTGGTCAAGCATGGTGTGCACTTTCGGGGGGTGGGGGCAGATCAGGACAGGGCTGCGGAACAACGGCGGATGTTGCGCAATATAGGAAAATGCTGCGCAGTCTCAACCCCTGGCTTCACGATCGCTTAAGGACGTCGGGTCATCCTTGGCGCGATGGAAAACGGAGCGATTATGTTTCTTAAACGCGTTGATGGTCCGCGACAGGTGACCTTGCCGGATGGCAGCATCCTGACCCGCGCCGACCTGCCGCCCGCCGACACCCGCCGCTGGGTGGCCAGCCGCAAGGCGATTGTCGTCAAGGCCGTGATCTCTGGTCTGATCACCCAAGCGGAGGCGCTGGAGCGATATTCCCTGTCAGAGGAAGAGTTTACCCTTTGGCGCGACGCTGTGGCACGCCATGGCGACAAGGCTTTGCGGGTGACCACTTTGCAGAAATACAGACAACTTTAGATTGTTTTCTGCTTTCGTTCTGGCAGAGTAACCTCACGTTAACCATTGGCCGCTTAAGTCGTTAACGAAGATGCCTGTGACGGAGTTTTAAACAATGCGAATTCTTTTGGTTGAGGACGATCCCACGACGTCGCGCAGTATCGAGCTGATGTTGACACATGCCAATCTGAACGTCTTTTGCACCGATCTGGGCGAAGATGGGATCGATCTGGCCAAGCTTTATGACTACGATTTGATCCTTTTGGATCTGAACCTTCCCGATATGTCTGGCCATGAGGTGTTGCGCCAGTTGCGCCTTGCACGGGTCGAAACCCCGATCCTGATCCTGTCCGGGTCGGATGATACCGACAGCAAGATCAAAGGGTTCGGCTTTGGCGCCGATGACTATCTGACCAAACCTTTCCACCGTGAGGAATTGGTGGCTCGGATTCATGCCATCATTCGCCGGTCCAAGGGGCACAGCCAATCGGTCATTCGCACGGGGGCGGTGCATGTGAATCTTGACGCCAAGACGGTGGATGTCGGCGGCAAGGCCGTGCATCTGACCGGCAAGGAATACCAGATGCTGGAGCTGTTGTCCTTGCGCCAGGGCACCACGCTGACCAAGGAGATGTTCCTCAACCATCTTTACGGCGGCATGGATGAGCCGGAGCTGAAGATCATCGACGTCTTCATCTGCAAGCTGCGCAAAAAGCTGGCTGAGGCGACGGGGGGGCAAAACTATATCGAAACCGTTTGGGGGCGGGGCTATGTGCTGCGCGAACCGGCGGTCGCTGCGGGGAACCTTGCGGCCACTGCGTGACGCCTAGACCTTTCCCGCGCCGCCCCATAACTTGGGGCGCGCAAGGGGGAGGGCGGGATGCCAGTGCGAAGCGATGTTGATCAGCTGACCGAGGCTGAGGCCAGGGCTGAGCTTGCCCGGCTGGCGCAAGCGCTGGCTGAGGCCAACCGCGCCTATCACACGCTCGACGCGCCCGAGATAACGGATGCCGAATACGACGCCCTGAAACGGCGCAATGCCGCCATCGAGGTGCGGTTTCCCGCGCTGAAACGGGCAGACAGCCCCTCCGATCAGGTGGGCGGCGGTCTGGGCGGCGGGTTTGGCAAAATCACCCATGCCGTGCCGATGCTGTCGTTGGAAAATGCCTTTGAAGACAGCGACATCACAGATTTTGCGGACCGCATCCGCAGCTTTCTGGGCCACAGCGGCCCTTTGGCCTTTACGGCCGAGCCCAAGATTGACGGGCTATCCCTGTCCTTGCGCTATGAGCGGGGCGTGTTGGTGCAGGCGGCCACGCGCGGGGATGGGGCGGTGGGCGAAAACGTCACCGACAACGCCCGCACGATTGCCGATATTCCCCATCACGTCACCGGCGCGCCGGAGGTGATGGAGGTGCGCGGCGAGGTCTATATGTCCCACGCCGATTTCGCCGCGTTGAACGCCCGGCAAGCGGCCAATGGTGACAAGATCTTTGCCAACCCCCGCAACGCCGCCGCTGGGTCTTTGCGCCAGTTGGATGCCAGCATCACCGCCGCCCGCCCCTTGCGCTTTTTTGCCTATGCTTGGGGCGATCTGTCTGCGCCCTCGGCTGATACCCAGTTTGGCGCGATCCAGCGGTTGCGTGACATGGGGTTCCAGACCAACCCGCTGACCGTTCTGGCCGACAGCCCCGACGCCCTTTTGGCCCACTATCGCACCGTCGAGGCACAGCGCGCCAGCTTGGGCTATGACATAGATGGCGTGGTCT
>JACCDI011562972.1_pt1 | contig 23078 bp, 18 predicted proteins | sample 7442791 | NCBI WGS metagenome assembly JACCDI01 (sample SAMN15323434, study PRJNA562643) | freshwater metagenome | isolation source: river surface water | place: USA:Blue River Watershed | collected 2017-08-15
AGAGCTTGATTCATTATCTTTGTTGCAAACTCTTCACCTTCCCTAAATGGACTAAACATTCAAAACCCTATGGAAGAAAGAAATATTAAAACCGCTTGTAATAACATTGCTGAATTGCATGGGTGGTTGAGAAGGAGTAACACATCAAATACAGGTGCTCCTGATACAACGTATTTTAAGAATGACATTTCTTTCGACATTGAATTTAAATCCACAAGTCGAGGGAAGAAGGGTTTGTCGCAGGCTCAATTAACATATGCAAAAACAACACTGAAAAACAATCAACGGAACATATATATTATATCTAGCATCGATGATTTTCAGCGTGTTTTATTTATTTTCGAAAAAATTGTTAGTTTTCACAAAATTCACAATTCGAATTACGAATATCACAAGCAGATTTCAGATCTTCTTGTTGTTGATCTAAAGGATTCTGTACCTGAGTGATGTCTTTATTATCTACTTCACAATAATATAAAGTTCTAAGACCCTGTTTCCACGAATATATAATGTCTTCGAATATCACGTTCACATCAACATTGTTCGCGTATCTTAATGAGCAGGATACAGCTTGATCGATTTTCTTTGTAAAAGATGCGCAAATGTCAATATGTTTTTTGTTGTCGATTGTTTTAAACCTTTTGAATATATCGTCATCTTTACTATCAAGATATGGTACTTCAACATCGGTCACACCAGCTAATGATTGATACTTATAGGAACTAGCAGGGTGGTTATCTATAGATGGTGACGCTGTAAATATACGAGCTGTTGTTGCTGTAGGAGCAATAGCATGAGTTCTGTTTTTGAACTTCCCGATAAGAGGTTTTTTATCAGTACAACTTTCTGTAGCATCTAAATAGGAATAGATGTTGTACTGCATAGCATCCATGAAACCAAAGCATCCTAATCCTATGTTCTTTTGTGATATAGCAGTTAGGAGATCCTTCTTGAACTTCAAGTCTTCTAAGTCTAACTCTTGAACCTTCTTCTTGGAATAAGCTAGTAACCCTTCAAAGAATACACATACAGCTTGGTGTAAATCCTTTTTAGCTTTATCTGAAGTTGTAAATGGTATTGCGTATGGAAGGTTGATACTACCAAGACAACATATTCCTATACCTGATCTATTATCTGTAAGGTTTCTAGTCTTGATTAATACTTCTGTGCAAAGGTTAGGACAAGCTATCTTTTCACCATCTTTCAAGTAACCGTCTTTCTTTCCATCACGATTCACTGTATCCGAGAACATAATATAAGGTTTGCCAGTTCTGATTCGTTGTTGAATCAATGTTTCCCAAAAGTCCTGAATGTTCAATGTTTTATCCTCTTCACCAGCTCTAGATTTCAATGTGAACTGTTGATCTTCTCCTGTATCAATCCATTTTTGAGTTAATTCCATGAATTCATCTGATATGTTCACGCCTAGTTGAGCTATTTTCATTGATAGTTTGAGGTTGTGATCACCACCATCAAACGTATCTAACTTCATAAAATCTAAGATTTCAGGATGATCTATGTCGCAATAGAATGCTATCGATCCTTTTCTTTCTGACCCTTGATTGAATGCGTTTATTGTGGCTTCGAACATTTTAATAAATGGAATAAGTCCATTTGTTTTTTGTCCTGAAGACTTAATCTTTGCCCCTTTTTCTCTGATGTTACTTACGTTTAGACCTATACCACCACCTAATCTTGTTAGATGCGCAATCTTTGCATTAGCATATATTATGTCTTGGTAGTTATCATCTACATCTAAGATATAACATGCAAACGGCAGTTTCTTAGAACCTTTATATACGTTGTGTAAGACTGGGAAGGATGGGACAAAACATTTGAAGAATTCATCTAATGGAAGATGTTTCTCTATTTTGTCCGTTATATTCAACTCTTTGCATATCCTTTCACAGATATCAAAATATGTTGTTTCTCCTTCTTGTAAATGTTTTTTAATAATCTCATTGTTTAGTTCCCCAACTTTCAATTTCATATAAACCTATTATTTTAAATGACAATTCGGATATTATATATGTGTTTTGAAAGTTGGGAAATGTTTAAATGTTCCGTTTGAACTTTATATTGAAGTTGATCCGGAACGTTGTAGGAATTATAGCGTTAGCTTTTAATGTTAACGTCACTGACTCAAGAACTCTCTCTTTAACACCTAGTTGTTCCTTCTTTGCTTCACTCCACAATGTTGTACCCGCAAAGAAGTTCATTACTGTTCCAACTCGTTTGTTATGAAGTAAGCCATCTATATTAGACCCTGCAACTGCTAGTATGGCAGCATCTAACTTAGCGATATCAAATGGTGTTTTCACACCACGATCATACAGAGCGTCTAAAGGAGGGTCTGCTGGAGCTAAATCAGCAAAGTACTTATCGAAAAGAACTACACCTTCACTAAGTTTCGTATCATATGTCTTCAAACCGAAAGAAAGGGTTGCTGGGCATACTCCGTTTGTGAAAACAATGGAAAAAGACTCTAAGACGTCTTCTTTTGCTAATGTGATTAAATCTATAGTGTCTGTAGGGGCAAAAGCTCTTGGGTTACCTGCAGGATCGTTTATACCTATATCAAGAGATCGAAGAGTGCTCTCATGGAAAGGGATTATCTTCGTTACAGTTGTTTTGAAATTGACTGTCATTTAGTTCCTCATATTAAGAATAAGTTGGTTTGATTGTGGCAAATGCGAATCCTCTGTGGTTTGCTTTCACTGGGAGTACATTTACAAAGTAGTTTGAAAGAATTGATGGTTCCGTCTTTCCTGTGAATGATTCTCTGTATTCCGCCGCTATATAGAACATACCACCAGCTAATTCAGTGACTTGATAACTTCCACCTGAGTAGTTGCCCATTTGGTGACTTATTGGTGAGTAAGAGAGTTCAGGGATGTTCACGACTTTAGGAAGCAACATCACATCGTAATAGTATTTTGATACGATTGGGCAGATGTAATTACCGTCATTGTCGAGTTTAAAGTATTCAGCTGGAAAGGAGAGATATCTTACAATGTCGTGATCTGAGTACTCTAAAAGACAACTTTTGTAGGTTTTGTCTCTTTGTTTTTCTCTATATGTATCAAATATGTTTGGATTGATTTTGACTTCATTAGCTACAAACTTTTGATATATGTGATCAGGTAACATAACTAACATTGGTGCATTACTCGCAAACGGAGAACCTTTTCTCACAAAATCATTTTTGATTTCCTGAAAGTCTACATTTGTCGGGAATGCTGCAGTTAAATCCTTTCTCTTGTCTTTGATACGTTCGTATTTAAATTGTGTAGGTGAGCTATCAGGCAAATCACCGTAAATAGAAAATTCTTTGAAATCCTTGAAACCTAAACTGATTGTTGGATCGTTGTTTGTGTAAGTCACTTCGACGGAGTTGTACGCATTTATAACTATTTGCTCTTTTGCAAGATTCAATATGTTGTAAGATAAGTTGTAATACCGCTCGACAGGATCAGCTAATAAGTTGTTCACACCAACACTCATTTCACCAACTCTAGCAGTGTTGATTGTGTCAAATAAAGCATATGAGTTACCCCAATTCATGACGAATTGGACTGTTGGTGCTTTGTGTGGATATGATTTGGTCTCAGCAGTGATTTCAGCAGCTGTATCCCATGGAATGAAACCAGTCATGAAAGATTCACCTGTTTCAAATATTAAAGACCCTTTACTAGTTGCAAGGAATGCTTTTGATACCTTGTGCATGTTTCTAGCGTCTCTGAATAACAGTTGACGACCACCTGCTGTCAATATTGAAGAACCGGAACTAAGTGTTGATGTTGACATTGTTCCACTGTTGATGAACTGTCTGACTAGATCCATTTCAGGCTCTAATCTTTGCATCTTACTTAAAAGGAAATCGGGGTTGTTGTTCAGTGCGCTGTAATAACCCCTTGCACTGTTGCTGTATACATCATTTGTTGCAAGCATATATAGTTAACCTTAGGTGTAATTAAAATACACCTGATTGTCGGAGGTTTAACTTTATATGAATGTTTTTTATAGTAGTTTCTTAAATTATAGTTATTTGTAAAATTTTCTAAAAAATTTCTGTTCTAACCTATCTAATGGTTCTGTTGTCAAATGTGGTAGTAAATCAAGTTTCCTTGAAAAAAATATATAAGTGTCAAGAGGAATTTCAACTACACGGTACATATCTAGCTTATTTTTGATATATAAGAAGTTCAGAACCTTTTCTCTTGGTAACGTCTCGTCTCTCAAGATCACATTCTTATATGTTTTATAAGTGAATTCTCTTATCCTCTCTTCAGCCTTTTCCCTCAGCTTTAATTGTTGAACCGATGAATTCCTTAGTAGGATTTGTTCAGAATCCCCTGTGTGCATCAAATTCAATGTTGCTAACACAGCCGTAGAATCTCTAATCATTGATGTAATTGGTTTATCTAGCAGGAGGTGTAGTATGACAAAGTCATTTAAATCCCTCAACGATTCAAAAACTCCATACAACAGATGAATTTCGTTGTTTAAATAGACTAAAGAGTGTAATAATTCACTTGTCGTAGCCTCTAGAGGTTTAAGGTGTTCGTTGACGTTAAAGAAATCGATCACTTTAAACCCTGAGTCTGGAAGGTTCTTGATAGAATTGTATATCTCTTCAAATGGTGTGTTGACGTTATACCGGTGAGAAGTGTTCTCCACTATACCCATCAACATCTTTTTGTTTAAGAATTTCATTTTTGAACCCTAGGTGTTCTAAAATCTTCTGTAAGTTTGGTCTTGCACCATTCCCCAAGAAGAAAGATATCAATCGCAACATATCATCTTTTCCTATACAGTTCTGTAGTCGTCTTAATGCCCCACCTGATGGATTATTGAAGTTTGGCATATATGACTTCAATGTGTTACGATCAATATAGACTTCTTTCAATATGGTATGTTGATCCGATATATAGAATAAACGACCTTCCCACCACATGCAATCATATCCAATTGATCGTAACCCATAATTCAAATCTGACACTAGTATCCCTCTTTGTCGAGCATCCAAGTTTTGTCTGCTATAGAAAGTAGTGACAAATATCGATTGAAACGACTCTATTTCTATTCTTACTTTCATTTGTTCTTTTGGAAATTTGGAATCAAAGACTGAAGCCCTCTCGTATAGGTTTGTATAGCTTTCTCACGATCCATCAACTCATCCATGCTATTGTTGTTGTATGTGACTGTTTTTGTAGTGTTGAATTGCTCGACAATGTAACCTTCCCGCTCTTTAATCTTCTTGTTTATCGTTCCACCAATTTTGCTCAAGTTTTCAGTGATTTCCTCTAATGGTTTATCTTTTAAGGCTGCTTTTAATACCTCAACAACATCATCATCTTGAATCAATTGTCTAAACTTCTCAAACTCTTCTTCTTTCTTTGCGATCGCATCTCGGTTGTTTATCGCCATTTCCACAGCTTGTGGGAGTACCTTGTTGAGTCTTTCATTGAACAACTTCTCAAACTTCTTTTCCATTTGAATATCAGAAGTTGATTGTTCATCTGAGAAATATTCTCTATCAAACTCAGACTTTTGAGGTTGTGGAGCTTTATAAGGTTTTGGCTTCTTTTTAGGTGCTGGTTGTTTTGTTGAAGTTTCTACTTTAGGTTCTTGTTCTTCCTCAGTTACTTCTTGAGGTTTATCGGCCTCAGTCGATTCTTGTATTGTTACTTTTTCTTCTTCATTTAGTGTTTTTTCTTCAGTCATTTTGTACCTCAGTTACATTCTGTTCTTGGTTGGTTTTGAACTCGATATCAGTTAGTAAATTTGAATATTCACCATCTTCATCTGTATCACCACCTTTTTTGGATACATCAAAACATTTCAAAACTATATTCAAACCCTTTGATATATCTGCTGTATTGTCAGAGTTCAATAATCTACCAAGCCCCAATTTAGCCCACTTGATTATCTCCTCATCCTTTATAACTTCACTGCAGAAAGTCTTCATAATGTCTTCTTAATTTTTCCAATTCTCGCTTCAAAGTCTTAACATTGGTGGCACCAACATACCTTGAGATTATATCTATATTTTGTTCGTCGTCATATATATTTAATAGGTTTTTTGCAAAATTGACATTATATTTTGTAGGTTCCAACTTCTGTAACTCTTTTATATGTGATAGCTCTCTTCTAAACGTGTCACTACTCACTTTTTGATCGTTTATGTACGCTGGTGAACGTTTAGGATTTATATATTCTTCATCCTCATCTGAGTTTAATAGTCCAACTGCAAGACCAGCTATACCTGTTACACCTAATGCTGTAGACAATGGATTTCTGAATATCTTCTTTCCTAATATTGTCATGTACTTTGTTGATGCATTGAATATCTTTGACCAAAAAGCACTACTTGTTAGTTCCTTTCCAATCTGTGACCATGCTCCACTATCAGCAACAGCTTTTCCTATTCTTGGTATTAAAGACCTTGCTTTGAATGCTTTGAATATGTCGAAACCTAGGCTACCGATGAGCGTTGCTCCTCGCAACAATGGAAAGAACCAGCTCAACGCTGTTAAACCTAATTCAACCATTCCATAGTTCTTGATTTCTTCCCATATACTTGTTTCTGTAGATGGTATTCCAAGTTCTTCTTTTAGTTTGTTAGGGAACATTTTCTCAAGTACTTTGTCTGTTGTTACAGCTGACGCAACTCCTACTCCAAATCCTAGAAGTCTTCCTCCTACAGCACGAGCTAGAACACCAAGTGGGTTTAGATGTTTTCCTGCTGTGTTATATCCTAGATAGAACCCTACACCATATGGGATAACAGAACTAGCAGCATCTGATAGACCTGAAACTGGTGACTTACTTAAGTCGTCAGCTATTGTTCCTGTGATACCTGCAGCCATGTTGACAGGTGTGTCGAACCAACCTGAATCTTGTCTATCGGGTGAGAACTGTTGAGCTTGTATAGTGTCTTGAACGAACTTTTGAAGAATTGCATATTTCACATCTTCACGACGAAGGTCTATTCCTAGTCGTTCACTTGTTAATGTTGTTACTCTATCTAGTAATCCTGAGGTTTCTAAATCTCCATCCTCTATATCTTGGCCGTTTTTAGCTAAAGCTTTGATGAACTCGTCTCCTACATCTTCACCTTGAGCTTTTCTTATGTTTATCTCGTTTTGTAGAACTTCAGTTGCGAACCCTGAATATTTCTCTATCAGATCGCTATCTGTGTTGACGACTGAATCTCTCCAATTCTCAGTGTAGTTTTTTACAAATTTGAACTGATCAAGATATGACGGTTGTTTCTTTTGTTCTGCTGATATCATTATTTCACCCTACTTGGCATAACAGGTTCTCTGAGCCCTCTAGTTGCACCCGTTGCTGAGTTCTTTCTTATTGATACAGGATTCTTTAAACTCGCAACTAACTGTGTACCGGTTAACTCGTCATATACTGGCTTTCCTGTAGTTGTAGAAAATATTCCTATCGTGTCAGCGTCAATGTTTTTAATCGTGAAATTTGATGTTGTTAGTGTCGACCGTTGCCTTGATCTTAAGTTTTCTATATCTTCTGTAAGTGACCTTATAGCCGGTTTTGGATCTACACCGCGTTTGTGGTATATAGAATACTTCGAACCACTCGCGATGTAACTACTAAGACCGGTATACCCTTTAGTTAATTCTAAACCCGCATCCTTGAATACTTGTGATGCTGTTGGTATCTCAATCTTTCCACTTGTACTCAATTTTGACTTAGCAGCATAAACTGAATATACACGGTCAAATAGTTGTGGATCTGATGCGATTAGATTTCCTACCTCTTTTTCTGCAGGATTAAAAAGTGGTATTCTAGACGAGAAACTACCAGTCAACTTTTCCTCAGATCTACCAATTGAACTTACTGCCGCTTTAAACGGGTGGAGTATATCAGAAACAAACTCAGTGGGAGGAAGTGTCACACCTGACTTTTGCGGTGTTTTGTTAGCTTGATCTATGTCTTCAGGTGTTAGTCCTGCGTCCGTGTAATAGTCTAATTTTGTACCTGTTGATCTTAGTTGTTTGTTCAATGCTATCTGTTCATCCACACCGACATTTTGTAACTTTGTTATATCTCTTACGGGGTTCATGAATTGTGGATCGTTTGTTCTTAGCTGTTCAACTTCTTCATTTGTAAAAAAGGATGGTTCTTTTCCGAATGTTTTTCCAGCTAGAACACCGGCATTGATTCTATCTGAGAACTTGTTTTGTGGATCAGTTTTTGTCATCCCGTCAGGTGTTACAACTCCTGTTGATATCGCCATTTCTAGAGGGTTCTCATTCGTCTTTGCGGTTTTTAAGTTGTATAACTGATTGATTAGGTTCTCCTTATACAACTTTTCACTATCAGTTAAGGTGTCGTCATTTTTTATTTGGGATAGCATTTTTTCCCTTCCATATTGGAAGTCATAACCCCCGTTAATTAACGAAGATGATGTTAACTGAGTGGAAAGGATCGCCGCATCAGGACTTTGTATTTGTAACTTCTTTTGATCTAATGTTGTCAATCTTGGTGGTGTTGCTATCTTGTTCATTCTGATCTGTCTAACATGTTCATATAGATCAGGACTAAGACCTGCATATTTAATATCATCCTTTAGTTCTGCTAATGGTATCGTTAAATCTGAGGCGGCACTCGTGATATGTGTCTCCCATTGACCTTTGATGAAATCGCTAGCCCTTTTATCTCCTAAGTATCCTTTCAGAGCTTGCATTTGTTGCTCGCCCTCTTTGCTCTTGATGATCTCTCTGTAACTCTGATATGGCTTGTTCTGACCTGTGAAGAAATCCATAGCAACACCGCCGATGTGTTTTGCTGTTGTTTGTTGTTTTGCATTGTCGAATGCCTCAATGAGTTTTTCTGTCTGAATGGCTATATATTCAGATTCTTCAGGTGAGTTAGCATATGCTTGGTTTAGTTCGTTTAACTTTTCATCTAATTCTGTTGAGACCTTTTCTACAACTTTTGGATCCCAAAGATTCTCGCCGTCTTGAGTTATGAGGTCTTTTAGGTCGTTGAAACCTTTTGATATATTCAACTTGTTTTTTACTACGTTCGCGTGACCGTAGTATTCCTCAATGAAGTTATTTAGTTGTGAACGGGCTGTCTCAATGTCCATGTTCACACCTTCGTTGTGCTTTGGTGAATTCTCTGAGATAGCTTGAAGCGCATCACCAGTTGCCATATATGCTTCACCTTTTGTTTTGTTATGTGCCACAAAGTCGGGATTGTGCTGAACATAGTCCAATAGATTGTTGATATCACCTTTTGTATGCTCTCTAGCTCTACGATCCATCTCCGCAACTGATTGGTTGATGTTTCCTAGTATTCGAACTGTTCCTGTTGCTACTGTTGCTATCGCACTATATTCGGAAGCTGTAGAGGTTGGGTTGTATCTTTGTAATCTCGTGTCTGACTCTTGTTGCAATGAGTTTGCTAATCTCTCAGTGTTGTTATTCATTGTTTTCCTCCTCTTTAACTTTCTTCTTCCTTGTCTCCTTTTCCTTTTTAGTTTTATCGGGTGCTACTTGCATCAATGACATTAATCCAGCTTGTCCTTGATATCTCTCTATAGCTTGTAGGTACTTATCGGCATCCGCATAGACAAACTCCCTTAGTGAATCAACAATCATTCGGTCAAATAAGTTTCCTAAAATTGGTGTTTGTCTTATCGGATTCACACTTTGCCCTGCTGTGATTAGGGTGTTCATAGCTTTTCCAAACTGGAAGGTTGCTAACTCACCTGATGCTTTTGCTACCTTCGCAACGGGATTAAGAGTGCCTAAAGCTCTGTATCCAAGTAATCCGGTTACATTCCCACCTATCGCCGCTTCTAACAATCCTCCGAACATTCCGAAATTCGGTGAGTCTAGTAGGATACGTCTGAAATATGACATCATTCTACTTGGTTCAAATTCCCCTTTTTTGTTGTAGAAATAAGGAACTTGTCCTTTTGATAGATCTGTCAGGAAGTGATACAGTGCCGACTCCATCATAGATATTACAAAGTACACAGACATAACTGTACCCTTGAATCCATTCCTAAGGTATTGATCTATACTGAGGTTGTACATATGCTCTACTGTGATTCCTGAGAATCTAAGCATAGATGTAAGTACGAAGTTGAAAACTGGAATTCCTGTTGAGTTAGCTTTAAACCTGAGAGCTTTTGAGGTTAAAGACCTAGACGGGATGACAGATTGAATCGCTCTAAATACAGCAGCTTCAACCTCTTGTAAGATTGGGTTGTTGTCAAAACTATTTGGAGCTATTATCGTTTCACCGTCTTGTGTGTAAGAATATTTGGCTAAATTGTCTCTTAAGAAATTGAATTGCTTTTCAGTGAAACCTTTCTCCATCAATCTTTTGGACATGAATCCCATTTTATTCGCCATAACTTCGTTTGTTAATGCTGAGAAGATTGCATAAGTGAGTGCGTATTTTCCTCTTCTGTCGACTAAATCTATACCAAAGAATTTGTTTAGTACTTCTCCTGTTTTAGCGAATGCGTCTTCGTGAACTTTATTTTCAGGTGCGAATATATGATCAGCACTAACAGCTACGGCTCTCAACACCTTTGGATCTATGTGGGACGTAAGAATTTTAAAGTATCTGAAGAATCCTTTTACTGTATCTATCAGACCATTGTTTGCCATTATTGCGTATCCTATGCTGTCGGAAGAGAGAACAGTTGTGAAAAGTCCTCCTAATGATGATAAAGATGTTAATGCTTCCAATCTATCTAATGTTTTGGATTTTTGAAAATTCTCAATGTATGGTGAATTGTTAAATATATATTCTAAGGAAGAATTGATAAGACCTATGAATGAGTTTGTAGCCAACATTGATTCTTGATCTTCTTTTGGTGATACAACTCTACGATTGCTCATTCCGTAAGTTGCTCTGAACGAATCAAATAACCTTCTAAAATCTTGACCGTATGGATATACAGTTCTGTTTCTAGCTATTGTCTTTATCTGGGCATCTGTACTTCTGACTAATGTATCAGCCATAGTTGTATAGTCAGAGAACCTTGTTGTAGCAGATCTATAAGATACCCCATCTTTGAAGAAAAAGACTCTTTCTCCTAAGCTTGGTTTATCGAATCGTTTTCGTTCGTCTTTTGAGTATCCGAAGTTCAAAATCATCTTTTTGAAAATATCTTTCAGCGTTTGATGGGTGAATGGTTTATTGACTCCGTTAATTAAAATTCTCAGACCATTAACGATTCCAGCTCTTTCAATGTTAATGTTTTCTCTCGATACAATAGCTAAGGTTTGTAATGTTGACTCATTCTTTCCGAACTCTTCTATGAACATAGATCTGATATTGTCTAGTTGTTGATCCTTTCTTAAATCTGTGTTTTCAAGTTCTCTATCTATCTCTCTAGTTAGAAGTTGTTCCTTTTGTCTCCTTAACTTCTTTTGTTCCTCCTCGTTGTCTATAGATTTTAATGCTTCTGAAAACTGTTGTCTGTTATTAGACGGTATATCTCCTGACGAATTAATATGAGAGTCGTGTTGAGCTGTCATCTCTCGTACATCTAGAAGATTGAAGAAGTCCTTTGTGATAGAATCAAGAATGTTATTAGCGGGTTTGTCGACTGATAAATCTAATTCATCGCTGACCTTTCTACCTAGAGCTTTTGCAATCTCTTCTCTAATTCTAAATCCACTCCACTGTTGCCGCATGTAGAACGGTGGTAACTTTTCAATCTGAACTCCTGTTAGTCTACGAAGTGATTCTGTCACCATGTAGGAGAGGTTTGTATTCACATCAACTATTTGTTGTATCAAGACTTTCAGTTTCTTGGACACATTATTTGGATACATACCATCATGCATTTTGCAGATGACATCTTCGATTCGTTCTAGTGCAACTTCTCTGTTTCCATTTTCTTCTTCTAGGAATAGATTCAACATATCTAGTAATGCTTGACTTTGCTTGTCTCGATGTGTTGAGTTCAGTTTCAATATTTGAATTTCAAAGTTTTCAAGATACGATTTGATTTTGTTAAGTTTAACAGGTCTTGAATCATTTGGTTCTATCCCTGTTATCTCTGATATTATCCTAGTGTCGTTTGCTACTAACCTATCTACATCTTGAGTATCTTCCATCTCCTTGAATACACTAGCTGGGTTTTGTTCGAAGTACTTTAAGTTATCTAATCCTACAACTTCAGATAGTAACTCTGATAGAGATTTAGTATTAAGTTGTGGTTCTATTTTTTTCAAAGCTTCAATTTGTTCTTTCTCGGTAAGTCCGAAATGTTTCAGATATGTTACTGCTGATGATAGTGTATCTTGTGGTATCTTTTCGAATTGTTTTGCTATCTTAGCACTTGCTATCTGTGGTGTTTCTAGTAATAGTCTTCCGTGTAGTGCTAATGCGTTAAAGTTGTCCGCTATCGCTCTTGCACTAATAGTGGGAAAAAACAACTCATTTCGTTCTTCTTTTGATATGAGTGGTGATTCTCTAAGGAATGCGCTCATCAAGAGATTTTGAATCTCACTGTTTCCTTTAGCGGCTTTCAATGATAGTTTTGCGTCTTGTATTTCCTCAGGGGTCATTTGAAACGTGGGAGCAACTTTCAGTATCCCATTGATTGCTGGAGTTAAATCTGGATCATATTCATAATTTGGGTCTTCTCTGATTGGTGTATCTGATATTCTTGAGAATGCTATTTTCTGATCATCCTTGAACTTCGTTAATAAATTCTCCATTGTATATTTGTCAGGGATTTTGAACACATCCACTGATAAAGATTCTAAGAAACTTAGAAGTTGTAAACGTTGAACACCCTCTGTAGCTGTATTTTCATCCATTTGCTCTGTCAGGATGGAGTTAAGCTCTTCTAGACCTTTCTCTGATGATAACAATCTAGGCATATCAGGAATTCTTTCAGCAACTGATTGTTTTTGAGTCTTTGAAAGTTTGGATACAGGATGTTGAGGATATGTTTTTTCAAAATAGTTGAAGAATGTTTGAGGATCTGAAATTTTCCTAGATAGATTCTCTGCATCTTCAATTAAAGAAACACGTTCTGTCTTTCCGAAGACACTCGTTAAACCCTCAATTAAGTTTTTTTTTGGAAGAAATTTCTCTAAAGCCATACAACCATCATGATGCTAGAACATTCTTTTTAACTCTACTTTGGGCTAATTGATTTAATGCCCCCGTCACAGCTCCACCCTGAGATTGCTGTGGTTGACCTTGGTTTCCATCGGTAGAAAATAAATCAACGCCAGCTTGATTTGCTATGTCAGTTAACATTTTAGTTGGATCTATGACACCTTGGGAGTTTTGGGCTACTACAACAGCTTGGTTTGTTATATCTAACACCCCTCTACCCTTTTCTATGCTCTCACTTATAACAGCCATTGTCTTTTGGTTATTAATTGTGACTTTGTATAGTGGGAGTTTGTCTTTAATTGTGTTTCCCGCCCCATCCGTTTTTGTGCTTTTCCAAAATCCGAAACAGAACTTCACAATTGTTTTAATCATTGGTATTAGAAAGAAACTGGTTAAGTAATGTGTCTCTCCTATGAAGTTAAGTCCATCATTTGAACTTCTCAGAAGGGTTTCTGTCTTTGTCATTCTTGCTGTTCCTTTAGACTCCACCATTTCATTCGGATCGAGTATTTGCCTAAGGTGACCTGACAATAATGTCATCAACTCTGCTATCGGTACTGTGTTTACTTGTAGTGGAATTCGTTCAAAGAACGATCCTAATGTTCTATCCATCGGGACATCACTTTCAACTTTCAATACTTTGTTAGCTCCTGCCCATGTATGACTTCCTTTTAGAGGTTCGACGTTCACTGATGGGTCTATAAGAACTATCGGACTCGATATCTCAGACGCAAGATTAACGAACTTCTGCATGACGTTGTGAGTTAACGCTATTGTTTGCAGTGCTTCTAAACCTTTTGGTACTGCATTCTCTAAGAAAAACACAGGACAATAATCTAAGCGTTCATCCTCACAATGGATGTCATATTTGTTTGGATCAATGGTTGTTGTGAAACAAGTTTTAACCCATGCTGTCTTTGAGATTACTTCATCGAGTGGTTTCTCCCAAAAATTGGAGCTGCTGAATCTGACACCATCCATTGTCAAAGCAACATTTTTGTACTGTGTATAACGTCTTCTGATGTTACGCCTAAATGAGGATACTGCTGATATGTCCATTAATGGATTAACGATATCTTCTATTGTTATTATTTCAACAACTTGACCAAATCTATTCTTTCTGAATTCAAAGTTTGGAATATCGAAGTTTTTAAAGTAGATCTCATTATTTTCCTTCTCTACAACAAACAAAGCTCTACCTAACTCATACCAATTCTTGATGCAATTGGTTAAATGTTTGAAGAAATTTAATTCTTGTAGTGTTGTTAACTCATAGACTTTTTGTGCAATCTGATTCAAAAGGTCATTCTTTTGGTTGATTATCTTTCCATTTTTATCAACTTCATCCAGTTTGATCGGGTTTTCGTTAAAGTTCCAAATGATGGAAAGATATATAGCAATGTTTTTGTCTATGAGTGTATGAGCTTCGCCAGTGAATATTCCTGTGGAAAGAGACCTCCTATATTCAGAATTATCACATTTAAGGTTTCGAACTACATCAGCCATCTGAGATATCTTTGTATCTGAGAATTTTATGTACTCTTCATAAAACGTTAAGATTTCAGATAAGTTCTGAGAGTTGTTAAGATACCTTAATGCTTCAACGTACAGTATATGGTTCTCAGGGGTGAATTTCTCATCTAGAACACTGTTGTTTAGTTGTGTTTGCCTATACAGATATGGATTGATGATATTGTTCATTTGCTTGAGAACCTCGAGAATAACTGAACTATGTTAGATACTGATGGGTTTGTTAGAGCTTGTCCGATACTGAAAATGTCGCTTAAGTTGTTGTTGAATCGTGCGGACGATCTTTCTTTTTCAGTTTGAATTGCTCCATCAAGTTCATACGATGCCATTTGTCTAGCCGCCTGATATGCAACCCTTTTTGATTGTTCGATGTTCTTTAAAGCTATACTAAACACACCTGAATTCAGGTCTATTCCTCTAGATGCGAAAGCGGCCTCTGTGGATGTAAGATCATTAGTCGCTTGTTTGTCTATGTTTTCTGTTTGATTTCTGAAAACTTGACTTAAATTTGATGCATATCGATTTAGGTTTTCTCGACTTGTTGAATCTAAACTCTTGTCTGAACCGAAATTTCGTAAATTTAAATTCTTTGAGTAATCACTTGTATTCGTGAAACGATCAGTAAACATATCGACCTCCCTTTATGTTGAGATTTTTTCTAAGATTGTCCAAGAGATGTCTGTCAACCTCCGGTTTCTCAGGAACACGTTCACGCATATTTTTGTATTTCTCATCGGTTCCTAACCCAAATGGTAGAGTGTTTTTAGCGGCGTCTATCAAATCTGGTGAGTTTCCTCGAGCTCTTACACATTTCATTCGTCCGTCCTTGTATTCCTTTGTGAAAATTGTTGATTGATGGTACATCTCTCTTATTAATGAGTTTAAAGGATCCATAACTTTAGGGATGAAAATTCTACAATCTTCGTGTTCCAGCCATTCATTGAACGCGTGAGCTATTTCAGAACCTTTGTTAAATATAAATCTTTCTTTTCCAGCTGATGGTGCATTGTTCGTTCTGATTTGCTCCACTTTTATTGGAGCGTCTTGTAATTCCGATAATACTGAACTCCCAACACCATCAGCATCTACAGCAACAACACATCCTTTTGATTTCCAGTGTTTAATATATTCAGCTAAAGTACTTGGTTTCATCTTTGCGGAATAGAGAATCAATTCCATCTCGTGACCAACTCTAGCAAAAGCAACTGTATGATCTCTACCTATTCCACAAGAAATATCGACACCTATAACAGTTCCATGCGTTAAAGGGACTCTTCCTTGAAAATCCACTAATTCTCGAGATAGTTTCAAAACTTCATATAACCTAGCAGAGTTGAAGAATCCTGAGAAAGTGTCTCGTTTTGGGAAAGCTCCTAATACAAACCTGATATATTCTTCAGTTCCTTTGTCAGGATATTGTTTTAAAACTTCCCCTAAGTTGTAATCAGGTCTTTTCATATCATAGGCGCTAACTTGCCTGTAAATCCAACCTCTGACATCACCAGTGCTTATATCCTCAAGATAACTGACTTCAGGATTTGTAGGGTTTCCTACTAGAAATAATGCACCTGTTCCTGTTGTTGATGCTCCTTTTAAAGCTTCTATAACTTCTCGATCTACACTACATGCCTCATCTACTACAGATAAGTTGAATGACTGATCCTCAGAGTTGAGGAGTAATGGTGCGTGTCGACCTTGGACAGCTCCTACTTTCTTCTTGGAAGCAACTATTATTCGTATAGATTGCCTCTTATCGACGAGTTTTATTTTCCCGAATGGTTTAACTGTAACCATCATTTCCTGACGTACAAAGAAGTCCCCAAGTCTTGAATTTAACAAAACAGTTATTAAAGTCTGTAGAGTAACAGCCTTCGCGGTGTCTATTGTAGGTGCTGTGATTGAGATGTTAGGGGTTTCAAAACAAAACAGTGCCCACGCCATAATCATCGATACGAACATTGTTTTTCCTACACCTTTTGCAGTTGAGGCTGCGTAAAGTAAGTACTTTTCGTTCTCAATGAACAGTTTTGTTCTCAAAAGATTGCACATTTCAACTTGAAAATCTTCAAAGAATGTTAACTGTGGGAAGAATGTTTTGATGAATAGGTATGGGTCTTTTTGATATTTCTTGAAGCCGTTTATGAAGAGTCGATTCGCTTCATTCTTAATGGTGTCTGAGAGGTAGCTATCTTTCTTAAGTTCTTTTTCTAATAACTTAATTCTTTCCTTGACTTCGTCGCTAAATTCTAGTATGGTCATTTTCTCAATTTTGTTATGTCTAATGATGAGCTTGGTCGTGAATAGTTTGGGTTGACTTCTGAGAGGAAATCTGTGTTTTGTAATCTGATAGTTCCATTACACAAAATGACATTCTTCAAGAAATCTAAAGGGCACTGCTCCTTAAAGGTTGTGTTTTTTAATTGAGATAACCGTAGGTTGAGTAACCATTCGAGATACACTTTTTGATTCTCAAAACAACCTTTGATTGTGGGTGCTAAATTGGAATGAGTTACATTTTCAAAGATGGTATCTGTAAGTTGTAAGAGTTTTTTTATTCGGTTTTGTCCTGAAGTTGTTACTTGCTCTAAGATTGTTGATTGTTCAACTTCTGAAAATCCCATTAGTTTGATGAAGGTTCTGAATACATAAGCCATACCTATGACGTGTAATGATTCATCTCTAATAGATAGAGTTACAATCTTGTGAGAGTTCTTGAAGTAACCGTCTTCAGCTAAAGCGTACAATATGGAAAAAAGAAGAAATAGAGTTAATCCTTCGTGGTTCACTATGTATTTTCCTAAAGCGACAGCTAAATCAAACTTATCAGTTAATTCATGAGTTTCGTTGACGGATAAACACAGTTCCCGCATTATGTTCACGTTCTTCCAATCTTTGAATGTGGAGTCTGGGAAATTAAGAGTTGTGATTAGTGATGCATATGCTTCAGCATGGATATTCTCCATATTAGCAAACGCCACAAGCATAGCTCTTAGGTCTTTTAAATCTGATTGTGGAAAAAAGTTGTAGAAGACACCATACAACCATCCTGTATAAGCATCACCAACTTGTATGTCTAATTCTGTGAAAATCTTAAATAAATTAGTGACAATTGTCTTGACATCTTTTGGTGCGTTCGTAAATAATGTAACATCGTCTGTTAATACAATTTCTTCAGGCATCCAATGAATTTGATTCTGCAACTTACCGTAATCTAAACACAGTGGAAACATTGAGTTATCTAGTGAGTGTCTCATTGTTCAATACCTTAAAAAAATTCTCTTGGTTCTTTCTTTTGTTCATCAATCTTTCAAAGTTTTTCTCGTCCACAGTTCCACGAACTATCACATTCTTCACAATCACTTTGTTTTTTTGACCGATTCTTGCTAATCGCATTATGGATTGGTGATACAACTCGTAACCTTTTGGAAAAGACAACCAAACACACACGTTACCTCCGTGTTGTAAGTTGACCCCATGCCCTGCTGATAATGGACTAATCGCTAGATATTTAATCTTTTTTTCATTCCAATCTTTAGTAGCTGTTTTTGAATCTTGAAAATTCACAATTGATGGAAACAATGCTTTCAAAAGTGACAGTTCATGTATGAAGTTATAGAAAAACAATACAGATTCATCATTTTCGACTAATGTTTTAATGTGTTCAATTTTGTAATTTGATATCTTTAAGACACCTTTGTCCTTATAGAAGAAACCATTTGCTATTTGATTTAACTTTGCAGCTCTACTCATTGCGGCATAGGTTTTGTCGAAGATGCATCTATCGTTCTTTAGTTTGTTGTATAGTGTTCTTACATTTTCGGGCATGTCTAAGTAGTTGTTTTCAAACGTGATCATGTTGTCACATTCAAAATATGGAAAGAAGACAATGTCCTTTTTACAAATCTTTGCTAATTGCACATATGATTCAGGTTTTGAATTCCAACCTTGTTGGACGTAAGGAATTTTATCGCAATATTTTAATCTGAACTTTTCAATGTTGCTTCCTATTAATCGACCATCATCGTACAATTTGAAGAGTTTGTATATGTCCTCTATCGAATCACCACATGGAGTAGCAGTTAAGAATAACTTGTACTTCACGTTTTTTAGAGCTGTTTTTAGATGTGTTCTAGCCCGAGATTTCAACGTGTAGAACATTGAAACCTCATCAACTATTACAAAATCAAAATATTTTGATACGGAATCAACAAATCTTTTTTCTAATAGTTTCCCTAGGTTAAATCTTGAGCAAACAATGAAATCAGACTTGTATTCCTTTTCTAATATCCTTTTTCCTTTTTCAAAGAAGACAATCTCTTGTGACAACTTGTTTTCATTGAAGAAATCTATCCATGAATCGGATATCACGTTATAAGGACTGATAATCAAAAATGACTTCACATCTCCAGTTTTTATTAACTTTAGAAGTGTGTTTCCAGCCATTCTTGTTTTTCCTGAACCACAACCAGCAATAAGAATATTACTCTTGTTCTTTAGTAACCTTGACGTGATGTCATGCTGTAGCTGGTTTAGTGTTGGTTTAGAAACTTGTTGGATCATTTTCTGAATTTTCAAATTGAATAGGTTTCAAAATTTCTGTAGCTGGTGATCTTGTTACGAACTTCTCAAACTCACTATCGCTAAGAAGTGGTCTCATCTTGCTAATACTGAATGTGGAAATGAAGTCTTTGACCTTTTTGTGTCTCTTGAGTGTTTCAACTAGTTCAGGTCTGACAATCTCTCTTCCGTTCTTAAGCGCCACAGTGTGATATTTTGGAGTGTATGATCTTAAAAATAATGTTTCTTCTTTAACTACCTTCTCTGCTTTCTTTAGAACACTTTGGAAGATAGGTTCTATTAAGAGTAATTTCTCAAAGTCTTCTGTAGAGAATGTAGGTTTTTTAACAAATTCAACTATAGATTTAATTTTTTCCTTCATCAGTTCGCAGTTAGCCATTGATTGACAACTCTTGCAATGATCCCCGAATGTGAACTTCTTAGAGTTGTCGTCTAATATGCTTATAGCTACAGCTCTTATTCTGTCTTTGAATTGTTCAATTTCGTATGTGTCAACATTGAATTCAATTGTTTTTTCAATCTCTGAATAAACTAACTTGATCTCAAATGCTTCAACATTGATGTTTCTCTTTGTTAAGTATTCTGACACCCCCAAAACATAAGACATCATCTGAACTCTGTGTTTCTCCAAGTTCCCATTGAAGTAAGCACATTGTCCCGTTTTCAAATCCACAACATAAGCTATCTTCTTCAGTCTATCTATTATCAGAGCATCTACAGTGCCGAAGTGGTCTGGGAGAATATCTGATATTTGTACTGTTAATTCAATCTCATATGTAAGATGATGACTTGATGTTGATTTACTAATCTCCAGTATCACTGAGAAAAAGTAGTTAACATGTTTGTATATCTTCTCAACTGTTTGGTCGTAAGAGTCTGAAATGTTGTATTTTCTCAGATAAGCGATGACATTCTCTTCAAAGATTTCATGGAACGTGTCATTTGGTTTTATTTTACGTTTTAATTTCAACTTCCATTTGTTGAAGTTTATAGCTTTCCAATTTCTGAACTCCCACTCTACAACTGCGTGTACTAAAGTCCCCCATTCAGAAAATTCATTACCTTCAGACTTCAGGTTGGATGATATAGAACCTACGCACTTCTCCCACCTACTCATGCTACTAGGTGAAAAAAGTGAATGTTTTTTTTCCAAGTCGATCATGCGGCTTTGGAATAAGATGCTAAAGCTTCATGTACAGCTTCAATGCTAGCTATTTTAGATTCTACATACGGTATAGGTTTATATGTAGATACGTTTGCCTCGCTAGAATTGACTGTAACACCTATCAATGTCGCTTGAACCCACTTATAAGTGACTTTTGTTGCTTGGTTTGTTGCAGACTTGTGGTTAATGGCTACATGAACATTAGCAAATATATAATTTTTGAACTCTTTATTTTTTGCAATTAATGGATGAGTATCATCTAATGTGTCTAAATCTAAAAGTTTACCGTCTAGAATAACGTAAGGTTTGTCTTTTGGATTCTTACAAGCAAATTTAAAAAATTCAGTTTCTTCGTCTATACCTGACAACTCAGTGTCTATATTTAATTTTTTTGCTGACACTTTTGTTAGTGGAAATAACGGTTGGTTTAGAACATCAATTAAACTATATTTCAAATGTGTTTCGCCGTTAACCGAATATATTTTTGTGGATAAAGTATTCTTCAAGTTATCTTCTACTTCCTTTGTGCATGCTTGAAAAACATCCACTTTGTAATAGCTTGATTCCTTTCCTGTGGCCTCATCTTTATTCACATATTGTTTGTTCAAATATGGAAAATTTAAAAACCCGTGAATTATAAAATTGTTTTTGTTGTTTTTGATCTCGGTTAACATGGTATATGCACTTAACTTATAATTTAACATCTTGTGCATTATACCCTGTTTAGATTTTATGGCAATATAAAATATGTGTATATGTGTATTTTATATGTTGTAATTTATAAGTTGCAATTTGCTATTCACAACCCATTCGGAAATCTCAATTGGTGTTAGTCTGTCTAGTCCTTTATTGGATGATGTTGGTGAACAACCGGTTAAAAGACTTGATTTATCAACTCCGAAATCGAATGTATCAACTATTTTAAACATTTTACTTTCACCATCGATTGTTATACGTTTTAATATCTTCGGTGGAATGAACTCTTTTTTCTCAAGAAAGTTAATTAATATATCAGGTATATTCAATATATTATAACATGTATTCCCTTCGAACTTGAAATACTTAGAATCACTAAGCCATGATCCCTTTATCTTATATGTCTTGTTTTCCAACCTTCCTAGATACGACCCGACACACTTGTAAGCTAAATAGTCGAATTTGCTGATTTCTGTTTGAAACTTCAAACTCTTCAGTTCTTCTTCCAAGATTCTAACATCAAAGTTAGGATTGAACTTTGCAATAACACCATCAGTGTTGACATCAATCACACGTTCAGCGTTTCTCTCTACAATCCTTAAAAGTTCTAATATATGAGCTTTAGCTAATGTTGTGACATATTCTGTTAACTGCATATCTTTTTCAGTTTTAAACTTTGCTAATTGTCCGTATATGGAGTTAATAGCAACCTTCAATGCATCTGATACAGGTTTGTTTGTCTTCTTAAATTCAATTCGTTGTTCTGTTAATTTCTTGAGTATTTCTCTATTTGTGTCCGTTAGTAATGGGCACTCATCAGACGATAAAATCGAAGGATAGAAACTCGTATAATCGATATCTAATATTAATGGATGATCTATATACAAACCACTCAACATCGAGTGAACACCTCCATCACCACCTTTGAGTAACACATTTCCACCATATAGGATTGTCTTAGATGTAGTCTCTTTGAAATTGTAGGTTGATTCAGCTTTCTTTTTAAAGTCTAGGAGATAAGCTCTTTTACACTTTGCTTTATCTATGAAGTTACCGTTGTCAGTGAATGTGTTTCTTGTGAATTCGCTAACCAGTAGATTCTTTGACAACGCTCTAGATGTTGATTTAGCTGATACCTTCAAGTTCATCAACGCTTTCACAATGTCGATACCACCGAGTTTCAAGAACAATTGCAGGGTGTTTTCCAAGTCTTCTTTGTTGTATGTGAAAACATCATCTTCCAATCTAGCAGACCATTTCAAACCATGTGCATGTGCATGATGTTTTAGTGATCCTGACGATTGAAACATTTCTGAAAAGATATCGAAGGTTAAAAAGTTACCGTTGATGTCTTCTGCTATGGAACAATATTTTGAATGTATTCTAATAGCATCACAGTTCTTCATTTGTTCAATGAATTTTCTAAGTTTATCCTTTGATTCTTTTAGAAACGGAGGAATTTTGTCGAGCTTTGACATTGACTCTATCAGTTGAAAGTTCAAATTAACAAATTCCCATTTTGTTGGTGTCTTAATCTGTTCTCCTAAAAGGATGATATTTGAATCATATACATCGTTGTATCCAATTAGAACCAGTGTCTTTGTTGGCATGATTTCTTCAATATACCTAATAACGCGTCTAAAATCGCTAATGGAGCATATCACAGGTTCATACCCATACAATCTTATGCCAACAAAGGAATGCTCTCTAGTGACCTCCACGTCGTAAACAAACGGTAAAATGGTTTCAAAGTCATCTATTGATTCAGATTCTATAGGTTTGAATGTGGGAAATGGATAACTCAATATCTCTTCACAACCATCATACTTTTCATATGTTTGTAACTCTTCAGTGAAGATTGTTCTAGGGAACGATCCATTTTTTAGAGTTAAATTTGTATAATGAGGTTCTACGTAAATTGAAATGTTCTTTTGCATTAAACGACCAGTCCAACCGAACGTTTTCAGAT
>JACCDI011416746.1_pt1 | contig 23049 bp, 14 predicted proteins | sample 7442791 | NCBI WGS metagenome assembly JACCDI01 (sample SAMN15323434, study PRJNA562643) | freshwater metagenome | isolation source: river surface water | place: USA:Blue River Watershed | collected 2017-08-15
CAAAATCAAGCTATCCCTTTTAATTTTAATCCTCAAACAAAACGCGTTGAAGCAACCGTTACTCTCCTTGCGGGCCTTAATACCTTCACGCTAACCGCCACTACGAATTGTGGCAGCAAAACGCAAGCGGTTCAAATCGAACAGGTAGCTTGCCAACTACCCACCGTTCAGATCATGAATGCGAGTGCCAATGTCAGTACCGTTCAGCAAGCTACTTATGCGCTCAATGCTACGCTGAGTGGTCATTTGAACAACAACCAAATTCAGATTTTGCACAACGGCATGTCGGTGAGTGGCTTCAATTTCAATCCAAACAATGGGTTGTTGCAACGCAGTATCAACCTTACACCCGGAGCCAACGTCATTCGCATCACCGCTACGAATGATTGCGGCAGTGCCTTTGACCAAATCACTATTAACTACGATGACTGCCGAACACCACAACTAAGTTGGTTGCAACCAAATGCACCTGGTACCACCACCAATCAAGGCGCATTCACATTAAGTGCACAACTGAATGGCAGTACGCAAAACGGTCAACTCCTTGTATTGCACAATAACATTCCAATCAACAACGCCCAACTCATTGCCAACAAAATAAGCGCCAACCTTACGCTTACACCAGGGCTCAATAATTTCCAGATTCGCTACACCAATCCTTGCGGAAACGATCAGATCAATAGTTCGATTAATTTCCAAAATTGCACCCCACCCGCAATCGCAATCACGAGCCCAGCAATAAACAGCACACTCAATAATGCAGCTTTGCGATTACGTGCAACGGTAAGTAACGTGAATAACCGCAACAATATCAAAGTGATTTTCAACGGAATTGAGCAAAATTCATTCACTTACACCGCCTCAAATAATGCAATTGAGCTCAATGCGCAATTGCTGCCGGGCGTCAATACGTTAACGATAACCGCCACCAATGATTGTGGAGCCGATGTCGAAACATTTACATATACCTTCGACGACTGCCTGACACCTAGTGTCAATATTTTAGGCAATTGGAACAACAATTCAAGCAACTCACCTCTTGTTGTCACTAGTAGTAACTTCCCGCTGACTGCCACCATTCAAAATATGCCGAGTCAGATTGGATTGAGCCTCACCAACAATGGCTCACCAGTTGCTTTTGCTTTTTCGAGCGGCAATTTCAATTCCGTAACTGGCAACCTCAGTTCAGTTTTGATTTTGCAACCAGGGCTCAATGAAATTGACTTGAGTGCAATGCGCAACTGCGGTCAGATGACGCAAACCATTTTTATTCGCTACGATAACTGCACCCCTCCATCGCTTACCCTACTTCAACCAAGTGCAAGTGGCACCACTACCAACTCACCAAACTTAAATCTCTTGGCCAATGTGAGCCACATCAGCAATAGCCAAGCCATTCAAGTCAAATTAAATGGAGCCAACGTGCCATTCTCGTTCAATAACAACCAAATCAATAGCGCTTTGAACTTAGTTCAAGGTTCGAATCAAATCAGCATTCAAGTCACAAATGCTTGTGGTACGGACAACGAGAATATTCAAATCAATTATACACAATGTCAGGCACCACAAATTACTACTACCGCTGCCATTCCTAATGGAGCTACCACTAGTAATAGTAGTTTTGCATATAGCGCAATTGTTTCCAATACGTTTGCCAATCAACTTCAATTAAACTTTAACGGACAAGCTCAAAACTACAGCTTCAATAACAATATCCTTAGCGCTACATTTAACTTGCAGCCAGGCGCTAACCTGATCAATTTAGTAGCGTCAAACAATTGCGGGAGCGACATCGAAAATTGGAGCATCGCATATGAACCATGTACCGCACCGCAAATTAACAATATCAGTCCGTCTACGACTTTACAAAGCACTGATCAAGCAATCAATTTAAGTGCCCAGGTTTCTCAAATTACCAATGCCAATCAATTAAGTTTATTGCAGAATGGCGCCCCGATTTCGTTTAGTTTTCAGAATGGCTCAGTTTCAGCAAGCGTTCAGCTGTCCAATGGCAATAATTTACTAACACTGAGTGCAACAAATAATTGTGGCTCTGATTTGCAAACTTGGAACATTAATTACGAACCTTGTGTTGTTCCGCAAATTTCAATTTCAAATGCTGGCCTAAACGGCAGTACAGTTGCCAATTCCGCGCTTTCGCTAAGCGCACAATTAATAGCGCTCAGTAGTGATCAAGTCATGTTGTCATTGAATGGGCAAGGTGGGCAACCATTTACGTTGCAAAATCAAACTTTTAGCGCCTCGTTGAATTTAGTCCCTGGCCCAAATACTATCGTTATTCAAGGTAAAAATGCTTGCGACCGCACAAGTCAAACACTCAATATCAATTACGTGCCTTGCGTTGCTCCTCAAATTCAATTCGGGCAAGCAGCAGGTGCAAGCACAAACCCAGTTTTTCAGTTCAGTGCAAGCGTAAGTGGTACGACAAATGCCCAGAATGTCAATTTAATGTTGAACAACGCTGTCATACCTTTTAATTTTCAAAATGGGACCATCACTGCTACCCTTCAACTCAACGACGGAGCGAATATAGTTACACTTGCCGCACAAAATAATTGCGGTGTTGCCTCTGAAAGTATTACCTATTCCTACACCGCACCTTGTATTCAACCAAGTGTGGAAATCACAAGCCCGGCCGCCGGTTTGTTTGGTGTGAGTAATCCGAATGTGATCGTCACGGCAACAGTAGAACAGGTCACACAACTCTCAGCCATTCAAGTACTCAATAATGGCGTTGCTCAATTTGGTGCATCCCTCTTTGGTAACCAATTGAGCATTCCGTTAACACTACAAGCAGGAATCAATAACATCACTATTTCAGCTACGAATACTTGTGGTACAGACGCTGAAACAAGAGAAATTCGCTACGAGCCTTGCTCGATTCCTCAGGTCATTTATAATATGGACCCGAACGGCCACACAACAAATCAGTCGATTTTTACCTACAATGCACAAATTGTGAATTACACCTCAAATATGACCGTAACACTTTCAATGAATGGTGTAGTGCTTACCGGTTATAGCAATACATTAGGTAATATTTTAGCCGAAGTAAGTCTGATTGTTGGGCTCAATAACCTAACGATTACTGTCACTAACGATTGTGGCACCCTCACCGATACATACCTCGTCACCTACGACGGTACGGGCGAAGGCATGATGACCAATCCAAATGGAAACAAACAATCCCAAGGAAAAGAAGACAACTTTAGTGCCCCCAAACCAACCCAAGAGCCAACAACTCCGAAGCCTGTTGCGCCAAAACCAACCACAACACCGGCTCCAACAACTCCGAAGCCTGTTGCGCCAAAACCAACCACAACACCGGCTCCGACAACTCCAAAACCTGTTGCGCCGAAACCAACCACAACACCGGCTCCGACAACTCCAAAACCTGTTGCGCCGAAACCAACCACAACACCGGCTCCAACAACTCCGAAGCCTGTTGCGCTAAAACCAACCACAACACCGGCTCCAACAACTCCGAAGCCTGTTGCGCCAAAACCAACCACAACACCGGCTCCGATAACTCCAAAGCCTGCGGCGCCAAAACCAACCACAGCACCGGCTCCGACAACTCCGAAGCCTGTAGCGCCAAAAGAAAATACAAACTCAAAAGGAGGAGGTCGCTAGACCTCCTTTTTTGTGCTCAAATACTTGGGGCTCTGCTCAAATCTTCCTATATTCGCATTCTTAAATTTGAACACAAATGGCATTAATCGGTAAAATTCGCGCAAAATCTGGCTTACTCGTAGCAATGATTGGTATCGCCTTGTTGGCATTTATCTTAAATGATTACCAAAGTTTATTTGGCATCGGCGAAGGTGAATACGGCATCGGGCTTGTTTTTGGGGAAAAAGTCGACCCCACAAATTACAGCCTAGCAAGTGCTAAGTTTCAAGAGCAAGAACGCAATCAAGCCGCGCAAAATGGCAAAGAATACACGGACACCGAAATGGAAGCCGCTAGTGATAAAGCCTGGAACTTTACAGTCGATTCTACTATTTTGAGTAAAGAATATGAAAAACTTGGTATTAGTGTTACCGACCGTGAACTCGAGTCTTATTGGTATGCAAAAGATGGTTTCGGCGTGGTGCAAGACCTCAATCAATTCTTTACAGATTCATTGACAGGAATTCAAACCCCACAGTCCATTGAAAATGGTCGTGCGAAACTTAAAGCAACACTAGACAATCTCAAGAAGTCAAAAGAAGTTCAGGCTGTTGAGCAATGGAATGGTTTCAAAGCCTACCACACAGACCGCCGCAAAACAGAAAAGTACTTTGGTCTACTCAAGCAAGGTGTCTATGTAACAGACCTCGAAGCCGAAGACCAATACTACGCTAATAACGAAAAGAAAACAATTTCTTTTGTGGTACGTCGCTACACCGAAATTTCTGATGCAGACATCAAAGTTTCTGAATCAGAAGTAAAATCTTACTACGAAGCTCACAAAGGAGACAAAAAATATGTTGTTCGCAACGCGAGCCGCGATGTCAAAATGTTTGATGTCAATATCCGCCCATCAAAGGCTGACTCTACAGAGTTTACAACTAAAATGAATGCACTTCGCGCAGGTTTTTCTGCCAGCACCAATGACTCTGCATTTATTGCCAAAAGCAGTGAAACCCCAGTTTATTTTAGCGACAAACGTGCAACTTCTGTTCCAGAAGGGCATCCGAAAGCAGACCGCTACCAAACCTACCCTATGAGTCTCGATACTATTTTCAAAACTGCAACAGTAGGTCAACTTGTTGGTCCTTATGTATCAAAAGAAAAAATGGTCTTGTCTAAAGTAATCGGATTCACACCAGCAAGCCTTAAAGCACGTCATATTTTGTTGTCTACCAACAACTCTAAAGACGAAAAAGTGATTGCCGCCAAGAAAAAAACGGCAGATAGTTTGGTTAAAGTTTTAAATAAAACCAACTGGGATGAAATGGCTAAAAAATATTCCGAAGACCCAGGTTCAAAAGACAAAGGCGGAGTTTACGAAGACTTCCTCGAAGGCGACATGGTGAAAGAATTCGGCGGCTACTGCGCTACGGCCCCTATCGGAAAAGTAGGTGTGGTCAAAACAGATTTCGGATTCCATATCATTGAAGTACTCGATCGTTCCGCAAGTAAGTTTCCGCTACTTGCTTCTGTAAGTGTTACCTTCAAACCTTCTGATGAAACCGTAGCCAACATGGAAAGCGAAGTGAATGGTATTCTAATGAAGCTCGAGAGAAAAATCTCCAAAGAAGAAGATCCGTTCAAGAAGGCAGCTCTTTTTGATACAATTGTAACGCGTGCCAACTACGCACCACGCGTTATCCAAATCGAAGACAAAGCACCAAAAGTATATGGCTTTACAACAACCATGGCCCGTGATCGCGTCTTAGAGATGGCCTATGCCGAAGATGCAACGGTAGGTACCATGACACTCTCACCGATTCGCGATAAAGAAAAATACGTTATTGCTATGGTAAGTGCCATTCGTCCTGAAGGCGAGCCACTCTTCGAAAACGTGCGTGCTCAAATGGAAAGAGAATTGATCCAAGAGAAGAAAGCGAAGCGTTTCATGAATCAAATGGCTGGCAAGTCGTTACAAGCAATCTCAAAGCGTTTCAATACGCCAGTGATTGACGCAGAAGTAACCTTCGGAAACCCTCAAATTTCAAATGCTGGTTACGAACCTACCATTATCGGTAATTTGTTCTCTGGAGCGCTCAAAAAAGGTCAGCGCACCCTTCCACTCAAAGGAGAAACCGGTGTTTATGTAATTCAAATTAAAACGAGCACTAAAGCGCCAGCAACAACAAACTTCCAAGCAGAAAAAGACCAACTCCTTCAAGGCCTTGCCAACCAAGTAGAAGGTCAAGCAATGGGCGGTTTGCGTAAAAAAGCAGCAGTTGTAGATAACCGCAAGCTTTCTGAACTAGGCGTACGTTTATAACATGACAAAAGCCGAAATTCGCGAGCTATATAAAGCAAAGCGAGCTCAGCTAAGCCCCTACGATCTTTCAAAAATATCAGCACAAGTGCAAGCACTTGTGCTGGATTATTTCAGCTTTTCATCCAAGTATATCAGTATCTTCTTGCCCATTGAAAAGCAAAAAGAGATCTCTACCTATGGTTTACTTGAAGATATCATCCTCAAAGGTGGGCATCCTATTTTATCGAAAGCAAATTTCAGTGAGCACAGCCTCACGCTATATCATTACGAGCATCCGAGCCAATTAGAAATTAGTTCATTTGGCATTCCAGAGCCCAAACACGGCAGAACGCTACTAGCTAGCAAACTAGACTACGTTTTTGTACCGCTCCTGGGCATTAATTCGCAAGGTCAACGTGTGGGTTACGGCAAAGGCTTTTATGACCGCTTGCTCAAGCAATGCAAGCCAGATTGCCTATTTATCGGGCTACATCTCTTCGATGAATTTGTATCTATTTCAGATCTCCATTCAGAAGATATTCCTCTACACCTTTGTTTTACACCAGGCGGTATTTATGATTTCAGAAAATAAAAATCAAGGGAAGTTTCATTTACTGGCTATCTTACTGATTCCAGTGAACCTGACTACATTATTTTTAATGCCCGCCTATTTGTGGTGGGCAAAAGGGCTCATTGTAGGGGGTTCCGTAGCGTTTACTTATTTGATTTTGAAGAAGACTTCTTGACCCAAACGCCATCAGCTACAAAGTTCAGTTCAATTTTTGGAGCTGTAATTTGATCAATTTCTGACTGCGGAGCTTTGGCATCTTCTAAGAAGTGTTTTTGTAGTTCTACAGATATGGTGTCGTAATAGGCTCGGCCATGAAAATAGGCCACTGAATTGATTTCTGTCGCGGGCGGAATCAGAAAGTGGTCTTTGAAACGTACACGAATGAGATCGCCGTTACTCGGCTGCACTTTGACCCAACATCCTGCGCTTTGGCAAACGCCTACAAGTGGTGCGGCAAAAGTAAATACATCGTTTTGCGGCTGGGCCTTAAACCTAAGTAACATTTCGTCTAGGGTAAGCGCTTGAGTGCTGTCTAAAGCAACAGGGCCATAGTGCTTGTAAGCGATTTTAGACGAATTGCAACTCGTTAAGGAAAGAGAAACTGCCGCTATGGCGATATAAAAAATTTTCATGTTGGGTGATAGCTATGGAGATATTACTGTAAGAAATTATCGAAGAAAGTTCCGAGGTCATAGTTGCGCTCTGCAACTTGTACATTGACAATTTGATTAGCAGACAAGAAGCGCAAAATGACACGTCTCGAGTTAGCATCGTTGGAAACCATATGAAAGGTAGCGACATGAGACTTAGCATCAAAATCTACGGTAAACATATTGGTGTAGAACTTAGCATACATAATGACGTTTTCTTCAGTTACTTCTGTTGGCAAAGTAAGTTTGATATGCCCTGCTGCGACGCCTCCTTTGAGTTCGGCAAGGTTTTGAGCTGAAGCGCTTAAGGTTTTCTGACCAAAAACAAGTAAGTTCAGGCCTAAAGCCAAAACAAGAAGCATTACTTTTTTCATAGTACAAATTTTAGATTAGCATAAAACTACAAAATATTTCAATAATTTGGCACTGTGGTTGATTTAATCTTACAACACCAAAATCTTTGGCCAGAAGCAGGTTGCGACGAAGCCGGCAGAGGCTGCTTGGCAGGGCCAGTTGTTGCGGCGGCAGTCATTCTTGATCCCGAGCAACCCATTGCTGCTCTCAACGACTCCAAGCAACTCAGTGCGAAAAAGCGCGCATACCTTCGCGAAGAAATCATTGAAAAAGCATTGTGTTACGGAATTGGGATCGTAGACCATGTCGAAATTGATCAAATCAATATCCTGAACGCAAGTATTCTTGCCATGCACCGCGCCTTGGAGCAATTGAGCACTCAGCCCGCATTTATTTTGGTCGACGGCAACCGCTTTAAACCTTACCAGCAAATTCCAGCGGAATGCATGATCAAGGGTGACGCGCGTTTTGCGAGCATCGCCGCGGCAAGTATTTTAGCCAAGACGGAACGCGATGCACTGATGTCTGCGCTTCATGAGCGCTTTCCAAATTACGCATGGGACCGCAATCAAGGCTACCCTACCCAAGTACACCGCAGAGCCATTGCTGAATTTGGCCCTAGTCCTTACCATCGAATGACTTTTCAACTTTTACCCGCACAAGCGCAACTCAATCTTTTTGAGTAATTCTTGTTAGAATTTGGTGTAAACAACGGCCTGTTGATTAGAATCAAGCTCTTACAACCAAGCAGCTCAGACAAAGCGTAACTTTGAAAAAAAACGCATGCGTCAACGTCTTATTCTACTGTTTCTTGGCTTAGTGGCCCTTGGCTGGGTTATTTTTAGCTCTTACGATCTTCTTTCAAATGAAAACCTTGTCGATTTCAGACACTATTTCAACGCAAAGGACAAAACGATCTACGTCGTACAAGACCCTAAAGCTATTGACTGGGATAATGAAAGTATAGTCAGTACTTCTTTCAACAAAGACTTATATTACTCCGTTCTAAAATACAGCAATGAACCAGAAAACCTTACTTTTTTCTTTTCTGCTACCCACACAAAAATTTTAATTGAACAGAAAGGTAATTGGACCAAGGATGAGGTTGAAGCATTACTCCAAAATGGACTTTTTGCACTGCAGATGGGAAAGCTTAAGCAATTCCGTTATGGCAAATTAAACGGAATCTTCAATCGCAATCAGCTTCTCATTTATGAAGGTGAACTTCCGGAGGCAAAGTCTTTTGACCTGCGTCTGAGTTCAAAAGCCAGTTACGCCTGGTTTACTTGGAATCGTCAAAAGAATTTACAGCTCACAGAAACCTACTGTAAAAAAGAGGGGCGCTATCGCTATGTCAAATATAAAAATCCCGACCCAGCAATCCGCAAATTAGATGACCAAGCGCTTTATGCTGATGTCATTCCCGACTTTTTCAGGAACTACTATTTCTATGAAAAAACATACGCCAAACAACTTGACCCTTCTTTTGCCAAAAGCCCTTGGTTCAAGTGCATCGACAAAGGTTTTGTCCATTTAAAGCAAGACAGCAGCAGCTTAGTGATTTTCGATTTTCAAGAAAATGCACACCCCATTCAAACATTAAATGAATTTTTTAGAAAAGAAGAACTCAACACTGAAACGGCATCTTACAACAACTTACAGTTTTCAGGTTTAATTAGCACGGATAAAACCACATGGCATTTGGCAGTTTTTGGGCAATTTGGCTTTGCAAGCCCTAGTAAAGCACTTTTGGATCAGGCTTTAGCCGCTGCAACACTTGGGCAAACCCTTTCTCAAGATGAAGCCAAAGCAAATAGATTCTATGCTAACATGCCGAGCAAAGTGAGTGCACGTTGGGTAGACCCAAGCCAAAAGAAAACCATCACTTTACTCGGGAAGCAAATTGTGGAAGCCAGTTACAGAAAATTAGACGCGCAGGCCAATCAAGAACAAGAAAAGATCCGGGATTACTTCGTGATGAACCCCGGCTTTAGGGTGCTTCGTTTTGCAGCATTTTCGGAGCGAGGCAATGTCATTGCACTCACAGAAAACCATCAATTGGTTGGGTATATCAATGGCCTGCGCAAATGGGATAAAGCACTGACTCAGGAGGTACGTGACCTTTATCAAATTTCAGGTTTTTCGCAATTGATTTGCGTTCAATTCGAACATGAAGCCCAACTCCTCGATAAGACAGGAAGACTTGTTTACAGACTATCTCATGATGCCGGAACCCGAATACAGGTCATGGAAAACAAGGGTAAAAAAGAATTCATCTGTACAAATAAAGCAAATAGCATTCAACTCTATAATGAAACTGGCGGGCTCATCAAACAAATAAGTGTCGATGGGAAGGTGCGCCAGATGCAAAGTTTCAAACAAGGCGCTAAAGCGTATGTCAGTATTTTAACGGACAAACAACACAATATCATCGACCTCAATAAAAGAAGAGTTGCGCTCAAGCAAAATGCTGATTCTACCTATGTTTTAGTAGGAAATCCCAGCGGTGCATTTGCCGTAAAGGTAGCGCAAACTACTGCCACAATTCTCTCACTGAACGGCCAAAAACAATTTGAACTACCTAGCCACGTTGTATGTGTCGGGGCATATATGCAAGCAGACAACCACATCATCGTATTCAAACGCAACAAAAGCCTTTATGCATTTACTGCAAAGGGGCAACGCACTTGGGAAAAGACGCTCGATGTGGTAGAACTGTCGCAATTGAATTGCTTTTATGGTCCTAATCAGAAATCAATTTTAAGTATGATCGATGCAGTAGGCAACCAAATCATCTTATTGGACGACTTAGGACGTGACCTTGACACAGACAAGCGACACGGCGAACAAGAAGTGCAACTGAGTGCTTTTGGGAACAACGCATATTCAATTACCACATTTTTAGGAAATTACATCATTCAATACAATAAACAATGAGAAAAATAATCTGGTCATTCTTCTTGCTTTTGAGTTGCATTCAGGTTCAGGCGCAGGCTTATCTTGGGGCAAGTTCAAGTAATTACGCTGGTGCCATGGGTAATTTAGTGAACCCTGCATCTTTTGTCGATGGCCGCTACAAAATGGATCTTGCACTACCAGCCATCAACCTATTTACTTATCAAAATTTTGGGTATTTCAATGCAGACCAAATGCGCGCAGAACAAGGAAATGGCGGTTATTGGTGGGCCAAATCCTTTTCTGATACCGCGGTGCTCAATTCCTGGGCTTACCCTTCATCTACCTTCATTGATCGCCTCATTGTACACAATTACAACGCAGGATCATCAGGTGTGCTCGGCGCAAATATTAATTTTCGTTTAGATTTATTTAATCTCGCTTTCCATATTGGCGAAAAACGCTCACTAGGCATATACGCCAATTTGCGTTCTATAACGAATGTGGACAACATGGATCCAACACTCGCTGTGCTCTCCGAAGAAGGGCTCGAATACCCTGGTCTTTGGGACATGCAGCTTAGCGAAGAACTCGTCAATGTGGATCACCTCACCTGGAGCGAAATTGGATTCAATTACGGACAAGTGATCATCGATAACAAAGCGCATTTCTTAAAAATAGGCATCACGCCAAAAGTTTTGCTCGGTTTTGCGAGTGCCTATGTTCACACCAATGACTTTAGCTACAATCTTGTCAACGAAGATACCTCTCAATATTTAGCCGGGACATTTGATTACGGTTATTCTAAAGAGGTTGGTGATTTCATTACGGCTGGCGTCAATAATCAGATAAATGAGAATAACATTGGTGCTTATTTAAAGCCCGGATCTGTTGGCTTTGGGTTGGATGTAGGTGCGGTCTATGAATGGCGACCAAACTACGCCAAACATAAATACGACATGGATGGCAAGACCGATCTTTGGATGCGCAACGAAAACAAATATAAAGCACGCGTTGGTGTTTCGATCCTAGATATGGGTGGCATGAAATTCACCAAAGGAGGTTTGAGCCGCAATTTTGTCGTGAATTCAAGTTCTTTATTTAACCTACACCGCTTTGAAACAGCCACTGATCTAGAAACATTCGATATGGTAATCGATACGCTGATCAACGAATCTACGGCGGCAAACAACAACGAATGGGTTTCTTTACAAGACCCGAATCAAACTTTCCGTATGCGCACGCCAACGGCCATGAGCTTGCAACTCGATTACCATCTTTGGAGTCATTTTTATGTGAATGCTACTGCAATGGTCAATATGATCCCAAAGAAAAAAGACACCAAGGTAAACGTAGCTAGCCAATTCTCAATAACACCCAGCTTTGACAGCCCTTACTTTGGGCTTTATGTGCCGATTGCCTACAATAAATACAGCGGTTTACGCACAGGTTTGGCCACGCGTATAGGCCCTGTAATTCTCGGGATAAACGACATGCATTTATTGCGCGCAAAAGGCGAAATTAGCGGAATTGACTTCTATGCTGGCTTGCGTTTGCCAATTTTATATCACCGCATCAAAGACAAGGACAAAGACAAAGTATCCGATAAAATGGATGAATGCAAAAGCGTTCCAGGAACTTGGGCATTTTTAGGTTGCCCAGATACCGACGGCGACGGTATTGCAGATTCAGAGGATGCTTGCGTAACGATTGCTGGTCTTAAAGAATTTAAAGGTTGCCCAGATACCGACGGCGATAAAATCATCGACTCCGAAGATGCTTGCCCTACCGTGGCTGGCCTCAAAGAATTCAAAGGATGCCCAGATACCGATGGCGATAAAATCATCGACTCCGAAGATGCTTGCCCTACCGTAGCCGGCGTCGTGGCGCTTAAAGGATGCCCAGACCGCGATGGCGATGGCGTAACTGACGCCGAAGACATCTGCCCTGACAACGCAGGCCCGAAAGAAAACCAAGGTTGCCCTGATCAAGACCAAGACGGTTTGTTTGACTTTGTGGATAACTGCCCTCAAGTCGCTGGCCCGAAAGAAAACCAAGGTTGCCCTTGGCCAGACACCGACAACGATGGCTTATTAGACAAAGACGACGAATGCCCGACACTTGCCGGACCAAAAGCTAACAAAGGCTGTCCGTATAAAGACTCTGATAAAGATGGGCTCTTGGACAAAGACGACGACTGTCCGAACACACCCGGGCCAAAAACAAACAAGGGTTGCCCTGTGATAGAACAAGCGGTGATCGAAGTGCTCAAGACTGCCTTTGACAACCTTGAGTTTGAATCGGCAAAAGATATCATTTTTGAGACTTCAAAGCCTTCATTAAACGAACTCGCCGAAGTTCTAAAAAAGAAAACAACTTGGAAACTAGAAATTGCCGGCCACACCGACAACGTAGGTGATGACAATGGCAACTTAGTACTTTCGAAAAAACGCGCCGAAGCACTCAAGGCATACCTCATTAGCCAGGGTGTTGAAGAAGCAAGACTTATCACGAAGTACTTTGGCGAAACCAAACCAATTGCTACAAACGACACACCAGAAGGGCGTCAGAAAAACCGCCGCGTAGAAATGAAAATCGTTTTTGAATAAGTAACTTATTTCATTGAAAATGAAGGGAGGCCAACGTGCCTCCCTTTTTCATGTTATGGTAATGTTAACAAATACAAGGCGCTTATTAATGCTTTATTAATCTTTGATTAATGTAATCGTCAAGATACTACAAGACCTTTGCATTGTAATTTAAAGAGATCTAATGAAGTACTTTACCCTTGCCTCAACCCTCCTATTTATTGGTTTATTTTCAAACAAGCTCAGCGCACAAACAGGTGCCATTTCCGGAACCGTTCTCGACGATGACAACAAACCTGTTAAGGAATATACCATTCGTTTATCTGTTGCCAATAAAGCAACCATCGATCAAGAGAAAGGGACCTTCCTTTTCAGCGCGCTCAGTGCCGGAACCTACACATATGAAGTCAAAGCACCTGGATTCGAATCTTTTAAAAGTGAAAACATCACCGTTGTAGAAGGACAAACTACAAACACCCAGGTTGTACTCAAAACCAAATCACAAACAACCGGTGACATCCGTATCGAACGCAAAACCGATAAAAACAAAGGTGATATGGAAGTAACCAAAATGCAAATTAATCAAGCAGGTGTGGTTGATGGCATCAATAAAAATACGTTCGTCAAAACCCCAGACTCTCGTGTTTCGCAGGTGTTCAAACGCGTAAGTGGCGCAAGCGTCCAAGACAATAAATTTGTGGTCGTTCGCGGCCTCAGCGATCGCTACAATTTTGCATTAATCAACGGCGCACCGCTCCCAAGTACCGAAAGCGACCGCAAAGCGTTTTCTTTTGATATTTTTCCGTCAAACACGCTTGAAAACCTTTTCATTATGAAAAGTGCAACACCTGAACTTCCAGGTGAATTTGCCGGAGGCGTCATCGATATTAAAACCGTTGAGCCTAGATCAGAAAAATTCCAGAATATTCAGATTGGAGCGGGCTATAACACACTTAGTACTTTGAAAGATTTTAAATCTTACACTGGTAGTTCAACAGATATTTTAGGATATGGAACCAATGCGAGGGCAATCCCGGATGGTCTTCCTAGTACAGCAGATTTTAACGCGCTCACTACCCAGCAAAAAGCTGATTATGCGAAATTAATTCCTGCTAATTGGTCAACTACTCGCGGAACCGCCTTACCTAACGGAAGCTTGCAATATAGTGTAGGAAACAAAATCAAACTTAAAGAGAAACAAAGCATGTCCTACATTTTTGCCTACTCTTATAGCAATGCAAACAGTTTTAGCTTAGTTACACGAAGAGAATTTGAAGAACAAGTAGCAGGGGTTGTTACCAAAAATGAACTTAAAGATTCTGCATACACAAAATCTATTCTAAATACTGCGCTTCTTAACCTCAAATTTGACCTGAGCAAAAGAACCGAATTACAACTCAAAACATTGTACTCTGTTTCTTCAGACGACAAAGTCAATTCGCGCCAAGGCAAACGAGACATGGACATCGAATCCATGTACAAAGAGCGTTCTACTAACATTTGGTACACGCAAAATAATTTGCTCACCACACAACTTTTAGGAAAGCACAATTGGAAAGACGACTGGAAATTTAATTGGTCTGTTGGATACAGCAATGTCAAACGCGATATCCCTTTTTTACGTCGAATGGTGTATCAACAAGTTGATACAACGCTACCCTACTTCGCCGTTATTCAAAATAATGACATCTCTACATTAGGTGCTGGTAACATGTTTTGGTCTACCATGTCAGAGAACATTGCAAGTGCAAGATATGATTTCAGCAAGCAAATTGGTGGAGACGACTCTAAAAATCTCCTCAAATTTGGTGGCATGCACCAATACCGCGGTCGCGATTTTGCGGCACGCAACCTGGGCTTCTCCAAATTCGATCCAGCAGGGTCTTCGTCCTTTAACTCCAACCTTTTGCTATTGCCAGAAGATCAAATTTTTGCAACTGAAAACCTTGGATTAATGGCCGACGGACAGGGCGGATTCAAACTAGAAGAAGGCACCAACGTAGATGACAGCTACGATGCCTCTTCATTGTTACACGCTACATACGCTATGGTCGATGCTCGCGTATTTAGTAAACTACGTGTGGTTACAGGTGTTCGTGCAGAATCTTATCAGCAAAAATTCCATTATGTACAATTTGGTTCCAATTTAGATCAGTATATAGATACAACAGTGCTTGACCTTTTGCCTTCAATCAATCTTACATATAAAATAACAGAGCGCTTCCAATGGAGAGCTAGTGCAGCGCGCACAGTTAGCCGACCAGAGTTCCGCGAATTAGCGCCATTTACATTCTATAACTTCCTTAACGATAACTTGGCTTCGGGAAATCCACAACTCAAACGAGCTACTATCAATAACTACGATACGCGCTTGGAATATTTTCCTGGCAAAGGTCAAATCATCAGTGTTTCTGGATTCTACAAAACTTTCAAAGATCCAATCGAATTATTATTAAGAACTGGGACATCCGGTACACCAGAACTCTATTTTAATAATATTGAAAAAGCATACAGCTATGGTGCCGAATTGGAATACCGCATGAATCTTGGCTGGATGAACCGCACTGACTCTAATTCCATTTTTTCCAGAACAACTTTTTACACAAATGCTTCATTAATTCGTTCAGCTGCTGACCTCAGCGCTTTTGCCGGGCTCGAGGAATACCCAGGTTCTACTAGACCTCTTCAAGGGCAGTCACCTTATATTTTAAATGTAGGTTTATTCTACGAGAGTCAGAAAGACCTCATGATCAACTTCTCTTATAACTATGTTGGCCAGCGTATTGCAATTGCAGGAAGCATTCAAGAACCAAGCGTTTGGGAAAATGGTCGTCACGTATTAGACTTTCAAATCGGTAAAACATGGAAAGACAAATACGAACTTAAGTTGAATTGTGCAGACTTATTAGCCCAAGATTTGGTGTTTTTCCAAGACATCAATAAAAACAAGCGCTATGACAAAGGAGTGGATAGCGCATGGCAAGAAATCACATTCGGACAAACCATTACATTGAATTTCAAATACAAGTTCTAAATAGTCAATGTTAAGGAATTGTTCCAAGTGCTTAACACACATTTAAAGCAAACTTAAGGGAGCTATAACTTGACCCGCCCGATTACGCATGAACTTTGTATCAGAAAAAAATAAAAAAAGATGAAAAAACTTTACACCCTTTTAACTGCCCTTTGTCTTGGCTCTGTTGCCTTGGCTCAGGATGCCTTCTGGACACCGACAACCTACCGCGGTGCATTTCCAGTAACTGACAACACACCTGCAACAGACTGGACGTCAAACTGGGCAAATTTTGACCCTGAAAACACAGCTTACCCAGCAACAGTAACTACTGTTTCTGCCGACATCACCACAAACACAACATGGAGTGGTGTGGTTAAGCTCATGAACAAAGTATATGTCAAAAACAACGCAACTTTAACAATTGCTCCAGGAACCATCATCCGCGGCGATAAACTCACACAAGGTACATTACTCATTACAAGAGGTGCCAAGATCATTGCAGACGGAACGGCCGCTAACCCAATAGTATTCACTTCTAATGAAGCAGTTGGTGCGAGAAGCGAAGGTGACTGGGGTGGTTTGGTCCTATTAGGTTTGGCAAAACACAATCAGCCTGGTGGCGTAGCCAATATCGAAGGGATAGTACCAACAACAGATTCTCAATTTGGTGGTAATTTCGACAATGATAATTCAGGTATTTTACGTTATGTGCGTGTTGAATTTGCTGGAATTGCCCTCGAGCCGAATAAAGAAATCAATGGCGTTACATTTGGCTCTGTTGGAAATCAGACCATTGTAGATTACGTTCAGGTATCCTTCTCTGGCGACGACTCATTTGAGTGGTTTGGCGGAACAGTCAATTGCAAACACCTCATCGCCTACCGCGGTCTTGATGACGACTTCGATACAGATTTTGGTTACAGAGGAAAAGTTCAGTTCTTCCTTTCCATCCGAGACAAAGATTTGTCAGATGCTGCTGGTGACTCCAACTCTTTTGAATCTGACAACGACGCCGCTGGATCTACAGCACAACCAAAAACAGCACCTATCTTCTCTAACGGTACGCTAGTTGGTCCGAAAGGAAATGGTACTATTGCGCTTCCTGTTGGAGAAAAATTTGAAAAAGCTTTCCGCTTGCGCAGAAATACAGCTACTTCTGTTTTCAATACACTTGTAACTGGTTGGGAAAAAGGACTTTCTATCGAAGGTACACCTGTTGTAAACAATGTAAACGGCGATACCCTTGTTTTTGGTCACAATTCATTAAGCAACTTTACTGCTAATACAAATACAATTTACAATGCCGGGACTTCCGGAGGTGCAGCTTCAACAGCAGCGTTCTACCTTTCTTTCATGGGCCCAGATGGAAACGACACAACAGCAACACTTGCTCAAATCAATTGGGTGAACTTGTTTCCAGCACTTGGCGTTACACCAGATGCACGTTTGGCAGCTGGATCAGTTGCTGCTGCTAACGGTAACTTCATGAATGCTAAATTTTATTCAGTTGCCACACCTGTAGTTGCTACAAATAGCTTTACTTACTGCCAAGGTGCAACAGCTACTGCTTTGGCTGCAACAGCGCTGACAGGTAACACCCTTCGTTGGTATACCCAAGCAACTGGTGGAACATACACCACAACAGCTCCGGTACCAAGCACAACTACTGCTGGTACTTATACTTACTACGTTTCTCAAGCAAACGCGAACAACGACGAAAGTATGCGTGCAGCAATTACAGTTGTTGTTAATGCACTTCCAGCTACTCCGGTAATCACTACAAGTGGTTCTACTTCTTTCTGTACCGGTGGTTCTGTGGATCTTACTTCTAGCGCTACAAGCGGCAATACTTGGTCTACCAATGCCACCACTTCAACCATCACTGTTTCAACTACAGGTAACTATTCAGTAACTGTAACCGATGCAAACGGTTGTTCAAGTGTATCTACACCTATTTCTGTGAATGTTTCTAACGCTCCAGCTCCAACTATCAGCGCATCTAGCACACAAGCGTGTTCTGGTGATGTGGTAACGGTTACCGCATCTGCAGCTGATTCTTATTTGTGGTCTACGGGTGAAACCACACAAAGTATCCAGGTAAGTGCCACTGCCGACATATACGTAACGGTTACAAATGCAAATGCATGTAACGGCGTTGGACAATCTGCAACGACCAACATTACCTTTACGGCAACCCCTACCGCTGCAGGATCATTCACAACTGCTGGCAACGTAGTTACTTTTTCCAACACGTCTACAGGTGCAACAGCTTACTCTTGGGATTTCGGTGACTTTACCAACTCTTCAGCTACGGCTCCTGCACATGCTTATGCTGCAAACGGTGCGTATACAGTAATACTTACTGCTATCAACGGAAACTGCACAAGCACAACTTCTTTCGAAATCTCAATCGAGGTCGGCATGGAAGAGGCAAAAGCTTTGGATTTCACGGTATACCCAAACCCTGCCGCTGAGCAAGTTTTGGTTGCTTTTGAAAACAACTCAATTGGTACATTAAACATTACTGACGCAACAGGTCGTTTGGTTTACACAGCACAAATCACTGAAGTTGGCGCTGTACTACATCCTGTGAATGTAAGCGACCTCGCTTCGGGAAGCTACACAGTTCAACTCATCAATGCCAATCAGGTAGGTATCAAACACCTCATGATTCGTAAATAATTGACAAACAAATCAAGAGGGGGTTTTAAAAGCTCCCTCTTTTTTTAAACAAAACTAACGATGGAAAACACAAAAGGACATACCATACTGATCGTTGACGACGAACCAGATATCTTAGAGTTTTTATCGTACAACGTGCGTAAAGAAGGCTACAAAGTTTTTACAGCCAGCAATGGCATAGAAGCCCTGCGTTTAGTGCAACAAATCAATCCATCGCTCATTTTACTCGATGTCATGATGCCTAAAATGGACGGCATTGAGACTTGTCAGGTCATCAGAAAAGACTTGAATATGGTTCAGCCAGTCATTGCATTCTTGACTGCGCGCACCGAAGATTACGCACAAATAGCCGGTTTTGAAGCAGGTGCAGACGACTACATCAATAAACCCATCAGACCGCGTTTGTTAATCAGTAAAATTGAATCGCTTTTACGCCGACTCAAAAACAAAGAAGGTGCAGAGGGCGCAACCAACATCCTCATCGACCGCGACCGTTATGTTGTGGAGCTTGCTGGAAAAGAATTGCAATTACCCAAAAAAGAATTCGAATTACTCGAACTTCTGGCAAGCAGACCTGGAAAGGTATTCAACCGCGATCAAATTCTTGCAGTTGTATGGGGCAACGACACAATCGTTGGTGAACGCACTATTGATGTTCACATCAGAAAATTGCGCGAAAAGCTCGGAGATGCGTATATTCGTACCATAAAAGGCGTCGGATATACCTTCAATGACAAGTGAGAAAAGCTAGACCTAGTTTCCTGATCCTAAGTGGCAGTATTTTATTTTATGTACTGACCTTTCTTTTCACCCTGTTTGTCCATTTACAACTCGTTACCCTGAGCAATACACTGCTCTTTTTGATCCCGCTCGTTTCCGGGATTTTTGCATATACCATCTTTTACTATATCATCAAGCGCTTTTTGCAGTACCGCATGAGCCTGATCTACCGCAGTATCCAGACTTTAGAAAGCGAGCAGCGCAAAGACCAATCTATTGATGAACTGGTTGCTCAAGGCGAACAAGATGTCAAAGAATGGAAGCAAAAACGCAACCAAGAAATCGAAAAACTCAAAGAACAAGCAGCCTTTAGAAAAGAGTTTTTAGGCAATTTAGCGCATGAACTCAAGACACCGGTCTTTTCTATTCAAGGCTATATAGATTCTTTGCTCGACGGCGGTATGGAAGATCCCGCTATCCTCAAAACGTTTTTAGAACGCGCCTCTAAGTCCACAGAGCGCATGACGCACATCCTCGAAGACCTCGATCAGCTCACCAAACTCGAACTCGAACGCATTCCGCTAGACATCCGCAGCTTTGACTTCTTGGAATTGGTCAAGGAAACATACGAGGCTTTAGAACTCATCGCTAAAGAAAAAAACTTCAGGCTCACCATGGACGCATCTGACCCGTTTTGTTATGTGAATGCAGATAGAAATAAACTCTCCCAAGTCTTATTGAATCTAGCAAGCAACGCCATTTCGTATGGAAAAGAAAACGGTCAGTTAAAAATCAGTGTCGTTCAAATTGACAATACCTACAATATCGAGTTCAAAGATGATGGCGACGGTATAGCACCCGAACACCTGCCTAGATTATTCGAACGCTTTTACCGCGTCGAAAAAAGCAGAAACCGCAATGAAGGCGGTTCGGGCCTAGGACTGGCAATTGTCAAGCACATTATTGAGTCGCACGGACAGCAAATTCAGGTGAGCAGTACGGTGGGCATTGGAACCACCTTTACGTTCAGTTTGCAAAAAAGCAAAGCCACCGGCCCGGTGAGCTCCAGAGGTATTCCACTCAAGTACAATTCAATGCGTCGAGGTCATGTTGGAAGGCACACAGATGATAAAATCTGCGCGTCCCAAATGCTCCTTGTCTAATTTTTGTACGTTGTCTTGACTCACCGTACTGATGGTCAAAATGCGAGCAGCTCCATCATGTTGCAAATACCACATAATACCTTGATAAAAATCAGAATGATACGCCCCATTAAAGTGCAAATGAACCGTTTTTGGTGTGCGCCAAGGATTATTCAAGATAAAATGAGCCATTGTCGCATCTTTGATGGCTTGCGCTTCTACCATGCGCCAACCCATGCCCGGGCCCATGTGCGCGCCCATTTGCTTCATGTCTTGGTACTGAGATAAAGTGGTATCGAAAGCAAAAGTCAACGGCGCCATCTGTTGCTTGATGGTCTCCGGCAGCGTATCGAGCGCAGCCCTGCCCTTTTTGAACAGCAAACTCGCGTATTTTCTTTGGATATTGGAAGCCACGCACGGCAAGCCTTTTTCCTTGGCAAATTCAACTAATGGTGCATAGTCTGTTTCGTAATTTGGCCAAAGTCTTAATGTATCCTTCAACTTCTCTGAGGGAATGGTCCCGGCTAAATAAGCAGACAATATAGCTTGTTGGTCCTGCTCAAACATCTCAAAACCGAGCTGTAAATCGCTGCCATGTGTGGCAAACATTTGTTGCGTTAATTCTATTTGCAGCCAATGCGCAATTGGGTTGTCGTGAAATTCACCAAATAACACTGTTGTTGCTCCATTTGCTGACTTTACCATGGACTTGAAAGAGACTTCTTTTCCTTTGGAATTGTAAATCCGATAGGCCGGTAAATCTTGGGCACTTAAAAATTGGAATCCAAAGAGGAGAAGGATGAAAAATGACCTGAACATATGTTTGTTTTTGGCAAAGTAAGTGATTTTCAGGTCTTAAATCTGAAATTTTCATAATTTAGAAACAAATTCCGACCCATGACCAAACAACTACTCGCCTTCTTAACACTTCTTTTTGGACTTCATTTACAAGCGCAAGCTCAAGACCCTTGTTCAAACGAGCGCTACGCCGAAGCTGTTTTTTCACAGTTCAACCTCACGAGCAACCTCACCTACGGGCAAAACAGCAATTGGGCAAATAGCAACACTACACTCAAACTCGATTTTTACGAACCGGCGAATGACACCTTAGCTGCCCGACCACTTATTATTTGGGTACATGGCGGCAGCTTCATTGGCGGCAGCAAAACAGACCCAGATGTAAAGGCGCTTTCCGAACGCTTTGCCTTAAAGGGCTATGCCTGTGCAAGTATAGATTACCGTTTGGGCTTTTTTCCTTTTGACTCAACCAACGCCATCAAAGCTGTTGTGCGCGCCGTACAAGATCTCAAAGCCGCCATTCGTTATTTCTACAAGGATGCCCAAACCACCAATCTGTTCCAAATCGATACCAACCATATTTTTATTGGCGGTAGCTCTGCAGGTGCCATTACCGCATTGCATGTGGCCTACCTCAACGATGCCTGTGAATTCAGTGAGTACATGAGTGCCAGTGCACTGGCTTCTTTGGGTGGCTTGGAAGGCAACTCAGGAAACCCAGGATATTCAACTAAGGTTCATGCGGTAATTAACGGCTGCGGTGCGCTCGCCAAATACAATTGGCTAGAGGCCGGCGACGTGCCCCTTTGTTCGTTTCACGGCACCAACGACGGCACGGTTACCTACAACCGCGGCTTGGTGAATCCGGGTACGCCACTCATGTACCTAGACGGAAGTCGCATGCTACACGAACGCGCCTGTGCAATTGGCGTCAGCAATCAAATTTACACTTTCATCAACGCCCAACACGTCCCGTATATCAGCAAGGCCGCCTATATGGACAGCACAGAACGCTTTGTGTGCGACTTTCTCGTTGGCGTGATGGGTTGTAATCAAACGCCTTTGCTCGAAGCCAATGCCATGCAAGAACAAGCACTGCTCTACCCCACCAGCTATTGTGACGGCTCGCCAAGCAGTGAAATTTGTGGGAGCAACAATTTAGTTGAACAGGCTGCAACTATGGAGCTTTTGGTCTATCCAAATCCGAGTGAAGGCCTAGTGAGTGTTCGGTCCAATTTCCCCATTCTGCGGATCAATATCTATAGTTTAGAGGGGAAAATCTTACAAACTTTTGTAACTGATCCGGCGTTCATCAAAGAAATCGACCTCGAAAACCTACAGAACGGCATTTTTATCCTTGAAATGGAAGCCCAAAATCACCAAATTACCCGAACCAAAATTCAAATACTCCGTTAAGCATTGTTATGAAAAAACTAGGATTCATTCTTTCTTTATTGGTCATGAGCAGCAGCCATGCCCAGACCTGGAGCAGCGATGTCGCGCAGATATTTTACAACAAATGTACGCAGTGTCACCACCCTGGTGGAGCTGCTCCCTTTTCACTCATGACACATGCCGAAGTGAGCCCACTCGCCGCTGCGGTATACCAGTGCGTCAATACGGGTGAAATGCCGCCGTGGCCACCAGACAACAACTACCAACAATACCAACACAACCGCGCACTTTCCAACACAG
>JACCDI011659100.1_pt1 | contig 23030 bp, 17 predicted proteins | sample 7442791 | NCBI WGS metagenome assembly JACCDI01 (sample SAMN15323434, study PRJNA562643) | freshwater metagenome | isolation source: river surface water | place: USA:Blue River Watershed | collected 2017-08-15
AACCCCTAGTACTTCGTAATAATCGCGCTTGTTACTCATGTTTTATTTATTGACCAACGACAACTTTTGCAAAGCGCAACACTTTGTCATTGAGGTAATAACCCTTTTCTACATCATCAATTACTTTACCTTTCAAAGCCTCTTCTGGTGCCGGAATATTGGCAATAGCCTCGTGGAGGTCACTGTCAAATGGCAAACCTTTGGCTTCCATTGGCTTTAAGCCTTTTGCTTCTAGAATTCCCTTAAACTGATTAAAGATCAGGTTGAATCCTTCTTTGATCGCTGCTAAATCTTCTAGATTTTCGTTGGTGGCTATGGCGCGCTCAAAATTATCGAGAACAGGCAACATGGAATTGATGACATCTTTGCCTGCCGTTGCAATTAAAGCTAATTTTTCTTCGTTGGTTCTGCGTCTGTAATTATCGAACTCAGCGTAGAGACGCACAAATTTATCTTTGTATTCATCGACTAATTGCTCGTCTTGTTGCGCTGTTGCTTCTTGGTTTTCTTGAACCTCTTGATCTTGGTTCAAGGTTTCGCCATTGATTAGTTCTTCGTTGGGTAGCTCGTTCTCGACTGACATAATTACTTTTTTATTCGTTGACATCTGCTAGACAAATAACAGACCAAGTGCAAATTTGAGACAAGCTGGCAGAAAATTACTGACAGGCGTGTCAAAAAAGCAGTTTCAATTTGAAAGCCAAAGATTGCGTAATTTTGAGACATGAAAAAAATACTGCTCCTTTTTTTACTGACTTGCGGCTTTTCACAAGCGCAACTACTCTATCAAATTTCGGGTAACGGCCTCAGTACAGCCTCTTATCTTTACGGCACCATTCACATATTGCCCAAAGATCAATTCGAGCTCAGCAATAGCCTCAAGCGCGCTTTTGACGCCTCCAAAACAATCGCTATGGAAGTTGACCTCGACATGAGCGGTGCGCAAAAAATCGCGCTTGCACAACAAGTTTTGCTTCCAGAAGGCAAAACACTCAAAGACTTCATGGCCGAGCAAGATTACCTTCAGCTCAAGATGTACTGTATTGACAGCCTCAAGTGGGGTGAAAGCAAGTTCGAGCGCAGCAGCAAACTCAAACCGATGTTTTTCTCGAGCATCCTCATTCAAGAAAGCATGTCTAATATGGCTTCTTACGAAATGGAATTCAATAAGATGGCCAAAAAGAAACATAAAAACACAATTGGGTTAGAAACTATTGAATTTCAGTTAAATCTATTTGATCAGCTTCCGATGCAAACACAAGTTGATATGCTCAAACAAGACTACAAGAGCGATTTAAAAAGCTTCGACATACTCTTGGCATGCTACCTCAAAGAAGACCTTGAAACTTTAGGCAAACTCATGGCAGAAGAGACAGCCGCTTATCCCGAATTCAATGATATTTTGCTTGTGCAACGCAACAAAAGCTGGATAGCCCCTATGAAAACCCAAATGCAAAAAGAAAGTACATTTTTTGCAGTCGGAGCAGGCCACCTAAGTGGCCCAGAAGGAGTCATCTCACTGCTGCGCGCTCAAGGATTTACAGTAACCGCTATTAAACAAGACTAACATGAGCCAGCAAGAAAATTTCGAACAAATCATCCAATTCAGACGCAGCAACCGCAAATTCGACCCAAATGTTCCGGTGCCAGCCGAAGTCATTGAGCGCAGCCTCAAAAGAAGCATCCTCTCCCCTAATTCTAGCAACATGCAACTCTGGGGTTTTCATTGGATCAATTCACCTAAAGAAAAAGCAATCGTCGCCGAACTTTGTCTTGGCCAATCTGCTGCTAAAACCGCACAAGAATTAGTCGTATTTGTGACGCGTCCAGACCAATGGAAACAGCGCAGAAATTGGCACCTAGCGCAAGTTCAAAAAGAAATTCAGGGAGAACCAACAAAGGCTCAAAAAATGATGTTGCAGTATTATGGGAAGGTCATGCCATTGCTTTATACCGCAGACCCACTGCGCATTATGGCCGCACTCAGACTTACCATTAGTTTCTTTGGTGGCTTGTTCAAACCATTTTACCGAACAGGTGGCGCTGCCGCTGTGCGCATTGTGACCCACAAATCGTGCGCACTCGCCGCTCAAACATTTATGCTATCAGTGGCTGCTGAAGGTTTTCATAGCTGCCCACTCGAGGGCTTTGACGAAAAACGCCTCAAGCGCTACCTTAAGTTGCCGCGCCGCGCAGAAATCAATATGGTTATAGCCGTTGGGCTCGGTACAGAACCCGGAATCTGGGGAGAGCGCGTGCGCATTCCTTACGAAGAAGTGGTGAAGAAGCACTAAGAAAATTAAAAACTATTTTTTCAGGTAATTGCGAATGCCTACGCGAAGCGCTGGTTTCATTTCGTGGCTTTCTAGTAGCGAAATAATAGACCGTACCTCCTGATCAATTTCGGGATACATTTTCACGAATCTTTTGAGGTGATACAGCGCATAAACCCGATTGGCCACCGCGCTATCAGGATTGGCAAAAACCTCAAAGCAGTAATTCAACAACTCCGCTTTGAATTTTCTTTTGATTGGTAACTCGAATAAAACAACAAGCAAACTTCTTTGGATGCTGTGGTTGGTGGTCTCGAGCAAACCTGCCGTAAGTTGATCTTGAAGAGGTGCAACCAAGGCAGACTTGGCTTTGGCAATGTGTACGAGCAACCAGGCACTGTAGGCAGGCACCGGATGAGGTTTGTCTGACAACGAAAGATGGAGCAACAATGCAATTGCTTTTGGATGCGCCAAGAAATATTGATGAAAGTCCGTAAAGCGAGGCTTCTTAGCCCGCGCTAAAATGAGTTCCTCAACGGCACTTTCATCTAACACTATTCACCCTTAGGATCCGCTTTCTTTTTGCTTGGCTTCGCTTTTTCAATGCTGAGCTTTAAAGCATCGGCACCGGTCTCAAAATCCAAAACAATGGTATCGCCTTCTTGTAAATTGGAGTTAATGATTTCTTCGGCGAGTGGGTCCTCGATGTATTTCTGAATGGCTCTTTTGAGTGGGCGTGCGCCAAATTTTTCGTCATAGCCTCTTTCTGCAATAAAGTCTTTGGCCGCTTCTGTGCAACTCACATGATAACCTAAATTGCCAATGCGCTCCAGCAATTTTTCGAGTTCGATATCGATAATGAGGTGGATGTCTTCGCGCTTGAGCGATTTGAACATGATCATGTCGTCGACGCGGTTGAGGAACTCCGGAGAAAATGCCTTGCGCAAGGCATTTTGAACCACCGACAACGCATTTTGCTCTTGCGCATCTTGCTGTGCTTTGGTGCCAAAGCCGACGCCCGTACCGAAATCTGCGAGCTGACGCGCCCCGATATTGGAGGTCATGATCAAGATTGTGTTCTTGAAGTCGATTTTGCGGCCCAAACCATCGGTCATGTGGCCGTCGTCTAGAACCTGCAATAACAAGTTAAATACGTCTGGATGCGCTTTCTCGATTTCGTCGAGCAAGACGATTGCATACGGTTTGCGACGCACTTTCTCGGTGAGCTGACCACCTTCTTCATAGCCGACGTATCCTGGAGGGGCGCCAACGAGGCGCGAAATTGAAAATTTCTCCATGTATTCAGACATGTCGACGCGGATTAAAGCGTCGTCGGAATCAAATAAGTTTTTGGCGAGAATTTTAGCTAATTGTGTTTTACCTACACCTGTTGGGCCTAAAAAGAAGAAAGAACCAATGGGCTTGTTCGGATCTTTGAGACCTGCACGGTTGCGCTGAATAGCACGCACCACTTTGGCAACTGCGTCGTCTTGACCAATGACCTTTCCGCGAATTTGCTCGGCCATCTTGACGAGCTTACCGAGCTCAGATTCGGAGATTTTGGTAACGGGAACGCCGCTCATCATGGAGACGACTTCGGCAACGTTTTCTTCGGTAACCACCACGCGGTTGTTTTTGGCTTCTTCTTCCCACTTGGTTTTAGCTGCCTCGAGGTCTTCTTGAAGTTTGCGCTCGGCGTCGCGGAGCTCAGCTGCTTTCTCGTATTGCTGAGAGCGAATCACTTCTGCTTTCTGGCCTTTTAAACCTTCAATTTTACCCTCGATGTCGGTGATTTCTTTCGGGACGTTGAGGTTGGTGATATGAACTCTTGATCCAACTTCATCTAGCGCATCGATGGCTTTGTCTGGCAAGTGGCGATCGGTGATGTAGCGCTCGGTGAGTTTCACACAAGCAGCAATCGCTTCGTCGGTGTAGCGAACACTGTGGTGATCTTCGTAACGCTCTTTAATGTTGTTGAGGATCTGAATGGTTTCGTCAATGGATGTTGGCTCAATGATGACTTTCTGAAAACGGCGCTCTAGGGCTCCGTCTTTTTCGATATACTGACGGTATTCGTCTAGGGTGGTAGCACCAATTGCTTGCATTTCGCCGCGCGCAAGAGCCGGCTTGAACATATTAGATGCATCTAGAGAACCACTTGCACCTCCAGCACCAATGATGGTATGGATTTCGTCAATAAAGAGTATGATGTCGGGGTTTTTCTCGATTTCTTGCATGACGGCTTTCATGCGCTCCTCAAACTGCCCTCTGTATTTGGTGCCAGCGACAAGAGAGGCCAAGTCTAGAGATACAATGCGCTTGTTAAAGAGAATGCGCGAGACCTTTCTTTGCACAATGCGCAAAGCCAACCCTTCTGCAATAGCAGACTTCCCTACTCCAGGCTCCCCAATGAGAATTGGATTGTTTTTCTTGCGACGAGATAAAATTTGGCTGACGCGCTCGATTTCTTTTTCGCGGCCTACAATAGGATCTAAACGACCCAACTCGGCCATTTTGGTGAGGTCGCGACCAAAGTTGTCCAAAACAGGGGTTTTGGATTTAGGGTCGGCGCTTTTGCGCTGCGACTGACCGAAGTTTTCTTCTTCTTCGTTGCCCGAACCTGGAAATTCGGATCTAGGTTGTTGTTTATCTTGTAACATAAGTTCGTATTCGTCGCGGGTGTTTTCGTACATCACTCCATATTTATTGAGCACTTGGCAAGCTACGCAGTCTTCGTAGCGCAAAATGGTAAGTAGGAGGTGTTCGGTCCCGATGATGTTTTGTTTGAATTCTTTGGCTTCTAAGTAAGATTGCTTGATGATGTTCTCGGCCTGCTTTAGGAGCGGCAAGTTTAAATTGACGAGTTCGCGCACCGCACTTTTGGCGAGAATTTTTTCGAGTTCGATTTTGAGTTCAGCTAAATCGAGTTTGAATTCTTGAATGATGCGGATCGCTGTGCCTTCGTTGAGTCGGATGAGCCCGAGGAGCAAATGCTCTGCACCCACAAACTCATTGGACAGGCGCACAGCCTCGTCTCGGCTGTAGCTGATCATGTCTTTGACACGTGGAGAAAATTTAGCTTCCATTGTTTTTGTTTGCTTGTTACAAATATAACTTTTATCTGTGCAACGCGTCCGGTTTTATTCACAATTTATCGACGCATTTTGTTAGTAAAAAATAGGAGAGCCAAGCCGCAGGGGGCTTCATTTTATTAATTTTGAGACTCTATTTAAAATAACGCATAGACTAACTCAAAAATATGGCTGAAGGCGAAAAAATCATTCAGATCAACATTGAAGATGAAATGAAATCGGCATACATCGATTATTCGATGTCTGTTATTGTCTCGCGTGCACTTCCAGATGTGCGCGATGGCTTCAAACCCGTACACCGTCGCGTACTTTACGGTATGCAAGATCTCGGCGTATTTTCAAATCGCCCCTACAAGAAATCGGCAAGAATCGTCGGTGAGGTACTCGGAAAGTACCACCCACACGGCGACAGCTCCGTCTACGACACCATGGTGCGCATGGCACAACCATGGTCTTTGCGCTATCCTTTAGTAGATGGTCAAGGTAACTTTGGTTCAGTAGATGGCGACAGCCCCGCAGCGATGCGTTACACCGAGGCGCGCTTGCGCAAAATTGCAGAAGAAATGCTCGACGACCTCGAAAAAGAAACCGTCGACTTCCGCCCTAACTTCGATGACTCCCTTCAAGAGCCAAGTGTCTTGCCAACCAAAATTCCAAACCTCCTCGTCAACGGAGCGGCGGGTATTGCAGTTGGTATGGCCACTAACATGGCACCACACAACCTCACAGAAGTAGTCGACGGCACCATCGCCTACATTGAAAACCGCGACATCACCCCAGAAGAATTACTCAACTACATCAAAGCGCCAGATTTCCCTACAGGCGGAATCATCTATGGCTACGAAGGTGTACGCGATGCCTTCCTAACCGGACGCGGACGCGTAGTTATTCGCGGAAAGGCCGAAATCGAAGAAGAGAACGGTCGCGAACAAATCATCGTTACCGAAATCCCTTATCAGGTCAATAAGGCCGAAATGATCAAAAAGATCGCCGAGCTCGTCAACGACAAAAAAATCGAAGGCATCTCAGACCTCCGCGATGAATCTGACCGCAACGGGATGCGCATCGTCTTTGAAATCAAGCGCGATGCCATTGCCAATGTTGTCCTGAATAAACTTTATAAGTTCACGCAGCTTCAGACTTCTTTTTCTGTCAACAACATCTGCTTGGTAGATGGTCGTCCGCGCCTTCTGAACGTCAGAGACCTCATCGAACAATTCGTTGAGTTCCGTCACGAAGTCGTGATCCGTCGCACGCGCTTTGACTTGCGCAAAGCAGAGGAGCGCGCACACATCTTAGAAGGCCTCATCATTGCCTCCGACAACATCGACGAAGTCATTGAAATCATCAAAACATCTGCTAGCCCAGACGACGCCCGCGATCGCCTCGCTACCCGTTTTGGTTTGTCTGATATCCAAACGCGCGCCATCGTCGACATGCGCTTGCGCCAACTCACTGGCCTTGAGCAAGACAAACTTCGCGCCGAATACGACGAGCTCATGAAGCTCATCGCCGACCTCAAAGACATCCTCGACAAAGAAGAACGCCGCATGCAAATCATCAAAGATGAGCTTGCAGAAGTACGCGCAAAATATGGCGACGAGCGCCGCTCCACCATCGAATACAGCGCGAGCGAAATGCGCATGGAACACCTCATCGCCGACGAAGAAGTCGTTGTGACCATTTCTCACGCCGGCTACATCAAGCGCACCAACCTAGCTGAATACAAAGTTCAAAACCGCGGCGGCATGGGCTCTAAAGGTTCTGCCACCCGAGACCAAGACTTCCTAGAACACCTATTTGTAGCCACCAATCACAACTACCTTTTGATCTTTACCGAAAAAGGACGTTGTTTCTGGATGCGCGTCTACGAAATTCCAGAGGGTAACAAAACCTCTAAAGGTCGTGCCATTCAAAACCTCATCAACATCCCTGGTGACGACAAAGTCAAGGCATATGTCAAGGTCCTAGACCTCACCGACAAAGAATACGTCGAAAACAACTTCATCGTGATGTGCACCAAACAAGGTGTCATCAAGAAAACTTCGCTCGAGGCGTATTCTCGTCCGCGCAGCAACGGCATCAACGCCATTGGCATCCGCGACAACGACGAACTACTCGAAGCAAAACTCACCAACGGAAGCAACGAAATCGTTCTGGCAACCAGCGATGGCCGCGCCATTCGTTTCAACGAATCTACAGTGCGTCCAATGGGCCGCAACGCCTCTGGCGTACGCGGCGTAAGCCTTAGTTCAGATGCAGAATGCGTCATTGGCATGATTTGCGTCGAAGACATCTTCTCAACCATCCTCGTGGTTTCTGAAAAAGGTTACGGCAAACGCACCTTCCTCAACGATCCTGAAGATAAAGAACCTGTTTACCGCATCACCAACCGCGGCGGAAAGGGCGTCAAGACCCTCAACATCACCGAGAAAACCGGCAAGTTGCTTTCTATTCAAAATGTTTTTGACGAAGACGACCTCATGATCATCACCAAGTCTGGTGTCACGATCCGCATGCACATCGACACCATTCGCACAATGGGCCGCGCTGCACAAGGCGTTAAACTCATCAATCTAAAAGCCAACGCCGAAATTGCAGCTATTGCTCGTGTACCTCGCGCCGAAGACGAAGACGAAAACGAAAACGCTGAAGAAGGCGGCGAAAATGGCACGGAAATTGAAAACAACGAAGCGCAAAGCGAATAAAAAACGAACCATGAAAAAACAACTCCTCTTAGCTGGTCTGAGTCTTGTCTTGAGTACAGCTGCATTCGGTCAGAAAAAGAACGTTACCGACGCTATTCTTTTGATGCGCAAATACAACCCAACAGGTGAAATTGCTGCCAACAAAAAAACAGTCACAGAAGCTAAAAACTTCATCGACCTTGCTGCAGCCAACGCAGAAACAGCCGAAGACCTCAAAATGCACCTCTACCGCGCTCAAATCTATTATTGCATGAACGAAACAGCAATGCTAGAATCCATGAGCTCTGGTGCTGCCCTAGACCAAGCTGCCAACGCCGCCAACAAAGCGGTAGCCGTTGCTTCGTTCAAAAAAGTTACCGACGACCCTAAAAAAGCCTATACCGCCGACGCACAGAATTTCATCAATGGCCGTGCCGACTTCGCCTTCAATCAAGGTATCGTTGCCTACAACGCCAAGAAATACGAAGCCGCAGCGCAAGCTTTTATGGCTGCTCATGAAATCAAAACCTATCTCGGCGAAGACTTCAAAGATGCAGAGGTCAATACTTCTTTAGCTGCGAATTACGCCGTTGAAGACTACCTCGCCGCTAAAAAATACGATGAAGCATTGGCCTTCGCGACCCAAATTTCGGACGCAATGCCACAAAACATCGATATCCTTATCAGTATAGTCAATATCAATTTGCAAAAAGGAGATGTTGCTGCCACTGAAAAGTACATCAATAAAGCTTTGGCCATCGACCCTAAAAACAAGCAACTCTACTATGTTCTAGGCACCAGCTACATGGACAAAAAAGAAAACGACAAAGCAACAGAAGCACTTAAAAAAGCACTAGAAATTGATCCTGCCTACAACGAAGCATTGTATCAATTGGGTGCGCATCTTTACAACCTTGCTGTAGAAAAGCGCAACGCTACCGTTGAACTCGACTACAAAGATCCAAAAGCAGCTAAATTAGAAGCTGAAGCAATGGAATTATTCAAGCAAGCTTTGGAGCCTCTTGAAAAATATGCAGGTCAAAATCCGGATGACAAAGCTATTCTTGACATCCTCTACAAAACCAACATGAAATTGGGCAACATCGAGAAAGCGAAAGAATATAAAGCAAGACTCGATGCTTTGAAAAACTAAATGTAGCGCGTGCTACTTGAATAACGATATGAAAACTGCCCGCAAGTCGGGCAGTTTTTTTTTTGCACTCAATTGCACATTTTTACTACCTTTGAGATATGGAATTTGTACACCCAGAACGCTTATGGTTCCTTTTCTTGCTACTGATTCCTATCGTTATCCATCTTTTTCATTTTCGCAAGCGCAAGACCCTCTATTTTTCGTCTTTGCGTTTCATTCAATTTCTAGAAAAAGAACAGCAAAGCACCAGAAAACTCAAGCATTTACTGGTTTTGTTGAGCCGCTTACTCGCCATTACCTCCCTCCTTATCGCATTTGCGCAACCACAGTTCAAAAAAGGTGCTGGCAAGCACGCTGGCAAACCTGCCTTACTGATCTATCTTGACAACTCCTTTTCGATGAGTGCCATCGGTACCGAAGGTTCACTCTTATCAGAAGGGCGCGAACTCGCCAAAAGAATGCTGCAGAAAATCAAGCCAGACACTCGCGTCCTGATCTGTAGCAACCAACTCAATCACGCTGAGCAGCGCTTTTTGAGCAAAGCTGAAGCCCTTCGCTATTTAGATGAGCTCGATATCTACGCCCTCAGCCGCTCCCTCAATGACGTCCTGACTTGGCAACAACGCCAAATCAAACGTCACCAAGAACAAAAGGAAAAACTTGGCCAAATTCAACATATTCTGATCTCTGATTTTCAAAAAAGTCAAGCTAAACTCAACCTGCAAGCGCCTCAAGAAAATCAAACTTTTTACGCCTATCAACTCCAGGCGCAGCAAAAACAAAATGCTTACATCGATAGCGTCTGGTTTGCCAAGCCCACCCACCAATACAAGACGGAACAAACCTTGATGGTTCGGGTTCAAAATTTTGGAGAACAAGCCCAAAAACGACTCGAACTTCAAATCAAAGTTGGGCAAATCAAACGCACCATGTTCATGGAAATTGCAGCCAACAATAGCCAAGTCGCCAGCTTCCCGTATACCGAAACCAACAAAGGTTTTGTCGAAGGACAAGCCCAAATCAACGACCAACAAATTCATTTTGACGACTCCTGGTTCTTTTCTTATGAAGTGCCGGCACGCACCAATATTTACCTCATCGAGGAATCCAGCTCGAGCCCGAACGTCTCAAAAGCGTTTGCTGTTGAATCGCGTTATGCGGTTCAAACAACAAGCCCTGGTGAGGTGGCCTCGAATACACTAGCTACTGCAGACCTCATTGTTCTGAATGGGCTCAACGAAATTTCCAGCGGGCTGCGCGACGAACTCATCACTGCCCATGAAAACGGACAGCGCATTCTCGTGATTCCCGGCGACAACATCAGCTTCAACGACTACAACCCCTTACTTCGTGCACTTTCGCTTTCCGAACTCGGCAACACGCAAACGAATGGCCTTAATTTACAACGCATCAACGACGAAGACCCGTTCTTCAGAGGCGTGTTTGAAAAGAAACAACAAAGACTCAACGTGCCGCTTGTCAATAAAGCATATAGCGTCAAAAACCAAGCGCAAAGTAGCGCCACACCCCTACTCATTGCGCGTTCCGGACAAGCGCTCTTCATGCGCGCCAATGCAAGCGCTTTTCTCTGGACCTGCGCACTGCAACCCTCTTTCAGTAGCCTAGTGAATCAATCCCTATTCCCTACTATATTATTGCGCTGCGGAGAATATGCCAGCAAGCGCTACCCCGAATTTGCGATACTTGGTCAGGATGCTCAAATTAAAGTCCGTGCCAATTACGAAGCAGAAGCACCGCTCAGACTGAGTTCTCCTGAAACTGAATTCATTGCCCAATACCATGCTACGCCCAACCAATTGCGCATTCAAATTGGCGGTAGTGCTGCATTGGAAAGACTCAAAGCCGGCATATACAAACTCAAGGGCACCGAACTCATCGCCAAACTTGCACTCAACAACAACCGCTCAGAATCCAAACTTGAGCTACTCACCGAAACTGCTTTACTCGAATTACTCGAAGCAAATGGCATAAAAAATTGTACTTTTAACCAAATCAAAGATGGTCAAAGCCTGACCGCCATCGCGCTCGACGACACCACGAGCTACTGGCGTTACTTCTTGATCTTCGGCCTCCTTTGTCTTTTGGCAGAACTCTCATTGTTAAAATGGTGGAAATGAAAATTCAACTCAACAACGCAAAAATAATCGACCCCCAATCTAGCTGGCACCTAAAAACCTGCGATCTCCTGATTCAAGACGGCATCATTGCCGAAATTGGCGCCAAATTGCAACACGAAGACGCGCTACAGGTAAGTGCGTCAGAACTTTGCGTTACGCCTGGTTTTATAGATCTCAAAGCAGACTTTTGCGACCCCGGTTTTGAACACAAAGAAACGATTACCTCTGGCTTAGATGCTGCTAGTGCTGGTGGTTATACGCGCGTTTATATTCAGCCCAATACGCAACCAGTCATTGACAACAAAGCCGTAGTGAGCTACATTCAACAGCAAGGCGCCAATAGCACCACACTCATTGGCGTAAACGGCGCACTTTCGAAAGGCATCCATGGCGAAGAACTCGCCGAAATGTATGAACTCTACGAGCAAGGCGTTCGTCTTTTCACAGATGATAGCCACAGCGTAAGCGCCGGCTTATTGCACCGCGCATTGCTCTACACCAAAGATTTTGGTGGTCGGGTGGCCCTACTTGCCCGCAACGCATCGCTGAGTGCTAAAGCACAGGTCAATGAAGGAAGTGCTTCAACACGCACGGGGCTCAAAGCAGACCCACATGTTTCTGAAATCATCGAAATTGAACGCAATATTCGCTTATTAGCTTATACGGGTGGTAAAATGCACCTATCCGGAATCAGCACTGCCGAAGGGGTGGCACTTATTCGCGCTGCCAAAAATGAAGGCCTAGACCTCACCGCCGACGTTCACCTCATGAATCTATGTTTCACAGAAACAGAAATGCTAGGCTTCGACACCCGTTTTAAAGTGCTCCCTGTCTTGCGCACTAGTGCTGACCAACAAGCGCTTTGGAAAGGCCTACTCGACCACACCATAGATGCCATTGTCAGTGATCACCGCCCTGGCGACCTCGAAGAAAAGGAACTCGAATTTGACCTCGCACAGTTTGGTGCGCCTCAGCTCGAGACTGTTTTTGCTGCGCTTTTGAGCCAGCATCAAGATCCTACGCTTCCATTCTTAGCCGCATTGAACGCTGGCCCAAGAAAAATCTTAGGCTTGGCGCCAAGCTCCATTGAAGTTGGTGCACAAGCAGAGCTCACACTATTTGACCCAAGTGTTGCCTACGCTCCGAATATGCGCCCCGAACAAGGTCGCTTTAGTCCTTTTCAAGGCCGTAGCCTCCAGGGGCAAATCATAGGCATCATACGAGGCGCACATGCCTCCATAGCTCAACAATAATGTCGAGAAGATCTTTCCTTAGAGAATTTTTCAAGGCCAACCGCATGGTTGGTTCTGTGTTGCCTAGTTCGCGCTTTTTGAGCAAGCGCATGCTACAACCCATTTCTTTTCAAAAAGCCAAAGTCATTATTGAACTGGGGCCCGGAACCGGCGTTTTTACCAAGGCATTGCTCCAACAAATGCCCGCAGAAAGTCAGCTGGTGGTCATTGAGCTCAATGATGCCTTCTTTTCAGACCTTCAAAAAAAGTTCAAAGCACCCAATGTACATCTCATACACGGTTCTGCTGCAGAAATATCACAAGTATTAAAGCAATTGAATTTACCCAAAGCCGACATCATTTTATCGTCTTTACCGCTGTCTAATTTCCCTTCGGACTTACGCAATACCATCCTTGAAGAAGTCAAACAGAACCTGCAAGCAGATGGCAAACTGATTCAATTTCAGTACTCACGTGGCTTAAAAAAACTCTATGGAGCTCATTTCAAGCAAGTTTCCATAGACTACACCTTACTGAACTTCCCGCCGGCGTTCATCTACACCTGCACCAATAGCTGATTTCTTTTGCGTATCTTTGCGCAAAAATTTACAGCATGCTTTCGGTATCCAACCTCTCTTTACAATTCGGTAAACGCGTTCTTTTTGATGAAGTCAACGTTAAATTTGTCAATGGCAACTGCTACGGTGTCATTGGCGCAAATGGTGCCGGTAAATCCACCTTTCTAAAAATTCTAACCGGCGACCAAGACCCAACCACAGGAAGAGTTGAGTTAGAACCAGGCAAGCGCATGGCCGTACTTAAGCAAAACCACTTTGAATTCGACCAAATTCAGGTTTTGCAAACGGTAATCATGGGGCACAAGCGCCTCTATGAAATCATGGTCGAGAAAGACGCACTCTACGCCAAAGAAGACTTCAGCGATGCCGATGGCATGAAAACAGCCGAGCTCGAGGGCGAATTTGCAGATCTAGAAGGTTGGAACGCAGAAACCGATGCCGCAACTTTGCTCAGCAACCTTGGTATTGATGAATCCAAGCATTACATGCTCATGGAAGATTTATCCAACGACCTAAAGGTTCGCGTCTTATTGGCGCAGGCCTTGTTTGGAAATCCAGATGTCCTGATCTTAGATGAGCCTACCAATGACCTCGACCTCAAGACAATTTCCTGGCTCGAAGACTTTTTACTCGATTTTCGCAATACCGTGATCGTCGTCTCCCACGACCGCCACTTCTTAGATACCGTTTGTACGCATATCTGCGACATCGACTTTAGCAAGCTCAATATGTTTACCGGAAACTACACCTTCTGGTATCAGTCTTCGCAACTCGCTTCGCGTCAGCGCGCAGACAAAAACAAAAAAGCCGAAGAAAAGAAAAAAGAACTCATGGAGTTCATCTCTCGTTTCTCTGCCAACGCTGCAAAATCAAAGCAGGCAACGAGTCGTCGCAAAATGCTAGACAACCTCGACCTCGAAGAAATCAAGCCGTCGTCGCGTCGCTATCCAGGCATTACATTTCACCAAGAGCGCGATGCCGGAAATCAGATCCTGAGCATAGAAAACCTCAGCAAAACCACAGAGGGTAAAACCCTTTTCAAAGACCTTTACCTTACGGTCAATAAAGGAGATAAAATTGCATTCATCTCAAGAGATTCTGTTGCACTCACGCATTTCTTTGAAATTCTTGCAGGAAACCTCAAAGCAGATACCGGCGAATTTACTTTTGGAACCACCATCACTACTGCCTATCTTCCCAACGACAATCACCATTACTTTGAAGCCAAACTGAGCCTCATTGACTGGTTACGCCAATATGCGCTCACCGACGAAGAACGCGAAGAAGTTTACCTGCGCACCTTCCTGGGCCGCATGCTCTTTACAGGTGAAGAAGCCATGAAGATGGCCACTGTTTTATCCGGTGGAGAAAAAGTACGCTGTATGCTATCCAAAATGATGCTCGCCAAAGCGAATTTATTACTCATGGATGAGCCGACCAATCACCTCGATCTCGAATCGATTACGGCACTCAACAACGCCATGCAAGAATTCCAAGGTACGCTTCTCTTCACCTCCCATGACCACGAACTTGTAAGTACGGTAGCCAATCGCATCATCGAGCTGACTCCAAACGGTATCATCGACAAAATGATGCCCTACGATGACTACCTAGCCGATGACAAAATTGCCCAACTCCAAGCAGAATTATATGCCTAAAGCAATGGTGCGCTATGAAGTGCGTTGTGAAAATGCACAGCAACGCTATATTCAGTTCACGGCTGTTTTTGAACAAGTTGCCGAGTTGGATTGGCTGCACCTGGAATTGCCAAGTTGGCGCCCCGGACGTTACGAAATCGGAAATTTCGCAAAAAACGTTAAAGGATTCAAAGCCTACGGCCAAAACAAGGAAGCGCTCCATTTTGAAAAGACCAGCAAGGACTCTTGGAAAATTGCCACAAAAGGGCAGCAACACATCCAAATTAGCTACAGCTACTACGCCGCAGAGCTCAACGCCGGTTCTACCTACCTAGACCCCATGCAACTTTACGTCAATCCGGTCAATTGTTTTTTTTACGATGCTCAAAATACCGAGCAAGCGTATCACTTGCAATTACACCTCCCTGCCGATTGGCAAATTGCCTCCGCACTCAACTTTGACGAAAGTCAGACCGTCGAGATCAGCAATTTTGATCGCTTGGCCGACAGCCCATTTATTTGCAGTGCTCAAATTGAGCGCAGAAGTTACGAAGTTGCCGGAACCACCTTCCATATTTGCTTCAACGAACAACGCATGATTCCTTGGGAGCGCGTGCTTCAAGATTTTGAAAAATTTACAGCGCGTCAAATTCAAGACTTCGGTGTTTTTCCGAGTTCACATTATACTTTTTTGATTCAGGCCCTGCCCTACGCAGCATATCATGGCGTCGAACACTTAGACTCCACCGTCATTGCCCTCGGGCCTTCTTGCGACATTTTCGGCAATTTGTATACCGAATTACTGGGCGTTTGTTCGCACGAACTCTACCACGCCTGGAATATCAAGTCACTGCGCCCAGCAGAAATGTTACCCTATGATTTCAAGCGCGAAAACTACGCTGTCACTGGCCTGATCTACGAAGGCATCACCACCTACATGGGCGATCTCTATTTGCTCAAAAGCGGTGTGTTTTCTCCGGAGCAATACCTCAAAGAGCTGAGCAAGCAGGTTCAAAAACACCTCGACAACCCAGCGCGTTTCTCTATGAGCGTGGCTGCAGCGTCTTTTGACACTTGGCTAGACGGCTATGTTCCTGGCGCTCCGGGCAGAAAAGTTTCTATTTATACCGAAGGTTGTTTACTTGCTTTCTACGTCGATTTCAGGCTGCGCAAAGCAACTCAGCACAAAATCGGACTCGAACAGGTGGTCAAAAGCCTTTATTACAATTTTGCAGAGCAAAATAAAGGTTACACCCTCGCAGATTATCAATACACCCTTGAAAACTTATCTGGAGAATCTTTTGCGGCATTTTTTCAGGACTACGTCAGCGGCACTTGTGCCTACGAAGCACTCTTGCAAGAGGCCTTTGATTTTTTTGGTCTGACCCTCAAACAAACGCCGAGCAAAAGCTATGCAGAGGCCAGACTCGGCATGAAAGTAGCGCAGGTGGGCAAAGAATGGCAGGTGCTCTCTATCTTCCCCGGATCTCCGGCAGATACAGGTGGCTTGGCAATTGGCGACTTCATTATTGGCGTCAATGGTTTAAGGGCAACTCCGAGCCTAGACAACTGGCTGGCCTTTTACGAGAACCAAAACAAAACGCTGCTCATCGAAAGAAGTGGCCAATTATTGGAGCGCTTTATTCCAGAAGTAGACCGTCATTTTTACGTCACACACCAAGTGCTTCAGGATGTTGATTTGTTGGCGAGTCAGCAAAAAGCTTGGCTCAATTGGGCTCAGTAGTCTCAAAAAAATCTTCGGGGAAATTCAATAAATAAAGTTGCTCGCTTGCTCGGGTAATTGCTGTATAGAGCCAACGCAAATAACCCAAATTTTTGCGTTCATCTGGCAAAAAACCGTAATCTACATAAACGTGCGCCCACTGCCCACCCTGTGCCTTATGGACCGTTACTGCGTGTGCATATTTGATTTGCAAGGCATTGAAATAAGGGCTCTTGAGCACTTCTCGGTAACGCTTTTGCTTGTTCTTGATGTCGGTGTGTTCGGCTTCTATCGCATAAAACAATTTGCGCAAGACATCCCGATTTAAGCTAGGGCCTTCGTCGTGTAGGCTTTGAACATGCACCACACAAGTTACAGGGGCTTGATCCGGGTAATCGACAAAACTAAGGTCGAGGTGTGCGAATTCAAATCCGTAATATGCTTCAAATTTGCGAACACGATCGATACGCGCAAGCTCGCCGTTTGCAATAAAACCCATTTTAGAACTGGGGTCTAGCCAGAAGTAGTTGTTTTTGACAACCATCAGTAAATCGCCTTTCTCGAGGACCTCTTCTCGGTAAAACAAACGGTTCCTGATTTCGAGGTTCCATTGATTGGCGCGTTTGTTGGCTAGTGTAAGTAAGATGGTTTCGTCTGAACCCACCCTCGCAATCGATTGTTCGAGGTAATCCTGAAAATCGCCGCCGTCTATTTTCTTGACACTCGCATCAGACAATGAATGCACCATTGGCAAAAGCGGCAATTCAAATGCCTGCTTCTGACGCAAATAGGTAGCTGCAGTTAAAATTCCCGAACTTTCTTGAACGCGCACAACCTGAGTAAGGTGGCTGTGCCAAATGGTAAGCGACGGAAAGGCCTCGGCTAAGGTTTGTGGTTCGAGCGCAATGCTCTGCTCTTGCCCAACAGGAGGGAGCTGCCCGGGATCACCGATAAAAATGAGGTGACAATTTTCTCCGTTGTACACATAATTGAGCAGGTCTTCGAGCACATTTGTGGCCTCATGGGGAGAAGCCGCAGCGAGCATCGAGGCTTCATCTACAAAAAAGAGGGTGTTTTTGTGTAAGTTTTTGGCTAAAGTAAGGCCTTGTGCGCTGAATTCACCACCGGAAAAGTAAATATGTCGGTGGATGGTACTGGCAGGGAAACCCGCATAATTGGAAAGTACTTTTGCTGCCCGTCCTGTTGGCGCTAATAATTTAAAAGGCAATTGCTCTTGGCGCATTTGACCCACTAAATGGGCAATGAGCGTAGATTTACCCGTACCAGCAAACCCCGTAAGCACCCATAACTTGCGCGCTTCTTGGGCGCGAATAAAAAGCAAAAACTGCGCGAGCGCTTGTTCTTGATCAGGAGTAAAGGTGAGTTGTGGGTTCATGAATACGCGCTTCTGTGCCTTAACAAAATTAAATATTGTAGCTTTGCACTTAGGCTATTAGCCCAAAGACTTATAAACAAGCCATGTCGCGTTTGGTACTTCATTTTACGGAATCTACGCTTTTACTGCTCGAACAAGCAGAAGAAACCGTATTGAGCACCTCGCTGCTGCTCGAAACCAATAAGCCTTTTGCGCGCGAACGCATGGCTGGGCCCATCAAAGAAGCGATGGCCAAACTGCCTCTAGCTCACACGCTTTGGTTTGGGCCGCAATACACGCTTTTTCCGAGGGCTTTATTTGATCCAAACCAACTGAGCGCCTACTACGAACTCAACCAAGGGGCCCTACCTGAGCAGCACCACCTGACTTATCAAATCATTGAGTCGCTGGACCTCGTTTTTATTTACAGCATTCCTGTCTGGCTCTATGATTTTGCCAAATACGAATTGCAAGTGCCACAGGTTCAGCATAGTCTCGCGCTTCAACTCGCTCACTTGAGTACTCAAAACCAGACAGACCGCGTCGTTTTGCTTATTGAAGCGCAGCATTTTGTGCTGTTGGCCATTAAAGACCGCAAACTCTTATGTTGTACGGCAAATGAGTATCAACAACCTGCTGATTTACTCTATTTCTTACTAGCGCATCAACAGAAACTACAACTGCCGGCTAATCTGAACCTTGACATTTACGACGCTAGCCAGCAATTTGACTACACGGCCTTTGAAGCCCTCATGAGGCACTTCAAAGATTTTGAGCATTTTTCTTGCCATTTTTACGACACCCCCACTTACCAAAAACATATTTTGTGCGCATCATCAGAGGATCTTTAAAAGGCAAGCGCTTTGCCACTCCGCCGGGCTTTCCTTCTCGTCCAACAACAGACTACGCCAAAGAAGGGCTTTTCAATATGCTCGACAATATGCTCGACCTCAACGACCTGCGTGTTTTAGATCTCTGCGCTGGCACAGGTAATATCTCCTTTGAATTTGTGAGTAGAGGTGCCGCACATTTGCTTGCCATTGACAGCCACCCGCGCTGTGTGCAATACCTCAAACAAAATATCCAAACGCTGCAAATTAGCGCAGCCATGCAGGTTTACAAATCAGATTGCGTCATTTATTGTAGGAATGCCAAAAATGTTCAGTACGACCTCATCTTTGCAGATCCTCCTTATCATTTAGGTTTCCACGACGAACTCATCGAAACCATTTTTCAAAAAGACCTCCTGCATCCCGAAGGATTAGTCGTCATTGAACATGGCAAGCAACATGATTTCTCTACAATACGGCAATTTGATGCTTGCCGAAACTTTGGAAATGTTTACTTTAGTTTTTTTAAGCACAAGCCATGAAACGCTGTCTTTTCCCGGGAAGTTTTGATCCTTTTACCAAAGGCCATGAAGCCATCGTGCATCAAGCGCTCAGTTTGTTTGACGAAGTAGTGATTGGCGTCGGAATCAACTCCAAAAAACAAGGTCTCTTCGCCACCGACAAAAAAATCGCACACATTCAATCTCTGTTCCGTGGTCAGGCTAATGTAAACGTCTATTCCTTTCAAAAACTTACCGTTGAGTTTTGCAAAGAAATCGGGGCAACGCATATTGTAAGAGGCTTGCGCGATGCCAAAGACTTCGAATACGAGCGCAGCATTGGCCACATGAACCACGCCATCTCAGGTATCGATACCGTCTTTTTCTTGACTGCCCAAGCACATAGCGCAATTAACTCAAGTATCATCCGAGAAATGTATCAGAATGGAGCGGATATCTCACCGTTTGTAACGAATCCTGAAGAGCTCGTTTGATGCAAGTGCAGCTTCGAATTTTGTTGTGTTTTTTCCTTTTCGCTTTGCCTATTTTGGGGCAAGTTCAACTCCGCGGGCTTTCGTTTTGGAATGAACCAGAACTCAATATCTATCAAATTGAAAATCATTTAAGCCAAGAAAAAAAATGGTTGCAGCGCGTAGTGCCCGATACCATGGGTATTTTTAATGCGCAGCTAGATATTCAAAACATCACCACGCTTCAGATTTGTGGTCGAAATAAATGTGCATGGCTTTATGCCCAGCCCAAAGGACGCTATATCATCGAATTGCCATTAGAGGAAGCGAATACCTACTACAACAACGACATGCAAGAAATCGAGCTTCTTTTTTACAAACTCGATTCAACGGACATCAATTACCGCATTCTCGGTTTTGAAGCCTGGATGGACAACTATATTTCAGATATTTATCAGCTCAAAGACATTCGCAGCAACGAGTTCATTTTAAAAGTCCTTGCCTTCAAAGCAGAAACAGCTGCCGTATATGGAAATGAAACCAATGAATTTCTTCGCGACTACATCAAGTATAGTGTCGGGTTAACCATCGATAACTTCTCCGTTATTGGCGGACCTTCCAAAGAAGATAAATACGAATTTTATCTTCAAACCGATAGCGTCGATTTCAAACAACCAAAACTCATCGAGTACGCCCAACTCTTTTACGAAGATTATGAATCACAAGTTGATCAAAATGTACGCAACGCCATCTTTATTGCGCTTCAGGCCAATAGTTTAGAGTCACTTATTGGCGCACTGCAGCAAGACCCTTACATATACAACACAGAATGGGCTGAGTTTGTGGCACTTCAAATAATCTTGAAACTAGAACAAACCAAACGCATCGAAAAAGAACTTGCGCTAGATCTACTGACCGTTTTGTCACAAAATGCAAAGCAATATGGTTTGCGCAGCGCAGCATCTATTTTTGCGCAACAATTAAACAAGCTCAACTACGGGCAAATTTGGAATTGCTCGGCCTATGAAAAGCAATATGGCCTGAGCCTAGCACCGAATCAATATATTTACCTGCATCACTACATCCCGGGCAATCAAAAGTGTATTGCCGAAATGGCTGCACTTAAGCGGTTGGCAGAACGCTACAACAACAAAGTCCAAATTCTCACTTTTTACCCTGCAGAACAAACCTGGACTAATGCAGACAAGAAAGCGTTTGAAGGCGCGAAATGGCAACGCATAGCATTACCAAAAAATGCAGAACTATGGAAACAATTGAGTTGGACCACCGCGCCAGCTTATATCCTCCTTGATCCCCAACGCAAAGTTCTGTATTTAGACGCACTCGGCCCCTTGCCCAATGCGCGCACACAAACTATAGATTTGATTTTAGGTCAGTTGCTCGGCAATTAATCTTGAGTAGGCAAAACATACTTTATATTGTACTTGCCTTCTGCATCTTTGAACAACTCATAGCTGTTTTGTTGCCTTAGGAGCCAATCTACAAATGCTCCATCTAATCCGGCAGTATCGAGCACAATCGTTTCAAAATCGCCTTTAATTGCGCTTGTTTTCTTGCGCATTTCCTTTAGATACATCAGCTGCACTAAATCCCATTCTGACTCTTTCTGTGAGGCCGAAACAATGATTTCTTTTTCACCATCATAAACAAAGACGCCAACCCGATTATAACGACTCAAAGCATCGGTGCAGTCTTCGCATTTGCGCTCAAAACGACAAACTGGGTCTGGCAATGCAATGGGTTTCACTTCTGGTAATTGCAATGCTTGTACTTGCTTTTGCAAAGTACTTGAAATAAGAGGTTGCGTAACAACAGATTGAGTTGTTTCAAATGTAATACCCGCTGCGGTAAGTTGTTTGGCTTGTGCCAAATCGATGCGCTTTCCTTGGTAATAGGCCACAATGAATGCGTCTTTAATGCCTTTTGCAACAGCTTCTTGCTGTCTAGTCTTAGCCGACTTCAGGTTGTCGAATTTTCCGCTCGCATAACGGTATTGACCTTTGGCTGTCTTGGCCTCAATTAATTCAGTGAGACCTAATTGTGCTTCGCTGCTTAGCGGTCGGTTGTATACTCCTACTTGAACGGTATAGTACAAGCCCTGGCCTGGCGCTGCAAAGGGGCGTTGTGTAGCTATATTGCTTGTTGCAACAGTTACATTCTTTTCAAGTGCGCGACCTTGCGCCAGACTCAGGCGATTACAATTCTGATATGCAACAACAAAGGCGTCGGCATATCCTAATTTTCTGATGAGCGCTTGTTGCTGCAAGGCTTCAGCCGATGATCTAAAATAGCCAGCCATATAAACAGTCAGGCCATTCGCCAAGACCTTTCCATCTACAGGAGTGAATTCTCGAAAACGCTCGGCAGGCACCGGCTTTCTGAACGCACCTACTTGCACCCGAAATACCAAACCTTCTGGGCACGGCACTCCAACTGGCAGTGGAGTATTGGCTGCAGCAGCCCGCAAAGCAGGTGTTTGCATCGTAAATACGGTAGCTTGGCTCGCATTCTCGCCAAAATAAGCACCCCCACTTTCTTTATTCAGCGAAAACGTCTCAATGTCGGGTCTGTAATTCTGGGCAAGCAGTGCCTCTAATTTCAGCTGATTAGGAACCTCAAGTAAGGCCTGTTTTTGACTATACAACTGCTTTTGCAAAGTTGCTTGGGCAGTGAGCAAGTTCGTGAGTTGCTGCGTTTGCTTTGGATCAAAGTTGGATTCAATTGCTCTGATTTGAGCTTGATTTTGGACCAACTCGGCCTTCGTCTGCTCGTATATCTGCCGTTTAGTGACGTAAGCAACATAAGCCTGAATTTCTTGCTCCAAAGTTAATTCCGAAACCCGACCTTCATTTGAAGTAGACGCAGCAACAGAAGCCTTTGGAAGGGTTAGCTCCTGATCCAAAGCCACCAGCGCTTCATTCGACAACCCAAGGTGTTCAATCACCGGAAGATCATTTGGAGTATCTTCTAAATTTAACTCCTTTAAGGCGCCGATTTGCGTTTCAAAACGCGCGATTTGCGCCTCAATCAATAGCGCTTCATTTTCGTTCGCTTGATTCGAAGTTTGATTTGAAACCTCATTCGAGGATTCATTTGAAACTGGATTTGAACCTTGATTCGAGGTTTGATTTGCTACCTCATTCGAAACTACATTCGAGGATTCATTTGAAACTTGATTTGAACCTTGATTCGAGGTTTGATTTGCTACCTCATTAGAAACTGCAGTCGAGGATTCATTTGAAACTTGATTTGATCCTTGATTTGATCCTTGAATCGAAGTTTGATTTGAAACCTCATTTGAAACTACATTCGAGGATTCAT
>JACCDI010250822.1_pt1 | contig 23024 bp, 19 predicted proteins | sample 7442791 | NCBI WGS metagenome assembly JACCDI01 (sample SAMN15323434, study PRJNA562643) | freshwater metagenome | isolation source: river surface water | place: USA:Blue River Watershed | collected 2017-08-15
AACTCGGGCTCCTTCAGCGGGTAGGGCATCACCACTTCCTCGCCATTCGCGAGGTGATAGGTCTTGGCTGTCGGAATCGGCGGCCAGCCCTCCATCTTGGTGCTGCGGCCGGTGCCCGGGTCGAGCGGGTAGCCGTCGCGATGGTTCTCCTGCAGCAGGTAGTACAGCAGGCCTGCGAAGAATGCCCAGAACAGATACAGCACCAGTTGTGCCACATCGACGTATTGCGTGATTGCGCCTGTTCCCATGTTGCGCCTCCTTTTCTCGGTAAAGCGTTCGGATCCCATGCTGGCGATCGCGGCACATCGTCGAACAGACGATGTAATGACGACGGTTAGCGTTGCATCAGACCGGGAATTCGGCGAGGCCGAACTTGCCGGGCGTTGTTGCCGGTGCTGCGGTTGTTGCCTGTGATGCGGCGGTGCGGCGGGCCAGCGGGCCGATCGCAACCAGTACGAAGAACAACAGATACATCTCGACGTGATAAACAAAGCTGTAACCGGTGATCGGGGACGCCAGTGACTCGCCGAGCCAGCCGCCGGTGGCCAGCGCCGATACCGTGTCCTTGATCACGCCGCCCAGCGCAACCGATGCGCCGGCAGCGGTCGCCTGCACCGCGCCCCAGGCGCCGAGCGCCATGCCGGCCGAGTCGCCGACTTGCAGGTTCATGGCCATCGTCAGCGTGCCGACCGAGAACAGGCCGCCACCGACACCGATCAGGAAGGCGCCAGCGCGGAACAGGTTCGGGGCTTCGAGCGGCGCGGAGAAGATCACCAGCGCAAAGGCCGGCAGCCCGGCCAGTGCGCCGAGCGCGGCGAGTCGGCTGGCGTCCGTGCCGCGCGACAGCATGCGCGCAGCAATCGCAAAGGCGAGCAGCGCGCCGCAGGCGGTGAGCGCGGTCAGCAGGCTGGTGGCGCCGACGCCGAGGTGCAGCACCTGACCGCCATACGGCTCGAGGATGATGTCCTGCATGTTGAACGCGCAGGTACCGAGGCCGACGGTCCACAGGAAGCGGCGCACGCCGGGACGGTTCGCATATTCACGCCAGTGCAGGCTGAAGTTGTTGTCCGGCGGCGGCGCCTGCCGGGCGCGGTCGCGGTTCATCGCTTCCTGCTTCCACAGCGCGTTCAGGTTCAGCATCACGACGGCAACCGCCGAACCCTGCACCACCTGCACCAGCCGCAGCGGCGAGAAATCAGCCAGCAGCCAGCCGAACAGCAGGCCGCTGCCGACCAGACCGAGCAGCAGCATCGTGTACATCAGCGCGACCACGCGCGGCCGCGTCTCGGGCGACGCGAGGTCCGTGGCCAGCGCGAGGCCGGCGGTCTGCGTGACCTGCATGCCCATGCCCACCATCAGGAAGGACAGGCCGGCGCCGATGCGGCTGACCCAGACCATGCCGGGCTGCGGCTCGGACACCGCCAGCAGGCCGAAGGGCATGATGGCAAGGCCGCCGAAAAGCATGAGGCTGCCTATCCACAGGTAGGGCAGGCGGCGCAGGCCAAGCGCGGAGCGATGGGTGTCGGAGCGGAAGCCGATCAGTGCGCGCAGCGGCGCCGACACCAGCGGGAGAGCAACGGACAGCGCGACCCACCAGGCCGGCACGCCGAGCTCGACGATCATCACGCGGTTCAGGGTGCCGACCAGCAGCGCGGTCGCAAGGCCGATGGAGAATTGGAACAGCGACAGCCGCAGCAGCCGGCCCAGCGGCAGGTCCGGCGTTGCCACATCGGCAAAGGGCATCCAGCGCGCATCAAGCGACGAGGTGAACTTCCGGAACAAGGTCTGCAGCGGCTTCATGGCAGGGCGTGCGCGGTTCCCGGGGGCGGATGCCCCAATGACGGATACGGCCAATGTAGTGCCGGCAAGCCATTATGTCAATAAAAGCTTACACACAGATTGTAAGAATAAATTGACTCAAGCGTCAGGATTGGCCATGCTCGGGGTGTGCCGCACCACGGCACAACGTAGCAAGCAATGCCATTCCTCTTCGGGCGCCAGTTATCTGGCGCCCTTTTTTTCGCTGCCAAGGGGAGAAAGCCCGGCCGCCTCACAGCCGGAACGCGACCACGGTCACGTCGTCGCGCGGCATTTGCGCGCCGCGCCAGCGGTCGAATTCTTCGCGCAATGCCCGCGCGATGTCTGTGGCCGGTGCCTGCCCCATCGCCGCCAGTACCTGCTCGATGCGCCGGTAGCCAAACGAGGTCGGCACCGCGGTCTCGCCGCCGACCTGGTCGGTGAAACCATCGGTGGCAACCACGAAAGCGTCGCCGGGCTGGTAGTGGATCAACTGGTCGTCGGGCCAGTCCTCGTCGGCCGGCGGCTGCCGGTAGCCGAGGCTGGCGCGGGTCGCGCGGTGCCGGACCACGCTGCCATCCGCCTTCAACTGGAAGACGCCGATTTTCGCGCCGGCGAACAGGATCTCCTGGCGCTCGCGATCGATGCGCATGATCATCGCGTCGCAGCCATCGTCACTCTCGCCATCGTCGGTGTCCTGGTTAAGGCCCGCGCGCACCAGGAAGTCCAGCGACAGCAGGGCGTCGGCCGGGTGTGCGTCCGGGTCGTTCGAATAAACCCGCTCCAGCGAGTTGCTGACCAACAGCGACAGCATCGCACCGGGCACGCCGTGCCCGGTGCAGTCGGCGACCGCGATCGAGTAGGGGCCTTCGCGATGCGATGACGACAGCCACCACAGGTCGCCGCCGATGGTATCGCGCGGCTCCCAGATCACGCCGATCGACGCGAAACGGCCATCGATGCGGTGCTGGCGCGGCAGCTGGCTGCGCTGCAGTCGGCTCGCGTAGTTGACTGAGCTGACCACGAACTGATGCACTTCCTCGAGCTCGCGATGCTGCGCTTCCAGTTCGCGCGTGCGTTCCTGAACGGTGGCCTCGAGCACGCGGTTCTGGCTCGAGATCAACTCCTGCTGTGATTGCATGCTCTTCGTGAGCTCATCCTGCAGCCAGCGCGAGCGCGCGACCACCGCCAGTGCCATGATCAGCGCCTCGCAGACGACGCCAAACCCCTGCATCGAGTTCGAGTCCTTGAGCTGGAAGAACACGCCGACGTCGGGCAGTGACGCTACCGGCGACGGCAGACCGACGATCCCGAGCAGGAACAGCGAGCGGAAGAACACATAGGGAATCATCGCGAGCATGAAGAACTTCGCGATGGTCATCCCTTCGCGCAGCCGGATGTACGCGCAGGCGTAGATACCGAGCAGCACCGCCAGCAGCCAGATGAACAGCGGATTCCACAGCCAGTTCGGCGGTATCGTGTGCCGTGTCGACAGGTTGAAACTGACGTGCAGGATGTAGAACACGATCCAGCAGGTGCTGAAAAGGTAGAACTTCGGAAAACGCGTTCGCAGGTCAAGGAAGGATCGCGCGAACAGCACATACGCAATGCTTTGCCCGCCGGTCATGATGTATGCAAAGACGATACGTGCCGACAGTCCGCTCGATGTCGTTCCCCATTGATCGAAGCCGAAGAAGAATTCACCGAAGCGCTGGCCGTCATGCACGCCCAGTGTCATCACGCTGAAGAAAGCGAAGATGATCCAGATGCCATACAGCAGACCGGCGCGGTCGCGATTGCGGTAATACGAGTACCAGCCAAAGAAGGCCAGCGCGAACAGCGCGCCGGCCAGCGCGCCTTCGATGTACATGCCGAAGCGCCGCATCTCGAGATAGCGCGGATGGTCGACGACGCTGAAGAAATTGAACTGATTCGGCAGGAAGCGCTGGTCCAGCTCCACCTTCGCATAGACCCGCAAGGTCTCGCCGCGGCGCAAGGGCAGCAGGATGTACTGGCTGCCGGCCGGCGGTTCGTGCACGAGGAAAGGGTTGGAACGGATCAGTTCGTTTTGCGGCGCGTGCTGTATGTAATTGCGTTCATAGTTTTGTCGTTCGCCATTGGCATGCACGACATGGACGCGCAGGTCCCGCAAGCCGAAGGTGCGGTTGGACAGACGGAAGTCACGGTCGCGCGCCAGCGTATTGCGGAGCTCGAAGCTCACCCAGTAGCGTTGGGTGGATTCGAGCTTTGCGATGGACGCAGCCGGGACGAAGCGTTCGCTGGCTGCGATGGCTTCCTCGATGCGCAAAGTCTGCTCACCCTCGACGAGCACGTCGAGTTGCGTGGGCTTCAATGGAATGATGATCGGGGTGTTCTCGCCGAGGACTACGGGCTCGGCGCTCAACGCAGCAACGGGCGGGCACAGCACTGACAGCGCGGCCAGCAGTGCCGCGAACATCGTTTTTTTCATTGTTTTTCTCCAGTCCGCAGCGAGGCGAGGGCCGGGGTGCCTGAGGTCTCCAGGGTCTCTTGTATGCAGGCACGTTCAACGACAACTCACTCTACACGCGAAGGTGCTTGCCATTGGCGCAATTCGTACGCGCTGTCGCGGTCGCTCGCAGCACTGCAGCGGCGCAGCATGACAGCCGTTTTCAACGTCAAGGGTGCCAATGAAAAAGACTTGGCAGTCATCTTTAAAACCAAATATTAGTCATATAAAACAATGACTTGCATCATAAAACCGGTCTTGAAAATGCAATAATAGAAACTATGATTTCCTTTGTGCGACGCAATAATTTCTATTGACAGGGATATTTCGTCGCGTAAAATCCGCCCTATTGCAGTGCACAAACCAAGCATCGATGTCGCCAAACGGAGAAGACCATGAACCTGAATTTCAATGTTGATCAGCTGTCGAAAGCCACCAAGACCCAGATCGAGAGCCAGCTGCAAGCTGTGTCCGGCATGACCGAGCAAGCGCTGCACACCGTGTCGGGCCTGGTCGAGCTGAACATCGCCACCGTGAAGGCATCGCTGGAAGACGTGTCGACCGTGACTCAGGAAGTGCTGGCGGCGAAAGACCCGCAAGCTGCGCTGGCCGTGCTGCAGTCGCATGCGCAGCCGACCGCCGACAAGGCAGCGTCCTACGCCCGTCACGTTGCTGCGATCGCCTCGAAAGCCCAGGCTGATCTGGCGGAAGTCGCGAAGGCACGTGCTGCCGAGACCAGTGCCCACGTCAACGCGCTGATCAACGACCTGACCAAGACCGCGCCGGCCGGTACCGAGTCCTTCGTCGACGCGATGAAGCACGGCGTCGCCAACGCCAGCGCTGCTTACGAGCAGTTCATCAAGATGGCGCAGACCTCGTACGACAAGTACCAGGAACAACTGCACGAGATGAGCAGCCAGTTCGCACCGGTCGCCAAGGCTCCGGCGAAAGCAAAGAAAGTCGCTGCCTGATCATCGGCTGCTGAACAAGGCAAGGACTGCATCGCAGTCCTTTTTTTTCGCCGCTTGCCTGCGCGATGTGCGCGCGTTTTCAGCCGCGTCATTCATCGATTGCCAATCAATGGCAAAATCCTCCGTGATCACTGCATCCGTCTGCCTGCCATGACGGACATCGATGCGAGACAACAAGAGGAAAACGATGAAACGCCTGCTGCCACTGCTGGCCCTGTTGCTGGCCTGCGATGCCTTTGCCGAGAACTGGGAGCGTTATGCACGCAACCGCGAGGCGACGCTGTATTACGACAAAGTGCGCCGCGTCGCGATGAGCGGCATGGCCATCATCTGGGACTTGCATGACCTGACGACCGAGGCCAGCGAGCAGGGCAAGTCCTATCGCTCCGTGCTTTATCCCACCGAATACAACTGCCGTCACTTGCGCAAGCGCGTGCTGAGCGTGCTGAAGATGGATGGCCGCATGGGCGGCGGATCCGTGGTGTCGGAAAACACGATGGTTGGCGAGTGGCTTGATGTGCCGCCGTCCACCCCCGAGGCTGAACTGATGCGCATCGCGTGCTCGACCGACGCGGCTGGCTGAATCAGACGCGCTCGAACACCGCAGCAATGCCCTGACCGCCACCGATGCACATCGTCACCAGGCCGTAGCGCTTGCTGGTGCGCTGCAGTTCATACAGGCACTTGATGGTGATGATGGTGCCGCTTGCGCCCAGCGGGTGGCCGAGCGCAATCGCGCCGCCGTTCGGGTTGGTGCGTGCCGGATCGAGATCCAGACCACGGCAAACGCCCAGCGACTGCGCTGCAAAGGCTTCGTTCGATTCGATCACATCCATCTGGTCCAGCGTCAGGCCGGCGCGTTGCAACGCGATCTTTACCGCCGGGATCGGGCCGGTACCCATCAGCGACGGCTCGACGCCGGCCACTGCGTACGACACCAGGCGCGCCAGCGGCTTGGCATTCGCGCGCGCAGCGGCGCCGGCTTCCATCAATACGCAGGCCGCCGCGCCATCGTTCAGGCCGGATGCATTGCCGGCGGTGACCGTGCCATCCTGCTTCACGAAGGCCGGGCGCAGTGCGGAAAGTGACTCGACCGTGGTGCCTGCTTTCGGGTGCTCGTCGGTGTCAAAGCTGACCACGCCCTTGCGGGTCTTCAGCTCGATCGGCACGATCTGCGATTTGAAGTAGCCGGCCTCGATCGCCGCGATCGCCTTGCGCTGGCTGTCAGCGGCAAACTGGTCCTGCTCTTCACGGCTGATGTTGTACAGCTTCGCGACATTCTCTGCCGTGATGCCCATGTGCCCGCCGCCGAAGGGATCATTCAGCGCGCCGAGCATCATGTCGACCGCGCCGGCATCACCCATGCGCGCGCCCCAGCGCGCGGCGGTCAGGTTGTACGGTGCGCGGCTCATGGTCTCGACACCGCCGCCGATCGCGATATCGGCATCGCCGAGCTGGATCGCATTCGATGCGGTGACGATCGCCTGCAGGCCCGAACCGCACAGACGGTTCAGCGTCAGCGCCGCCGATTCCTTGGCCATGCCGGCGTTGATGCCGGCCACGCGCGACACATACATGTCACGCGGTTCGCAATTGATCACATGGCCGAGCACGATCTGCTGCGCGGCGGCGGCTTCGATGCCTGCGCGCTCGATCGCGGCCTTGACGGCGATGGTCGCCAGTTCGGATGCAGCCATGTCCTTCAGCGAACCGCCAAAGGTGCCGATCGCGGTACGCGCTGCGCCAACGACGAGCACCTCTCTTTGTTGAGCCATGATATTTCCTTGTTGGTTTGTAAACGGGCAGATGGGCCCTGCACGGAGCCTGCTGCCGGGCGGCCCCGTGACAGTCGACGAGGCACCAAGGCCGAGAGTGTACATCCCGATGCTGCGATGCGGAATTCGGAACGGAAAAAAATGGCCTTCCAAAAAATCCAAGGCCGGTGGGCTGCTTCTGCGCCAGAATCAGCCGGAACTCCCCGTCCTCCCGGCAGGCCGGTGTCGGCGGAGCCGAGATCCCTGATTCACCCGGCCGGCCTGTTCGGCGCCATCACTTGCGAATCCCCACTGATGTCATCCCCTGTTGCCGGAAAAATCGCAGCGTCCCTGCTGGACATTGACTACCTCGAATGGAACCCGGCCGGCGCGCGCACCGCCGTGCTGGTGCATGGCTGGCCAGATTCGGTGCGTACCTGGTTCGGTGTCGCGCCCGTGCTCGCCACAGCGGGCTGGCGTGTGCTCGCGCCATCGCTGCGCGGCTTTGGCGGAACACGCTTTCGCGATGCGAGCACGCCGCGCAGCGGCGAACTGGTAGCGCTGGGCCGCGACCTGATCGACTTCGTTCACGCATTGAAGCTCGACAAGCCGGCGCTGGTCGGTCATGACTGGGGCGCACGCGCGGTGGCCAATGCGGTTGGGCTGGTGCCTGATGTGGCGTCGCAGATGGCGATGGTGTCAGTCGGCTATGGCACCAATGATCCGTCGCAGCCCATGCCCTTCGAGCAGGCGCGCTGCTACTGGTATCACTGGTTCATGGCCACGCCGCTGGGGGAGAAGACCGTGCGCGCCGATCCGCGCGGTTTTGCGCGCACGATGTGGGAGACCTGGTCACCGCCGGGCTGGTATGACGACGCCGAATTCAGCGCGACTGCGGCGGCCTTCGACAATCCCGACTGGCTGGACGTGACGCTGCATTCCTACCGGCATCGCTGGGGCCATGCGGCGGGCGACCCGCGTTATGCAGCTGACATCGCGGCATTGAAGCCGCTGCCCGTGATCGCGACGCCGACATTAGTGATCCATGGCGGCGCGGATTCGGTGAACCCGGTGGCGTCCTCAGCGGGCAAGGAAGCATGGTTCAGCGGCGCTTATCGTCGCGTGGTGTTCGATGGCATAGGCCACTTCCCGCAGCGCGAAGCGGCTGCGCAAGTGGCCGACGAGTTGCTGCGCTTCTTCAGATGACGGCATGCACCGGGTCTCGCAGTAGTTTAGTCACAGAGTCCGGGTGTCATCTAGGCATTGCACATTTGGTCAATACAGCAAGCGCGTGCGTGCGGCGACGCCCGCGATCACCACGGCCAGCAAGCCGACAAAGCCAATGGCCGCCTGCAGACCGACCCCGTGCGCGATTGCGCCAAGCAGTGGCGGGCCCATCAGGCTGCCGGAATAGCTCATGGTCGCGACGCCGGCCAGCGCGACCGTGCCTTCACGTCCTGCGGCGCTGAACACGAAGGGGAATACCAGCGACAGGCCGACACCGGCAATCGCGAAACCAAGCAGTGCCGTCAGCGGCCCCGCAGCACTGGTAGCGATGAACAGGCCGGCAGCGGCCAGCAGTGCACCCCCCGACACCAGCCGCTTTGCGCCATGTCGCGCCTTCAGGCGATCCCCGACCAGCCGCGAAAGCAGCATCATCGTCGAGAAAGCCAGCAGCGACAGCGGCGCGAAGCCATCCGACACGCCGAAATGATCCTTCATGAAGAGGCCGGCCCAGTCGGCGATGCTGCCTTCGGCGATCGCGCCGAGGAAGCCCAGCGATCCCAGCAGTGCGAGGCCACCCCGTGGAAGGACGAAGCTTTTTTTTGCGATGCGCTCGCCGCCGTCGGTGGGCAGCAGCGTCGTGCCAAAGGCCAGCAGCAGCGCAAATGGCAGCGCCAGCATTGCGTAGTGCAGCAGCGGTTTCACTTGCAGTCCCGCCATCATGCTGCTGAGTGCGACACCGGCGAGGCCACCTGCACACGCGCACGCATGCAGTGTTGCCATCATCGACTGGCCACGGCTTTTTTCCTGATGCGCAGCGACGGCATTCATGCCGACATCAAACGTGCTGGCGGTAATGCCCAGCATCAGCACCGCAGCCATCAGCAGGGGCACGGTCGGCGCGGCACCGATTGCCAGCAGCACCAGCAGCAGCGCCAGCCCTGATATCAGCATGCTGATGCGTCCACCGAAGTGCGCCATCAGTCGCGCTGACACCGGGAACGACAGCACTGCACCGAGGCCGCCCATCAGCAGCACCATGGATAGCGCCGAGTGCGATACCTGCACGCCATCGCGCAAGGCCGGGATCCTCCCGACCCATGAGCCCATGATCATGCCGAACCACCCAAACAGACCGGGCAGCGCGTATCGCTGCAGCCGGAAGCCGACTAGGGCAGGGGCGGGTCGTGGTATCGCAAGGTTCGGCGCAGGCAGCAGGGACATGATCAAAAGGAAGAATTACCGGTGGCAATTCCCCTTTGTTCATGGCCTGTGGAAATAGTTTCTGTGCAGAAGAAAAAATCTTGCGTGACCCTCTGGCTGCAACGGCAAGGCAAGGATCACCGCGCGCTGTCAGCGCGTAGCTGCATCAAGCTTGCTGCAGGAACTGATTTCCACGCGGCGCTGTTGGCGAACAAGATCGCGCGCGCGACGGTCAGATACAGGCTTGCCAATCCCTCAACGCGAGCCGGAGCCTGCGTGCAGACCTTGATCGTCTTCTCCCATTTGCGCTGGGACTTTGTGTACCAGCGGCCGCAACAGCTGATGTCGCGGCTGGCGCGGCACTACCGGATCGTTTTCATCGAGGAGCCCGAGCCTTCCGAAATTGCCGACGAGACGGGCTGGCACGTCAGTGATCCGCTGCCGGGGCTGACGGTATGGCAGTGGTCGGGGCTGTCTGCAGAGCGAGGCTTTGTGCATGACGCTTTGCGACAGCTGCGCACAAAGCTGGCTGAACTGAGCAAGCAGTATCCGTTGCACCTCGCATGGCTGTACACGCCGATGGCGATGCCCTTGCTCGATGCGCTGGATCCGCAGCTGGTGATCTACGACTGCATGGATGAGCTGTCCGCCTTCATGAATCCGCCAGCCGGACTGATCGCCCGCGAGCGTGAATTGCTGGCGCGCGCTGACCTGGTGTTCACGGGTGGGCCGGGGCTCTATGCGTGCAAGCGCATGCAGCATGCGAACGTGCATTGCTTCCCCAGCAGCGTGGACAGCGCGCATTTCAGGAAGGCGCTTGACCGCAAGATCGCCTATGCGCCGCACGCAACTCTGTCAGGGCCGAGGCTGGGATTCTTCGGCGTCCTCGACGAACGATTCGATACCGCGCTCATCGCCGGCATCGCCGATGCGCATCCGGAATGGCAGCTGGTGCTGGTCGGCCCGGTCGCCAAGATCGACCCGACGTCGCTTCCGCAGCGTCCCAACATCCATTACATGGGACAACAGCCGTACGAAATACTGCCGGCCTTTCTTGCGTCGTGGGACCTATGCCTGATGCCGTTCGCGATCAATGACGCGACCCGCTTCATCAGTCCGACCAAGTCGCTGGAGTACATGGCGGCCGAGCGGCCAGTGGTCAGCACAGCAGTCAGGGACGTGGTGGCGATGCATGCCGATACGGTCGCCATCGCGCACACCGTGCCGGACTTAATTCGTTGCTGCGAGGAGGCGCTGGCGATGCCCGCCGCCGAGCGCCAGCAAAAGATACGGCAAATGCGCGCCAAGCTGCGACGCACCTCGTGGGACGCGACCGTGAGCGACATGCACCGGCTGATACTGGAAGCGCAGGGCATGCCGGCAGCGGCCGGTTCAGGCGCATCCGGATGAATGACGGCATCGCCTTGTGGGGTGGCGTCGAGTGCACCATCAATCGCGTGCGTGAACACTACTTCAGTCAGCTGCACAGGAGTGGTCATGTGCATCGCATCGATGACCTTGACCGTTTCGCTTCGCTCGGGATCCGGGCCTTGCGCTACCCGGTGCTGTGGGAACACATTGCCCCGGACGGCATGGAGAATGCCGACTGGTCATGGGCGGATACGCGGCTGGTCGAACTGAAAAAACTCGGCATCGAAGCCATCGTCGGGTTGGTGCACCATGGCAGCGGACCACGCAGCACCAGCCTCGGCGATCCGGCGTTCGGCGACAAGCTGGCCGTGTACGCGGGCGAAGTTGCCGCGCGCTACCCGTGGATATCGATGTACACCCCGGTCAATGAGCCGCTCACCACGGCGCGATTTGCCTGCCTGTACGGCCTCTGGTATCCGCATGAGCGCAGCGATGCGAGCTTCGTGCGCGCGGTGATGAATCAATGCCGCGGCATCGTGCTCGCGATGCAGGCGATACGCCGGATCAATCCGGAAGCCCGGCTGGTGCAGACCGACGACCTCGGCAAGACCTGGGGAACGCCGGAGATGGGCGCGCTGGTCGATCTGTACAACGAGCGCCGCTGGCTCGCGTGGGACTTGTTGTGCGGCCGTGTGGCGCGCGGCCATCCGCTGTGGGCCTACCTGATCGAGACCGGCATTCCCGAACGAGAGTTCGCATGGTTCTGCGAACATCCGTGCCCACCGGACCTGATCGGCGTGAATTACTACATCACCAGCGAACGCTGGCTGGACCATCGTACCGGCTTGTACCCGGTATCCCATGTCGGCAGCTATCGCGGCTTCCACTGTGCCGACATAGAGACGCCGCGCGCTTTTGCAGTGCCGACGCCGGGCATCGCGCCGCTGCTGCACGAGTGCTGGTCGCGCTATCGCATGCCGATCGCGGTCACCGAGGCGCACATCGATGCGCATCGCGAAGATCAGCTGCGCTGGCTGCTGGAGATCTGGCGCGCCGCCGAGAGCGTGCGGGACGAGGGCGTCGCGCTGCGGGCAGTGACCATCTGGGCGTTGCTGGGTTCCTTCGACTGGAACAGTCTGGTCACGGTGGAGCGCGGCTATTACGAGCCCGGCCCCTTCGACGTGAGATCGGCCCCGCCGCGGATGACGGTCTATGCAACGCTGATGCGCGAACTGGCCACCGGCCGCGTGCCGTCGCATCCGGTGCTGCAGGGTGAGGGCTGGTGGCGAGGCCCGGATCGGTTCCTGTGCCCGCCGGTGCACCTGACGATCATGGACGACTGGGCCAGATCCCGCTCGCCGGCGGCAGCCGACGCGCAACCTTTGCTGATCGTCGGCGCGACCGGCACCCTGGGCCGCATGTTTGCGCGCGCTTGTGATGCCCGCAGGCTGGCTTACCGGCTGCTGGGTCGGGCCGACATGGACATCGCCGATGCGGCGTCCGTCGAGCAAGCCATACGCGAGCACCGACCCTGGGCCATCGTGAATGCCGGTGGCTATGTCAGCGTCGATCATGCTGAATCCGAGCACGAGCGCTGCCGGCGCGAGAACACGCTGGGACCGGTGGTGCTGGCGGTCGCCTGCGCGCGCCATGCGATACAGCTGCTGACTTTTTCAAGCGACCTCGTCTTCGATGGCCACAAGCAAGCGCCGTATGTCGAGAGCGACCCGGTGGCACCGCTGAATGTCTATGGCCGTTCCAAGGCCGACGCGGAGCGCCGCGTGCTGGCGATCGATCCGTCAGCGCTGGTGATCCGCAGCAGCGCCTTCTTCGGTCCATGGGACAGCGTCAACTTCGTCGCCATCGCGCTGGCCGAGCTGTCGCAGGGCAGGCCGTTCGTCGCAGCGGACGACATCATCATCTCGCCGACCTATGTGCCCGACCTGGTGCATGCATCGCTGAACCTGCTGATCGATGGCGAGCGCGGGCTGTGGCACCTCGCGAACCCGACGGCATTGTCATGGGCGCAGCTGGCGGCGATGGCGGCACGCATGGCCAATGTCTCGACGGCGAGCCTGATGGCGCGCCCGGCATCAAAGCTGCTCAGCCCGGCCGCGCGCCCACGGTACAGCGCGCTCGGCAGCGAGCGCGGTCAGTTGATGCCGCCGCTCGAGGATGCGATGGCGCGCTATCTGCACCTGCGTGCGCAGGCCGAGCTCGAGGACGCGGCCGGGCTCGACCCCTTGCAGGGGAGGATGTGATGCGATGGACCTGAACCCGCGCAAGGAGGACGCATGACCAGAGTGGCGATCGCCGGCGCAGGCTTTTCGGGTGCGGTCATTGCGCATGAGCTGTCAAGGCAGTGCTATGAAGTCGATGTGTTCGAGACGCGCGGCCATGTGGCCGGCAACTGCCACACCGAGCGCGATGTCGGCACCGGTATCCTCGTGCACCGCTACGGGCCGCATATTTTTCACACCAGTGATCAGCGCGTATGGGACTACGTGCAGCGCTTCGATGAATTCATGCCCTTTACCAATCGCGTGAAAGCAATCGTGCGCGGCCGCGTGTATTCGATGCCGGTCAACCTGCACACGATCAACCAGTTCTTCGGGATGGCACTCGGGCCGGCACAGGCGAAAGCCTTTCTTGCGGCACGTGCCGACATGTCGGTCGCCGAACCCCGGACCTTCGAGGAGCAGGCGCTGCGCTTCATGGGTCGCGAGCTGTATCAGGCTTTTTTCAGGGGCTATACCCGCAAGCAGTGGGGCCTGGCGCCGTCAGAGCTGCCGGCCAGTATCCTGAAGCGACTGCCACTGCGTTTCAGCTATGACGACAACTATTACGCCAGCACCTGGCAGGGCATGCCGCGCCATGGCTACACGGCCATCGTCGAAAAGATGCTCGACCAGCCCGGCATCCGGGTGCATCTGCGTACGGCATTCAGCCGTGCAATGGCGACGGACTATGCGCATGTGTTCTGCACCGCGCCCATCGACGCCTGGTTCGACCATGCCGAAGGCCGACTGGGCTACCGGACACTGGACTTTGCGATGGAGCGCCACGACGGCGATTACCAGGGCAATGCGGTGATCAATTATTGCGATGAGGAAGTGCCGTGGACGCGCATCGCCGAGCACAAGCACTTCGCGCCGTGGGAAAGTCATCACGCGACACTGATCTGCCGCGAGAGCAGCCGTGACTGCGGACCAAGTGACACACCGTACTATCCGATACGCCTGGCGAAAGAAAAGGGACAACTCGCGCGCTATATCGCGCTGGCCGAGCGCGAGCGCGGCGTCAGCTTTGTCGGCCGCCTGGGCACCTACCGCTATCTGGACATGCACGTCACCATTGGCGAGGCGCTGGACTGGGCCGATCGCGTCAGGACCGGCGGGCTGCGGGATTTGCCGGCGTTTTCTGTTGGGCCGCCGGGCTGAATGAGGGCCTGGCGGATCGCGTGCGTAGTACAAGGCCAGAGTGGCGATTCGATCGCAATTCCAGTACATTGGTCCCCGATAAAAACGACACTTCCGGGGAAATCGCATGGCATCCGAGTCCGCAAATCCAGCCGCCGACACCACGCAGGGCCCGATGTCGCCTCTGGCCGTCTTTGGTTTGCTGGTTGAGGGGGCAAGGGACATGCGCGCCACGGGTTTCGCAGGCGTTGCCTATGGCATCGTGTTCGTGCTGATGGGCTATGCGATCGCCGAGGTCTACCGGCAGGTGTGGCAGATGACCATGGGACTGACAGCGGCCTTCTTCCTGATGGGGCCCTTCATCTGTTGCGGCATCTATGACCTGTCGCGCCAGAAGGCGCTGACGGGCAAAGCGGCGCTGCGCGCCAGCCTGAGCTGCTGGTCACGCAACTGGAAGTCGATCGCGTTCTTCGCGGCCACGCTGACCTTCTTCATGATCGTGTGGGCGCGGGTCTCGGTCGTGATCTTTGCGCTGTTCGCAAAGCACACCTATCCGACCCTGACCGACATGGTGGGGAACATCCTGTCGGGCGATAACCTTGCCTTCCTGTTGGTCTGGGGCGTTGCCGGCCTTGCTTTCGCCAGCCTGGTGTTCGCGACCTCGGTCGTGTCAATGCCGATGATGCTGGACCGCGATGCGGACACGATGGAGGCGATCGGCGCCAGTGCGATCACCTTGTGGAACAACACCGGTGCGATGCTGGTCTGGGCGGGGGTGATCACGGTGCTGATCGGCTTGAGCCTCGTGTTCTTCCTGCCATCGCTGGCGCTGACCGCGACCCTGGTAGGGCACACCACGTGGAAGGTGTACAAGGCACTGGTGCCGGAGCAGATGCCATCGCTGTTCTCCGAGCCCGAGGACGCGCTGAAGAGCTCATCGTCCTGAGCATTCGGCCGGGCTGGGGTATCACGTGACCGGCTGAAACGCGTACACCGCCTTTCAATGCCCCCGCGGATCCGACCCGTCTGGTTCGTATCCGGTACTTTTCTACCTAATTCGACAACATCACGCCGCAAATCGATATCAAGTCGAAAACAAGCGCTGCACATTCACGTTGAATCGCTGCTGACTCCCCAGTTCAAGGGTTGACCTTTGCGTCAGCGCGTGTAAATATTTAGTTACAACTATAAATGTACTTAATAAGTTACATAAAAGTCACATAACAGATTCCGCAGCGGTCTCGTCGGAGTTGAGGGAATGGCTTCATTGTGCAGGTCCGGTACGTTTCAATCTTAACCAGGAGGTACTCCCATGTCTGATAAAGACAAAGTATGGCCGACGGGACTGACAGAGGCAGAGTCTGAAGAGATCCACCGTCACTTGATCCAGGGTACGCAGCTGTTCGGCATGATCGCGGCATTCGCGCATCTGCTGGCGTACATTTATTCACCTTGGCTGCATTAATCGAGGGGACATCACTATGATTTACGGAAAAATGTGGTGCGTGGTCAAACCTTCGGTGGGCATCCCCATCATCATCGGCGCAGTGGCCGTGTCCTCGTTCGCAGTGCACCTCGCACTCGCGACGAACACCACCTGGGTCAAGCGTTACCTGAATGGTAGTGCAGCACAGGTATCGGCAGCGCCGGCAACATCCGCAGAGCAAGTCGCGGTGTTGACACTGCCGGATGGGCAGCGCAAGTAATTCGCGCCCTTGCGTCATGGTTCGGGGTCCGAACCATGACGTCATTCCTTCGCGCGCGCGACATCTTGCGCGACATCCCGACTACTCGCTGATCCGCTTCGCATGAGTTCTGCGCGCACACTTCGGCAGGAAATGCTGCGCACCTGGACTCGGGTCGGAACGAAATTCCTGCCCTTTGCCGACGCTGCATCGCCGACGCTGCCCTTGTTGCGTCTGCTGCGGCTGTCGCTGTTCCAGGTGTCGGTGGGCATGGCACTGGTGCTGATGATTGGCACGCTCACGCGCGTGATGATCGTCGAGCTGCATGTGCCGGCCGCACTGGTCGGCCTGATGATTTCACTGCCGCTGCTGGCAGCACCGTTTCGCGCCGTGATCGGCTTCCGTTCCGACCATCATCGCTCCGAGCTCGGCTGGCGCCGTGTGCCGTATATCTGGATGGGCACCCTCATGCAATTCGGCGGGCTGGCCATCATGCCGTTCGCGTTGCTGGTGCTGTCGGGCCTCGGCCATGCATCACATGCACCGGCATGGGTCGGGCAGGGCGCTGCGGCGATCGCCTTCCTGCTGGTCGGTGCCGGCCTTCACACCACACAGACCGTGGGCCTGGCCCTGGCCACCGACCTCGCCACGCCCGAGTCGCGCCCCAAGGTCGTGGGCCTGATGTATGTGATGCTGTTGATAGGGATGATGGCCAGCGCGGTGGCCTTCGGACTCGCGCTGGCCGAGTTCAGTCCCGGCCAACTGATACGCGTGATTCAGGCGTCGGCCGTGCTGACGCTGGTGCTCAATACTGTCGCGCTGTGGAAGCAGGAGGCGCGCAGCCGCGCCCGCCAGCCCGGTGTGGAGGGTGCGGACCAGCAGGGCAACTTCCGGGGCGCATGGCAGTTGTACTACCGGGGTGAGCAGGCTGCGCGTCGCCTGATCGCGATCGGCCTCGGCACCATGGCTTTCACGATGGAAGACGTGCTGCTTGAGCCCTATGGCGGCGAGATACTGGGTTTATCAGTGGGCGACACAACGCTGCTGACCGCGACGCTCGCGATAGGCGGCTTGCTGGGCTTCGGCCTGGCCTCGCGCGTGCTGGGCCGCGGCATGGATCCGCTGCGGCTGGCAGGCATGGGCGCGATGGCCGGGCTTCCTGCCTTTGCCATGGTGATACTGGCGGCGCCCCTGACCATGCCATGGCTGTTTGGCGTTGGCACACTGCTGATCGGCTTCGGCGCCGGCCTGTTCGGGCATGGCACGTTGACCGCGACGATGAACCTCGCGCCAGCCAGCCAGAACGGACTGGCACTCGGCGCCTGGGGCGCCGTGCAGGCAACCGGTGCCGGCATTGCCGTCGCGCTGGGCGGTATCCTGCGCGACCTGGCCGCCATGGTGGGCGGATCAGCGTTCGGCTATACCAGTGTCTATGCGCTGGAGATCGTGCTGCTGGTTCTGACCATCGTCACGCTGCGCCCGCTGCTGGGGCCGGGCACGCGGAAAAATGATTTGGGTAATAATAGGGCGGCCTCAAAACCGTTCGCGCGGGACTACCCGAAAGCGGCGCATGCAGAGCAAGCGCTGGATTAGTGTGGCAACACTCGACATCGGAGAATAATATGAAAATTTGGCACATCCTGATGGGGATCTGGTTCCTCGCCCTAGGCTTCATGCTTCTGAATCACTTCCACCGTCAGAACATCGAGCGGCTGAAAAAGAGGCGCGGCTAAAAGAAGTCCGGCTGTAGCGCGCCAGCGCTGCAGCGCCCCCCCGTTCGCTTCAAGCCGTAAATATCCTGACCTCGGCGGTGCGATCGGTTTCGTTGGCGCCGGAGCCGCTGTCCAGTGAGATGTAGCTTTCCCGGACGCTGTCGTCATGTTCGGTCCGCCAGATGCTCTGCAGTTCTTGCTGTAACCGCTCTTGAAAGAGAGCTTCGCCGACGGTTTGATCCATTCCGTCGACAGATTTCAGGTTGGTCGCAAGCTTGTTGCCGATGCAGTGTAGCAGGTCACTTTGTGCGTCATCATCAGCGATGCGGTCAAAATACGAAACGGGAAGATCGAACTGCTTGTTCAGCGATTCCATGGCAGCGAAAATTTTTTTCTGCGCCTCGATCTGTGCCTCTCGGTACGTCAGCAGAAACATTTTCTTGTTGGAGGGATCCCTGACGAATTCCCCGTATCGCTGAGCCTTTGGGACCGATGATTTCTTGTTGAATTTCTCGATTGCCAGGGTCAGCTCATCATGCTGATTGAGTTCCAGATAGGCGTTGAAAAAAATGACCTCGGATCGCGGGTATTGATTTGCCGCCTGCAATAAATTTTCCAAGGCCGCATTGATTGCCGTATCGCCCGTGCGCTTGATGTTTCGAGATTCATGAATCATCAGCCCGATACAGAAGGTTATCAGGTCGGGACTTGCGCCCGCCTGCAGGGCGTTGCGCACGAATGTCCAACGGCCTTTCTGATCGGGCATCTTGCTGAGAGTGGTGAGTGCCTTGCCGGACTCGTTCAGGAAGTCGTGAAGCGTGGATTTCCTCTCGGCTTTCAGTCTGATGTCCTCGGTGTGGCCGTGAACAACCCGCAAGCAATCCATCGGCGTTCTTGGGTCAAGGTAGGGATGCTCTCGGTTACCGAGCATGGCTTTATTGTTGGCGAATGGGCCGATACTCCAGATGGCTGCATGAAAGGGATTCTGGTCCGACAGCTCCGGGTCTTCAGGGGTACTCATGAGTGCCTGAAAACTCTCAAGATTCGTGAAGGCATGCTCCCTGAAATACCTGTTGACGATCTGGATACGTTCTTGCAGACCAATGTCGCTGATGGCTTCAGCGTCAATGCCGGCCCTTTGCACCATGTCAGTCAAGATTTGATCCGTGATGACGCCGTGAGCGTAGATATCCCGCTGATCGAGGCTGGCATCGACCATCACCAGATGCGAAAAATAGTTTCTCGCCATTCTCTCGAATTCCGGTCGCATATTTCTGTGTGTGTTCAGCGTCGCGTTGAGCGATTGCAAACTGTTGTTCGGCGAAACCGAATGCTCGAGAAGATTGGCGTCTGCCACGACGTAGCTCTCCGACGGCGGTTTGTCCTGATTGGCCAGGCAGTACTCGACAAAGGCAGCGTCATGATTTGAGAAACAGATACTGAAATTCTGTCCTGCCGTATGAAGGAAGTCGAGGATGGACAACGTGTACCAGTCGTTGAATGTCCGGTCAGACAGCAGGTCGCCCAGCAGCACCAGCTTTTTGTCGATGTTTTGCAGCGACAGAACCTGGGGCAGCAATGCCTGGAATCTGTCGATCTTTCCATCGCGAATGGCGTTCATCAGCTGTTGCCAGTCTTGTCCTTTGTCAGGTTTGATGTCGGCCAGCCCGGCATGGACCAGTTGGTGCAGGAACATGATGCTGTTGCCGTTCATGTCGCCTAGCGCAATTTCATGGAAGTCGGTCTTCAGCGAGCACTGCGGTATCTGATCGAAGTTCAGCTTGATGGACGATTCGCCGAATTCCGCCTTGTCGGCATTTGCTTTCAGTTTGCGTGACAGATCTCCCGTGAGCTGAATTTTGATTTCACTCAGGCGATTCTGGCCAAGGTGAAGGTCGCTGCCGCCACGAGTCGTGTGAATGTTCTGCAGCGCACTGTCATCAAAATGTATATCGTCGCTCTGATGAAACCAGCCTCGGATCACGCTCTTCGTGTATTCGAGCCGGATCCGGCCGTCGCTGTCAAGACAGGACCCATCCTGGAGGATGGCGAGCAGGGCAAGGAATTTCTGGCCGCTGGCAGATAAATCGCACAGGGTAAGCCGGGTCGTGGGACGCATCATCTCGCGGATCGTCTCAAGATTCTTGTCGCCATCAGTGTCATCAAACAATCGACGGACGAGTTCCGGAATCGAGGCGGGCGCATTATGTGGGGATTGGGCTTCAGTCAGCGTTTCAAGTGCACCCAACGAGGATCTGAAGAGCTGGGCCTTCTCCTCATCACTGTAATGCCAGTGCTTTCGCGTGCCCAGAGCGTGGAAATCCACTGCGGACCGCGTGTGCTGAGAAGAATTGATCATGGTGTCTCCCGGGACCGCAGTTGTGAAAGACGGTCTGCGGGTGTGGAGAAAACATCATGTTTGAGGCGTCTCCCGAGCGCAAATTGGCCAATGCACTATGGCGTGCATACAACCCGTGGGCATGCGAATGCCGGCGGCGCTCAAGATCTGGCGCAACAAGCGAATTTCTCGAAAGCTACAAAAATTCCTGTAAGAAAGACGGGTCGATTGCACCGCAAAGTGCGGTCAAATGTGCTGCCGGATGTGCCCACGCAGGGTGTCGACAGGTATGCCCAAGGGCGATGCTGGTCTGGCGCCGCGCTGACAAATGCTTCTGCTTAGCCGCAAACCCTGCTGATCACTGTTTGAGGAAGCTGTCTTTCGGCTTTTTCCGTTTTTGTTGATTCCGGAAAGGTCCAGACCACCTCATCGTCATTCAGCAGGAACTGCTGCTGGTACAGCACGAGTCCCCGGTCGCAGGCGACCACCAGCTTCTTCAGCGCGGCGTTGTATTCGAGGCTCATCATGTCGCGGCGGCTTTTGTAGGCGAGCTTCAGGGTAAAGCGCGTCTCGCCCGGCGTGGCGCGGCTCACCGACGAGGTATCCAGAAAAATGCGGGTCGTATCGTCGTCCGAGATCAGGAACCAGTCCTCGCCCCTGACCGCTGCCGCCAGGCAGAGCAGAAGAGCGAACATGAGAGTCTTCATGGCAGGCGCATTTATCCGATGGGTTGATGCGTGACCTCAATGGTACGTTCGGGAGATTAGCACGGCCAAATGCATGGGGCCGGGTCGAGGGAGCGCGGCACACTGTACCGAGAGCAGGACAGGGCAGAGGCAGAAGTGCGGGGCGTCGGCGGATCAAAGGCCGTAGAGCGGGCAGTGAATTTCAGGCAAAGGCGAAGCCTTCTTGCGAGTTTGTCTTATTTTTCGAGGGCGTCATGATTGTCATCATGTCACCCTATCAACGCTCTGGCTCGCCCGCGCGTTGCCACCTGATCTTGATAGGCGGAGGTTCCAACATGAAATGCCCTACCTGTGTCGATACCATGCTGGTGATGAGCGAGCGCCAGGGCGTGGAGATCGACTATTGCCCGAAGTGCCGTGGTGTCTGGCTTGACCGTGGCGAACTGGACAAATTGCTGGAGCGTGCTGCGACGCAGTCCGCGGCAGCCATGCCCGCGCAGGCCGCGCCCTATCCGGGCGATCGGCATCAGCAGCCAGGTTATCCGTCCAGAGAGTATGAGCGGCATTACCATGGCCACAAGAAGCACTACCACCAGAAGTCCTGGCTCAGCGAGATCTTTGACTGACACCTGATTCCTGCGCCAGACGGCGCGCGCCAAAGCGAGAAAGCCCGCGAACCTGAGTTTGCGGGCTTTCGTCATTCTTGCCCCGACGCCGGTTGCGGGGAGCCCGGCTATGAGCCCTGATCAGGAATCAAGCGTGTTTCTTGCGCGGCGCTTCCACAGGATGCGCGCGGAGTTCACGCCGGTCAGGACCATGATCGGCCACAGAGAGGTGCACACCATCACCCAGAACAGGCGGCCACCCAGCGAATGTGCATTGTGCGCATCGTCTGCATTGTAGGGCCCTTCGCTGAACCAATGCCTGAAAGGGAAGGTGATGATCCCGAACCCGGCGCCGGCCAGAAGGAAGAGCCAGATAGTCATCTTCATGGTGTCGCCCTCAAAAAAAGTTGACCACTGCGAATGGTGAACGCCACACAGGTCATGTCGGAAAACACGGCCTCGTCTCGTTGGATTCGAATGTCAGACGAAATGTACGCTACTTGTTGAAACTTTTAATAGACATTTTTGCGACTCCCTAAGCCGAATGCCGGTTCGTCCATCAAGTTCGCGGGTCGATCCACGGGGCTTTACCTGTCGCCCTTGATAACGTTTTGCCAAGTAAGTGCGAGCATCATTACCATGCTCAAAAGCAGAACTATCACCCCCGAAGTCATGGCTCGGTGAGACCTTCGATTGAATGGCGTTTTTCGCTCGCGGCTTTGCTTGTTCGAGAGAAGCCGTTCCAGTGGGTAGGGCAACCACCATGTCTTCATGAGTGAGCCTTCATGAATCCGCAAGTAGATCACTCAAGTGCGAAGGTGCGGATTATTTTTTGAACTCACAAGTTTAAAAATATTTGTTACAGTATGCATAATCGTTATGCGTGGAGTAACAAAATGGCACTTATCGAAGTTGTAAAGTACAACCCGCCCGATGATGTCGATTTCATCTGGAAGTTTCCAAGTGAGGACCTGAAGCTCGGTGCACAGGTCATCGTCAATGAAGCTCAGGAAGCCGTATTCGTAAAAAGTGGCGTGGTACTCGATGTGCTACCTGCCGGGACGCATACACTTCAAACGGGCAATATCCCGCTTCTGAACAAGCTCATCAATTTGCCGTTTGGTGGTTCAACCCCATTTTCCGCCGAGGTCTGGTTCGTCAATAAAACGGTAAAGCGAGACCTGAAGTGGGGGACGCCCGCACCGATTCTGTTGATGGACCCGATTTACGGCTTTCCCGTGAACGTAAGATCGTTCGGCAAGTGGGGCGCGAAAATCACCGATTCGCGCGCGTTCCTCACGCAGATTGTCGGCGCCCAGATTGGCGCAGACGCTGAGAAGATAAGAAGCTACTTCATCGGCGAAATCATCCAACGCCTTACCGGTGCGCTGTCTTCTGCAATCGTTCAGCACAACATGTCCGTCATGAACGTGTCTGTAGCGATCAATGAGCTTTCTGATTATTCAAAAAATGCCATATCAAAAGAGTTCGAGAAATATGGCATTGACCTGGTCAACTTCAATATTGAAAGTATCAATATTCCGGACGAAGAGGTCAGGAAGTTCCAGGATGTCTTCGCCAAGAAGATGGAAGCTACCGAGCTGTCCAAAGTCAATGTGGGAGGAGCCTTCGGCGCGATCAAAGCGTTCGAGGTCATGAATAACGCGGCGAGCAACCCTGAGGGTTCTGTCGGCGCTTTTCTGGGTGCAGGCATAGGGCTGGGCGCTGGCGTCCCTTTCGGACAACAGGTAGCCCAGCAGGCAATCGCTAC